>Ga0233362_1000120_pt1 | contig 17095 bp, 20 predicted proteins | sample ElkDunMinimDraft_22_FD_180674 | JGI IMG/M metagenome (GOLD analysis project Ga0233362, IMG submission 180674) | Fecal eukaryotic communites from dung pellets of Tule Elk in California, USA - Elk Dung C1 | ecosystem: Host-associated > Mammals > Digestive system > Large intestine > Fecal | place... | reverse complement strand
ATGGAACCAATGGGTGACAGACCACACGACGAAGACGGAGCTTGAGCCCGAAGAAGCGTCCATTGAAGCAGTAACAGCCACCGCCGCCGAGGTAGAGCCGGGCATCACCACCGCTGCGGCGGTGGAAGAAGAGCTGCCCGAGGAAGAAGAAGCGGAAGCCACCGTGGTCACCACCACGCTGCCGGTGCAGCATGCGGCGGATGTGGAGGCGCTCATCGCCAAGGTGAGCGATACACTGGTGCAGACCACCTGGGGCAGTGCCAAGGCCAGCCGCGCCTTTGTGGATAGCATCGGCAACCGCGGTCAGAATGCCACGGCCTTGGCCGAGGGACGTGGGGCCGCCTGGGGCGGAGTCATCGGTGCCACGAGCCGCTTGAGCTCGCACGGCGGCAGCTTGGGTGCCGACCACACCCTGAGCGGGGCCGCCTTCGGTGCAGAGATGAACGCTACTGATGCACACAGCATCGGTCTGGCCATGGGCGTGACCTGGGGCGAAATCAACACCCTCTCCGCCTACAATGTGGACCAAGACAGCACGCACCTTGCCGCCTACGGGCAGAGCCGCCTGGGCAAGAGCCTGACCCTTGATTGGAGCGCCGCCTATGGCCGCAGCGAGAACGATGCGGATATCCTGGGCAGCAGCTACGACTGGACACAGCACGCGCTGCAACTGGATGCGCGCCTGAGCTACGCCTACGCGCTCAACGAGCGCACCACGCTGCGCGGCTTTGCCGGCATGCAGTACCTGCACATCGACTCCGACACGCCTGAAAAGGGCCTGAAGGCTGATTCCATGCAGAATGTGCGCGTAGAAGTGGGCGTGGGCGCCACCTACATGGCCACGGCGAAGACAGCGCTGTACGGCGAGGTAAGCTTCATCGGCGACATCGTGCGCGACAACCCTGCCTCGCACATCGGCGGCACCTGCCGCGGCGGCTCGAACCCTGGCCGCGCAGGCATGAATATGACCGTGGGCGCCACGCACGCGCTCAACGAAAACTGGAGCCTGAACGCAAGCTACAACATGGAGCTGCAGCCGCGTGCCAACGCGCACAACGCCACCATCGGCGCCACCTACCGCTTCTGATAGAAGCGCCCCATCAAATGTTCAAAGCCCCGCCATTCGTTGGCGGGGCTTTTTTGGGTACACCGTTTTTGGGCGCTGCGTTTAATGTATTTGCTGCCGAATCTCCTGCACAAGAGACACCATAGAGCGCTCCAATAGCTGCACCACGGCATCAAAGCCCGCCGGGCCGCCGTAGTAGGGATCCGGCACTTCGCGTTCGGATTCCCCGGCGGCAAACCAATCACTCATAGGGCGCACCTTATTTTTTTGTTCGGGACCGGAAGCCAGCGCCAAAATATCACAGCGGTTGGACTCATCTTGCGGGATAATAAGGTCGAATTGCTCAAAATCGCGGCGTGAGAATGTACGAGCACGGTGGCCACCCCAAGCATAGCCTGCGCGTTCCAAGGCCGCGAGCATACGGCGATCCGGCTTTTCGCCGGTGTGGTAAGAGGCTGTGCCGCAAGAATCAGCCAGAACACAGTCCTTGAGGCCGGCTCGCTCCACGGCAGCATTGAATACAATCTCCGCAGCCGGACTGCGGCAGATATTTCCCAAACAAACAAAGAGAACGTGGTATTTCTTGCTCATCATAGACTTCATCAGTAAAATCATACTCCTTTTTTGGTATCCCACAGCACGAGATGCATGCGCTCACCCAAGCGCACGCGGTGCCGCAGGCACATCTCAGCCACAGCCGGGCGTGCTTGCGCTAAGGCATCGCGGGTGGCGGCCAGCGGCATCAGCACAATGCGGTCGTGCGGCAGTTGCAAGGCTTCTATCGCCGGCCAATCTGCCTCCCCCTGCACCACAAACTTGAACCAAGCATGCGGCAAGCCCCCGAACAGAGCCAGAGCCTCGGATTGCAAGGCAGCATCCATGGGATTCCCCGCATGCTGCAACTTGGGAGAAACATTCCACTGCCCCACACGGCCCAATAAATCTGTCGAGGGGCAAATCGTGCCGTTTGTTTCCACTTCCACAAAGGCATCCGGCGGCAAAAGGGCTAGTAACGCAGCCAATTCTTCCTGCTGAAGCAAGGGTTCCCCGCCGGTAACCACTAGGTTATTGCAGCCAAAAGCACCAATGCGCGCCGCCAATTCCTCCACCGGCACCTCCATTCCCTTTTTCCAAGAGTATTTTGTATCGCACCAGTGGCAGTGTAAATTGCAACCGGCCAAACGCAGGAAGACAGCGGGTGTTCCCATCCGCACCCCTTCCCCTTGCAAGGAGTAAAAAAGTTCGGGGGCATCGTGTAAACTGGCTATCTGCATGGCGTGTAAAAAGGCGTGCGCTCGCCCTTTGTTTACCAAATTCCGGGTTGTGGTGCAAGGGCAATTTGCTGCTTAGAAAAATCATTTGGTGATTTTAGCTTGCATAGTGCTACATTTGGGGTAGAATAAGCGACAGTAGCCCCTGCGCGTATGAAGAAGTTCTTCTTATCCCTCTTACCTGTACTGCTATTTACCATCAGCCTCATCACCTGTGCCTATCCCTATGGATCGGTCAGCGGCGATGTGGTACATGAAGCCATCCATGCCCGCACCATGGCAGTGACTCCTTGCATCCCCGGCTGGTTGCTAGATTTGAATGAGATTAAACCTCTTTCCGATGGAGAAATGAGCCAAGTACGCACGATTCTTCACCGCGCGCAAATCAAGCAGGTGCACGAGATGTACTACCGAGACGATAGCGGCCGCCAAACGGAGGGCAATATCTTTTACCTTTACGCAAGCAATGGTCAATGCTTGGGCGGTAAGGTGGAAGGCACACAGGTGCTGATGGACGATTTGGAACTCACAGAAGAGGACAGCGCCCTGCTCTACGCGGTATTGCGCCCGCATCTTCAGAATCTTTTCCCCCAACTCCCGTGAAAAGCTTGCCCCCATGGGAGCGACTGGAGGCTGCGGCGCAGGAGTTGCGGCACTTGCAAGCAGCCTGCCACGGCAGCATACATCCCACGGCCGTTGTTGATGGTGTACTGGAGCTGGGAGAGGGCTCTGTCATCAAGGCCGGCACCGTCATCGAAGGGTTTGTGCGCATAGGGAGCCATTGCAGTATCGGGCCCAATGCGTACCTGCGCGGCACCTGCTCTATTGGTGACAACTGCATTATCGGCCACGCAGTGGAGGTAAAAAGCTCTATCATCGGGAACGGGGTGGCGGTGGCGCATCTTTCTTATATAGGCGATTCCGTGTTGGAAGATGACATCAACGTGGGCGGCGGATGTGTTTTTTCTAATTTCCGGCACGATGCCGGGGAAATCCGCATGCCTTGGCAGGGCGAACTCTGCCACACAGGGCACAATAAACTGGGAGCTCATATAGGCTCCGGATGCCGCATTGGCTGCAATACGACAATCCTACCCGGCCGCAGCTTGCCGCCCGGTTCCTGCACCCTGCCCGGAAGCGTTATCTCTGCATAACACAAACGCGCCGACAACGCGAAAATGCGCCGGCGCGTTTGGATACGTTTCTGATTTCAGGCTTATTCCGCTGCGGGAGAAATCTTCTTCAGCTCTTCGTTGATGCGCTCCATGGCCGTGACAATGCGGTCGTTCACATTGTTACGGCACATACCATCAGCCATGCGCATGGCATTGAGAATAGCCGTGCCATTGGCGGAGCCATGAGCAATGATGGATACACCGCGCACACCCATCAGGGGGCAACCACCGATGGTATCAGCACTCATCTGCTTTCCAATTTTCTTGAACACACCACGCATGCCCATTGCTCCAATCATAGCCATGGGGCTGGACTTAATGCCCGCCTTGAGCCAGTGCGCAAAGGCTTTGGCCGTGGCTTCCACAGACTTGAGCAACACGTTGCCGGTGAAACCATCTGTCACGGCTACGTCCAGCTCCGTCTCAAAGAGATCGTGCCCCTCGCAGTTGCCGGTGAAGTTGAACGGTAGCACGCCGGCATCGTTCAGGCCGCGCAGAATGCGGTATACTTCCTTGGAAAACTCGCTGCCTTTGCAGTCCTCCGTGCCGTTGCTCATCACGCCCACATTGGGGTTGGGGCGGTCGTAGATGTAGCGGGCCATCAGGGCAGACATGACAGCGTATGCCACCAAATGGCGGGGCTTCGCATCGGGGTTGGCGCCTGTATCACTCACCAACACATAGCCGTGTACGCTCGGTAAGGGAGACACGATACCGGCGCGCTCCACGCCGGGAAGCAAGCGCAGTTTGATGGTACTAGCCGCCACAGCAGCACCTGTGTTGCCGGCAGAAAGCACAGCATCGCAGGTCCCATTCTTCACCAAGTCCACGGCCACACTCATCGAGGAATTACGCTTCTTGCGCAGGGCATCCAAGCCGCTGTCCTCCATCTCCACAACTTCGGGGGCATGCACTATTTCCACTCGGGCATCATCCAGAATCCCGGCTTCTTTACACGCAGCCTTGAGCTCCTCTTCTCGCCCTACCAGGTAGAGCTTTTCAAGGGTCGGTATCTCTGCCAGAGCCAGCTTGGCTCCGTCTATATTGATTTGCGGTGCATTGTCACCGCCCATTGCATCCAATGCCAATTTCATGGTCTGAAGCTCTGTATAAGGTTATACTCGCGTATACTCTAGCATAATTTGCTATCTTGTCAACACAAAAACCGCCTTGCATCTCATAGCAAGGCGGCTGAAATCTTTGTTAGGTAACATTGGCGCGGTTAGCGCGTGAAACTTAGTCCACAAGCTTCACCACAACCTCAGCACCACTCTGGGTCTTGTAGGTACCGCATGCGGGGCATGCTGTGTGACCGGGAACTGCAGCACCGCACTTCGGGCACTTGCCGAGGAGGGGAGCCTTCCAGGCCTTGGCGGCCAGGCGGGAGCGCTGCTTCATCTTGGAGGTTCTGCGTTTAGGAGCTGCCATAATTCTGTATCAGGTTAAATGTTGCGGATGTGGTCTTGAGTGGGCCCCCGGATTCTTACCTTCCGGGATATTGATCCAGGGCGTCCCAGACGCTATTGCCACTCGGGGTGGCACAGTTTACACCCGGTTGGGGGTCTTTGTCCAGCCTAAAATCACCAAATTTGTCATTTATTTCACATTCTTGGTCAATTAACTCACATTTTGGGTAACCGGGAAGCTCCAATAAGATGTCCTCTCGCACCTCTTCCGTGATATTCGCGGCGAGCTTTCCTTTCACGTCGATGGCGTAGGAAACGTCGTCTATCTCCACAGTATAATCAAATTCCCCCAGGCAGCGCATACAACGCAGACGGAAGGGCGCAGCAATCTCACCTCGCACCACCAGTTCTGTTTCGTACAACTGAGCCTCCAGGCGGTATTCCACAGGACCAATGCTGCGCACATCATCACAATCAATGCCGAAGATGCTGCCATCCAGCTCTCCGCTCAGCTCTATTCCTTCCTCGGGAAATTCCTCCAGCGGAATCATAATCTGCTGCTTCATGTGCGGCATTGTACCCCATCCCCCTCGCTTTGGCAAGTACCAAGCGTGCACGCCTGGCTTTCCTTTTTGTTAACCTTTAATAACATTTTCATAAGTAATTGACATTAAGTTAGTAACGAATAACAAACAGTTAACATTTATTAACTATTTTAATTTCTATCCTGCTTCATGAGAAAAAGGGGGAGTCGTTGTTACATTTCTCATTGTTTGCTAATGGTTTAGGCGGCATTTGAAGCCACTTAAACAACAAACAACAAACAAGAAAATGAACACAGAACATAAGAGCAAAGCATATTTGCAATCTCCGCGAGTCGTGAAGCGCAATCTGAAAGGAATCAACGGTTCGCGCTTTTACAACATACCGGGAGTCATCTACCCTGAGAGCGTACTCAAGGTCAAGCCAGGGTACAATCCGCAGACGGGGAAGCCCTATGAAGAGAAACCGGCGTGGGGCATCAGCTCCGCGGAAGCAGGGGCCATTCTGCAATGCAGTGCCTCGGCAGCACGCATCAGCCTACGCAAGCACAGAGTACGTTTTCACATCGTGCAGGCAGAAGAGACACGCCGCCAGCTATATTGGAGCCGCACCCAAGTGGAGAAATTGGCCGCGAGCCGCCTACCCATTGCGGGCAGGGAAGAGCAAGGACTTGTCAACATGGGACACGTGGCAGAGGCGTTGGGGGTAACGCGCACCACGCTGCAGCGCTACTGCAAGCGCGGGTTGCTGCATCCTATCAAGCGGCGAGTACGCACCCATTGCGGCTTGCGCGAAAGCTTCTTTTTCACGGAAGCGGAAGTCGAGCGCCTAAGTGCTGCGCGGGAGAGATGGCAAAGCGGCGGCAGGCTGAGGCGCAGCAGCTTGCTCTGCCGCTTTTTGTTCGGCCTGCAACACGGCTAGGCGTGTATCCTCAGCCATGGCTTTGAACTTATCGGCCTGAGAGAACTCGCCGGATTCATCGCGGAAGACGAAGGCGAGCCAGTCACGTTTTTCCTCGATAGATAAATGGCGTTTCCTTCTCATGACTCATTTCGATGGGGTGACAACAAACGCATGACCTTGCTTTCTCCGGCAGGAGTGAGCGTGTAATAGCCACGGCCAATATGGAGCAGGAGTCCGCGTTGGGCCATGCTCTTGAGGGCATTTGTGCTCACGCAGGGGCGTATATCCAATCGCTCCGCGATGTCCGGGGCACAGCGTAGGCCGGAGGCAAGCGCGATGAGCACTTTTATATCGGTGGGGCTCAGGTCGATGCGGGATACATTGACGAGCAAAGAACAGGCAAAATCAACGGCTCTCATCGTGGCAAAGTGAGTTATTCACATTATCAACATGCTTTTAATTCATTTACTTTGTGTATTTTGCGCAACTTATTCACAAACTTATTCACAAGTTATCAACATCTCTGTGAGCAGACATACTCTTGCGCCAGAGGGCATAGAGCGGGTGCGCATCATTGGAGCGGCACTGCACACCGTTGAAATGGGCCGCTTGCGGCAAAGCCAAGCGGTGGTACTCCTCGGTAAGGGCTTGGCGTGCCGTGATACTGCTGGTGAGCGGGATACAGAGCTTGCATGCCAGGCGTGTGGCGAGTGCCTCGACAAAGAGGGGCTCAAAGAGGGTCGTATCCTCCACATCGGCAATGTAGAGCACACGCACCGAGGGCGAGGGGCAGTAAATGCAACGCCCGCGTAGGGTCCAGCCGGGGCTGCTCACCTCCAGCACGCGCAGGCAATCCTGCGGCAAAGAGTGCGCGAGAGCATGCTGAGCGGGGTCCTGCTCAGTCTCCGCAGCATGAATGGAGGTGAGCTTGGAGGCAAAGGTCCAGCGATTAGAACATAGCACCTCGCGGCGCACGGGGTGGTAATGCATGTAGCAAAGCCTGGAAGCGGGGGAGGCATTGGCATCAATGGCGGGGATGGGGGCTTCTCCCAGCTTGGAAAGCGCGAGGTTGCAAATTTCCAGCGGGGTGGGGGCTGTGGTAGGTTCTGTATTCATGGTGTAAAAGGCTCAAGCATGAGCGCTTGGCGTTTCCATTGATGCACAAAATACCGGGCGGGGCAATGGGGGGATGAGGGTTCGCACGTGGTGCACGCCCCAAAGCCGGAGGGGAGGAGGGCGTGCAGCACATGCGAAAGGAGCGAAATAGTGGCACGAGGCGGCAGAAGCGTGTAAGCTGGGTGCATGGAAACGGATGCAAGAATCATCGCGATACGCTATTACCAAGGCTCCGAACGAGAGCTGGAGGCAGACATGATGGCACTGAGCAGCAACCCGGATGCCATCATCATCTACCTGCCGCAGCTGGTCGTGCTGGCCAAGCCGGCCAGCACACGCCACCCGAAACAATGGGACAACCTGCATGAAACCCCGGCCGGGGCAGACGCATGGTATGTACACCTGATGGCGGGGGACATGCAGCAAGCACGGGAAACAGCGAGGCGGCTTCCACCCCGCCCTTGGATTTGTTTTCAGCGTGGGGCACGCAACACACGCCCCCACATCATCCGCTGGGAGCGCTTCACCACGCCCCCACACCCCACCAACCGCAAACATAGAAAGAACGATAACTCATGGGATTCATAAAAAAAGCAATCTCGCCCTCTGCCCCCAGCAGTGTCAAAACCGTCTCAACCCCACCCCCGGTGGTGGCCGATACGGTTGCAAGCGACACCGCCGCCGGCTACGAGCAAAAAGCAGCCAACAAGAAGGGCCTGCTCTCCACCATCCTGAGCAAGCGCCGCCAGCAAAGTGCCGTCCGGCAGCCCGGCGCGGCCAACACCACATTGGGTTAATGCCGCATCCGCACTTGATATGGAATCATTACTAGCAGATTACCACTCCCTGCGCGCCATCCGCGCCCCGTGGGAGAGCTGGTGGGACACCCTGCGGCACTACGTGCTCCCCGCTCGCCTGAGCGATGAGCAACACGTGCCCGATGCCCACAGCGACCCCACCCGCCTGGGTGATACCACCGCAGTGGAGGCTTGCCAAAAACTAGCCAGCGGCCACATGAGCTACATGACACCCAGCAACGAGCTGTGGTTCAAATGGAGCAGCCCCGACCCCGACGCCGGAGACGAGGTGGAATCCTGGTACAACCGCTGCTCAGAAATAGCCAACCGCGAGCTGGCGCTGAGCAATTTTTACACTGAGTTGCACGAATGCTTTTTGGATCGCGTAGGCTTGGGCACGGGCAGCATCTTCTGCGGCAATACCCGCAGCGGTCGTCTGCTCTTCCGGCACATTCCCTGCGGCCAATTTGTCTGCGCGGAGAATGACGAGGGGTGCATGGATACGTATATGCGCGAGTTTTGCTTCACCCCCCACCAAGCTGCCGCTCAATTCGGTAAAAAAAAGCTGGGGCCACGCGCCCGTGCTCTGCTGCAAAACAACCGCAACCCGCACGAAGGCAGCCTGCGCTTCCTGCATGTGGTGCGCCCCCGCGAGCAACGCAACCGCCGCCGTGATTCTGCACGCCACATGCCTTGGGAGAGCATCTACTACTCCTTGGACGACAACTGCGTGGTCGAAGAAGGCGGTTACCGCGAAATGCCCTACATGGTCACCCGCTTCCTGAAATGGGGCGAAGGGCCCTATGGGCTGGCTCCGGCCCGCTTGGTCTACCCGGATATTCGCCAAGCTCAATTTCTCAACCGCATTCTGGATATGCTGGGAGAGGTGGCAGCCTTCCCACGCATCCTAGAGCTTGCCAACCAATCGGGCGAGGTTGATTTGCGAGCCGGCGGGCGCACACTCATCAACCCGGAAAGCGCAAGCCTTGGCTTCCCCCGCGAGTGGGCCACACAAGGGCGCTACGATATCGGGATGGATCGCCTCAAGCAAAAGCAAGATGCTATCAACCGCGCCTTTTTTGTACCCATGCTGGAGCTGTGGAGTGAGCGCAAGCAACAAATGACCGCCACGGAGGTGTATGCCCGCGAAAACGAGCGCGTGATGCTCTTCTCGCCCTCCTTCACCCTCTTTGCATGCGATTTCAAGCCGCTCATGGAGCGCATTTTCGCCCAGTTGATGCGCATGGGATGCTTCCCCAAACCACCGGCGGGGGTCATCCGCACCAATCGCCGCGGTGAGGGCATCATCCACGAGCCCCATGTGGTATACCAAGGCCGCATTGCCATGGTCATGCGTCGCATCCAAGCAGAGGGCATCAGCCACACGCTCGAACGCTTGCAACAGCTCTCCGCGCTGGAGCCCACCTTGGCCGACCACGTGGATCTGGACCGCACTTTCCGCTTGGCTGCACGCCTCGATGGTGCCCCCGAGACCATCCTGCGCGCCGAACACGCAGTGAAGCGTCTGCGCCGCAAGCGGGAAAGCGATGCCGCCGCCGCTGCTGCCCCACCCCCACCGGGCGATGCCATGGCCACCGCCCCAGCCCCATCCACCGCAGCGGGAGCCATGCCCGCTGATATGCTGATGCCATGACACCCTCACCCCATCCCGCCGCCGATAAAGCGCGCCAAGACCGCGAGCGCTTGCTGGCTGTGCTGGGCACCCCGGAGGGGGAGCTGGTACTGGCCACCCTAGAGCAACGTTTCGAGACAGATTTGCCCGTTTTTCAGGGCAAAGCCGGGGGCTACGACCCCTTGGATGCCATGAGACGCGATGCTCACCGAGAAGTCTTCCTCGTCATCAGGCACCAACTCAACCTCGCCAGATGGGAAGCAAAACAACACCATACAACACCATGAACAACGAAAACGAACACACACCGCAACCCGATACCGCACCCCTGCCCCCTGTGGCCATGCCCGGCATGCCCAATGCACCGGCCGAACCCACTGCCGCCATCATGGATGCAGCAGGTGCTTTCACCCCCAACTGGTACGAGCAATTTGCCGACCTCCAGCCCTACGCGGCTACTTTGGCCAAATTCAAACGCCCCGAGGCTCTCGCCAAAAGCTATGCCAATTTGGAGCGCATGAAAGGTTACCCCGATGTGGCAGATGCCCGCCGCATGGCCACATTCCGTGCCATGGTGGGCCTGCCCGCCACCGCAGAGGAATACAGTCTCCCCCGCCCCGAAGATACCCCCGACGAAGCGTGGGACGACCAACTGGCTGCCGCGCTCGCCCAAGTGGCGTATGAATACGGCATCCCTTCCCGCGCCATGGAAGCGCTCACCCAACGCTACGCCGGAGAGAGCCGCCACATGCTGGAGGCCTGCCACGCCGCCGAGCAACAGGCTCTGCAACAGGCAGATGCCGAGCTACAAGCTGAATGGGGGCGCAGCTACGAGGACAACATGCGCACGATTGGTGATTTTATGATGCACCTGGGCCGGGAAAGTGGCGTGGATGTGCAAGGGCTGGTAGAGAACCCTGCCCTGCGCGCCAATGCAGACTTTGCGCGCCTGATGCTCGCCGCCGCCTCTATGCTGCAAGAAGCGCCCCTGCGCTCCGGCTCCCCCACCAACGGCAAGGATGAGGCCCGCCGCATCGCGCACGACCCCACCCACCCCCTGCACGAGGCTTACATGCGCACCAACCACCCCCAACACCGCTACGCCAACGAGCAATATGACCGCCTTGCCTTTGGCAAGTAATCGCCAAAATTGTTATTGAAAGAAGCAAGCACAGAAAATGCGGCACCGGGACTTAACCCGATGCCGCATTTTACGTGCGTACAGATTGCAGGCGAAAAAAGCCTCATCGCCGGTGTCCGTGCCCTCCCCCGCCATGGAAGCGCCCCATGCTCCCGGGGTGAGATGAAGCGCCGGGGCGGCTCATGCTCCCCATACTGCTGGTGGGTCTATTCACGTGCACCGGGCGATGCGCTGTGGCTGTGGGACGGCTCAGCCCGGAAGCCCCGGGGCGGCTAAAGCTGCCCAGATTCACCGGTCGGCTATTGTTGGCGGGGCGGTGTATGCTCCCTGCGTGGGGGCGGAAAAGCTTGTTGGCAGGGCGGTGCATATTGGCTACACCGGGGCGCGGCATGTTGTGATTCGGGCGGTGCATGTTGAGCATACCGGGGCGCAGTGCGTTGTTATTCGGGCGGTGCATATTGCCCATACCGGGGCGCAGTGCGTTGTTATTCGGGCGGTGCATGTTGCCCATACCGGGGCGCAGTGCATTGTGAGCCAAGTGGGGGGGCTTACCCACGCCGGGGCGCAGCGCGTTGTTGTGCACCGGCTTGTGGTGATTGTGCAACACGGCTCCGGGGTTGCGGTGGATGGGGGCATGGAGCCCACCATGCGGGCGCACCCCGGGAGCATGCCCGTGGGGGTGCCGCGGCGGCGCTGCCACGTGGTGGCAATGAGGCGGGTGGTGGTGGTGCCCGTGATACCAAGGTGCAGGCTTCCATCGCGGCACATAACACAGCGCCGTGAGAGCGGCTATCGAGAATATCGCCACACCGGCAGACGTGTACCCATACACTGGGCGACCATACGAGTAACCGAAAATCGGGAACCCGTTGACATCATAACTTGCGTTGGTCCACGCTACGCTCGTGTTGTAACCATTCGTTGCTACACTCAAGGTACCATACGGGGCATAGTATCCCGACGGCGTAACTGCGCACGAACTACAGAACAGCGCAGCCACCAACGATACCACGACTGATATGTGCTTCTTTTTCATATTCGATAAAAGGGGTTAGAGTAGTTGAACCTATTGTGACTTCGGCTTCTATCGCCTCCTACATTCCAACAGGCGCAGCATGATGGCCCTTTTGTTTAAAAATAAGAAAAATTATATTTTTCTAACGAAGTTTTTTTTCTTCTTCTTTCCTCGACATGCCAAAGAGCGAAACACAGCGGCGTATGCCGCGGTGCGCGAAGCTTTCGGCGGCTCACACCCCTCCATTAGAAATGGGAAATTCAACTTCTCTCCCCTTATTCCTTTTCCAGCCAGGAGAAGTATTCCTCGCACTCGCGCGGGGAGAGGCAAAACTTGCGAGCAAAGAGGCAGGGGGAGCTGCGCAGGGCCGCCCAATCATGGCGGCAGAGGAGACGCGGGGAAGCAGCGTTGGGGGTGGGCCAGCAGATGAAGCGGGCGGCATCACCTGTGGCGGCCGGGGCAAAACCGGCGCGCGCCAGGCAGGTGTGCAGGTAGTGCTCATCGCTGCAGAAAGTATTGCGGAAGAAGAAACGCATCAGAGGATGCCGGCGGTCATAATCGCAAATAGCGCGCACACACTCCGCCGTGAGCGACCACCACTGCGCCCCGCCATAATAGGGCGCAAAGAGGCGGTACCCCGGGCGCTTGAGGCCCAAGCGGAGCCACATATTGGTATAGCGCCAGAAAAACTTGTGGGAAGCATCATACTTGCTCACCATGCAGCGGGGGTACCACACCTTCATGCGGAAGCTTCCCCCCTGGCCATCCCAGCGCTCCGGTGCCGGCAGGCGGTGCAGCTCGATGAATTGCTTGCCCTCTGCCGCAGCTTTTTCCAGCATGTTCTCCATGCACCTGCGGGGTTTGGCCGGTAAGCACTGCCCACTCAGCAAGTGCATGTAACGGTAGGGGCCGCCTGTGGCCAGCGCAGCCCGCATGAGCAGCAGCATAGCCTGCACCATCTCCCAACCGCCCCAACGCACCGCCACAGTGCGCTCCAAAAGGTGAATGTGCGGCCCACTCTGCACAGCATCGTGCATGCAGCAGGCGGCATCAATGTGGATGAATACCTCGTGCCCTCCGTCCACCAGATACCGCGCCAACGCATTCACCTGCGCCGGGTTGTCATGACATAGAATCAGGTAAGCATCCCTGATCGCAGCGCAGCAAGCCCCCTCATGATTCATGGTGCATGGTGCGTTGTTCATTCCCCTTGGGCTTCTCATACGCTTTTGCGCCAAACCTCCAATGTTGACATCCGAAATTGCAGCTACTCCGCTCAATTATCGGGGAACATATCCCGCAAATCGTTAAAACGCAGAGAGGGTGGCGTATCCAAGTCATCCTGTGCCGCGCTGGAGTTCTGGCGGCGGCGCACCGCATCCGGAGAGTACATGCGCGGAGCATCGGGCATGCTGCCATCCTCCGGGAAAATACCACGCACACGCGCGGTGTGGTCGTGCTCTGCCGCTTCGGGGGCTGCTTGGCGGGGCATGAGCTCTCCCTGGCGCAGCGTGGCCGCCCCGGCCCCCAGCGGCAGGGAAGATTGCCAAGCCGGAGTTTCCGGCAGGGGGGCGGCAAAAGCCTCCTGCTGCGGGGCGGAGGGCTGCTCGTAGGGAGGTTCCGGCTCGTAAGCGGCTGTGGCTTCGGGCTCGGCGTAGGGAGCAGGCGGCACCGTTTCCGGCTCATCTGCGTACAGCACCGTGGGCTCCTCTTCCGGCTCATCAGCCACGGCTTCTGCCGGCTCTTCCGGCGCGGGTGTCTCCTCCGGCAGCTGCACACGCTGCGGCTCCGGCGGGTTCAGCAAGGCTTCCTTGAACTCCTCTGCATCGATGGAGGCGATAAGCGTCACTCGTATCTCATCCCCCAAATGCGGTTTCACCGTAGTGCCAAAGAAAATATCCACCTGCTCATCGGCCAACGATTCGCGCACCGTTTCCACCGCTTTGCGGATTTCAGTGAGCGACATCGAATCCCCGCCCGCCACATGCACAATCACCGTGCGGGCATAGCGTATAGCCCCGTGGTATGCCACCAAGGGCGACTCCACCGCCGCGCGGGCGGCATCCTCCGCTCGGTGGGGGCCATAGCCCTGCCCCGAGCCGAACAAGCAGCGAGAATCATTATTTTGCAGTGCCGTGGCCAGCTCATCCAGCCCCAGATTAATCATCCCGGGAGAGGAAGCCAACATGGGCACAGAAGCTGCGGCCTTGGCCAGCAGGCGATCCACCTCCTCAAACACCGCGCGAGCACCGGAGCGGCTGGTGAAGAGGTCTTCCATGTAGTCGTTTTCAAAGCAGTACACAATATCGGAGAGGCGGGCAATCTCCTCCAGCGCGCGGTCCGCCTGCTCGCGGCGGCGGTGCCCCTCAAACGCAAAAGGCATGAGCACCACCGATACGAGGAACATCCCGGCCTCGCGCGCCATATCGGCCAGCACCGGTGCCGCTCCCGACCCTGTGCCGCCACCCAAGCCGGCCACCAGCACCAACAGACGCGTATCCTGCAAAAACTCGCGTATCGCCACCGCACTCTCCTGCGCGGCCATGCGGCCCACCTCGGGGTCGCCACCGGAGCCCAAGCCGCGGTTCATGCCGGAGCCCAGCTGCAAGAAGTGCACATTGCCGCAGGCTCGCCCCACCCGCTCATCCAACGACATGGTACATAAGCGCACATTATCTGCGCTGGAGGAGCCGAAACATTGCAGGATGTTGGCACCTGCCCCGCCGATACCGACGATGGCGATGCCCTCCTCTTTTTTACCGATGGTCTGGTAGGGAAGCATGAGTAGGGGGGGGAAAGTGTGTGAGAGTGTGTGAAATTATTTGCGGCGGAACAAGCGGGTGAAGAAATCTACCCACTTGCTGCGAGGGCGACGCAGAATATCATCATCATAGCGCTGCGCAAAGCGAATCAGGCCAATAGCGGTGCAGTAGCGAGGATCGGCCAGGTAAGAATGCGGCTGTGAGGGATCCTGCGGCATTGGCTGGTGCACCGGCACGTTGAAAATGTAGTGTGCCAAATTGTCCAAACCGCGCATCAGACTCGTACCGCCGGAGAAATAGATACTCATGCCGTGCTGGCGCATCACATCCTCGGGCAAGCGATCACGCACACGCAGCAAGGTATCGGCCAAGCGGTCGCGGATGATGCGGTTGAGCTCCCCGCGCGGGATTGCCACATCGTGCATACCCAGCTCGCTCTTGTACTGCGCCAGCGAGCGGTCCTTCACATCGCCGAAAGCGTTGCCCTCGGTGCATTTGAGCACCTCTGCCGCCTTCTTGGATACGCGCTGCCCCGTCAGCTTCACAATGTCCTGGTTGATGGTATCGCCACCCACCGGAATGCACCCGGAGGCCACTACATCGCCCCCTTGGTAGCAGATGAAATCCGTCGTGCCTCCACCAATATCAATCAGCAGCGCCCCGGCATCCTTCTGCTGGCGGGTCAGCACCATCTGGGCCGTGGCCAACGGCGCAAACACCAAGTCCTCTACCTCCAACGGCACCTCTCGCACACACACCAGCGAGTTGTGCAAGCGGGAGCGTATGCCGTGCATCACGTGGCAGTTCACATCCAGCGTGCGCCCTGTCAGCCCCACCGGGTGGCGAGTCGCCTCGCGTCCATCCACTGAGAAATTGCCCAGCTCGCTATTCAGCTTGAAGCGGTCTGCCGTTATCTCCAGATTTTCGGCCTTCTCGCGGGCAAATTCCACATGCTCTTCATCGATGATGTCCTCATCATCCGGCAAGCGGAACGAACCCACATTGTTCTCACCATATATGTGTTCGCCCGTCATGGACAAAAACACGTTCAGAATATCTACATCTGCGTGGTCTTGGGCAGCTTGCCATGCATCGCACACACACTGCCGCGCCATGCTCAAATCCAATATCTCACCCTTGCGCACACCGGCACTCGGCACCTCGCCGATGCCGATGATGGCGGCTGTTGCATCTGGCCGCACCTCGCCCACCACCATACAGGTCTTGGAGGTGCCTATCTCTAACCCTACGATTATCTTTGATTGTGCCATGATGAAATTTATCTCAGTTTTCCGTAATTTTTCTCATTGTAGCAGATTTACGCGCGCGTGGCGTGCCAAATGCGCGTCATATTTTTACTGCGCGGCAGCCGCACACTGCTGCGGCGTGGGCATGATGCGCGGCAACAACGTAAGTGTATCTTCCTCATACTCTTCCGACGGAATAAACAAGAACCCCGGCTTGGCATTGCGCACCGTGTACGAGGTCGCCCGGAACACCGGCAACACCTGGTCAGTGTTGGGGTCGTAGGCATCCTCTCCCGTGTAGCGCCCCTTCACAATGTACTCCACATTCTGGTCTGTGCCGAACACCGCCCCCTTCACCGGCGGCTCATAACCGCGATCCGGCGTGCGCACCACACTCTCATCCATAATCACCAAGCGCCCTGTCCGCCAGCTCTGCCCAGGCTCCCGCAGGTAGCCCCAAAAACGCGTCAACGGCACATAATACCGCCGCCCCACATAATAATCCCCCCGCGCCTCCGTGGCTATCTCTCGCTCCCTCTGCTGCAACGCCTCGCAATCCGACCTCATCGTATTGCATTGGCTCAGCACCATGCACCCTGCTATTACTATCAAAAACTTCTTTACCATGTCTGCCTATTTTCTACCCCAAACTGCCCCAAAATGCAAGGAGAATGAACAATGAACATTGAAAAATGAACAATGAGGGCATTTGCCTGCGGCGAATGCCCCGCGCCGTACACATGCCCCGCTTTATGTCACCCGCGTGCTGGCGCACGCCCGCTGGCGCGGCTGTCGGGGTTCGTATGTATCGTGGGGGATGTGTCCAGGGGGCAAGCCCCCTGGCTACTCTATACCGTCCCTCCGGGACTCTTGGGCTCGCGGGGCGAATACGCCCCGTGTATGTGTGCATTCCGCGCATCTAGCGCGGCGAATGCGGGAACCCCGCTAGGGGTGACATAGCAATAGGCAGGGGGCTTGCCCCCTGCTCACCAATAAATAACGAACCGGAACCCCGTCAGC
>Ga0233362_1000119_pt1 | contig 17154 bp, 15 predicted proteins | sample ElkDunMinimDraft_22_FD_180674 | JGI IMG/M metagenome (GOLD analysis project Ga0233362, IMG submission 180674) | Fecal eukaryotic communites from dung pellets of Tule Elk in California, USA - Elk Dung C1 | ecosystem: Host-associated > Mammals > Digestive system > Large intestine > Fecal | place... | reverse complement strand
CAAGGACAACCCCCAAGACACAACCGTACCGAGTGAATTCCACATTTCAGCACCTTCACCTTTATCCACTGCCAATGGAATCATACCCAATACAGTAGTTAGGGTAGTCATTAAGATTGGACGAAGACGAGAACGACCTGCAGTAACAATAGCCTCATTAATAGATTGACCACGTTCACAACACAAAATAGTATAATCAACAAGAACGATACCATTTTTCACAACAATACCAATCAAGAGGAGAATTCCTACCATTGCCATAATTCCTAATGGTGTATTTGATACTGCCAAACCAATTAGAACACCTGTAAGTGCAAATGGAATAGAGAACATAATAATAAACGGATATGAGAAAGATTCAAACTGTGAAGCCATAACGATATACACAAGAATCACAATCAATACCATAATCATTATCATATCTGCGAACGATTCTTGTTGGTCCTCCCAAGCACCACCGATTTCATACATCAGTGAACTCGGAATCTCCATATCGTTTAAAACCTTTTCAGTTTCAGCCACCAATTCACTCAATACAGCATCTTTCGCTACGACACAAGACACTTTCACCATACGCTCACGGTCTTTTCTTGAGATTGTTGGAGGTGTTAACCTTTCAACGACTGTTCCTAAATCCTTTACTCGCACACCAACGCCCTGATTATTATACACCAAAATATTTTCGATAGATTCAATACTTTCTCTATATTCGGGGGCGTAGCGTACTTTAATATTGTATTCATCACCATCTTCACGATAGTAAGAAGCGGTATAACCATTGAAACGATTTCTCACATAAGATGCTGCTGTTGTCAAGTTGAGGCCATGCTCTGCTAATTTCTCGCGATCGAAATCGACTTGGAACTCAGGAGTATATTCCTCACGGCTGATAGAAACTTCTGAACATCCAGGCACTTTTTCCATTCTAGATTTCAGATCTGCAGCAAATTTATCGGTTATATCCAAATCGTAGCAGTAAAGTTCAACATCAACGCTATTCTGTCCTCCCATACCGCCACCTGAAGATACGATATAGGTATTCACTTCAGGGTATTTTGCCAAATCTGCACGAAGATTATCAGCAATCTCATTCAAAGAGCGTTTACGTTCTGTCTTCTTCGTCAATCTTACATTGAATTTCACAATATGCGAACCATTCTGTGATAACATACCAAATGTGTTATCATCATCAGGCTGACCTACAGAAAAGTTAATCATCAACACCTCAGGATAATCCTTTCTCACTTGTTCAACGAAATCAAGAGCGAAAGCGCGTGATGTTTCCATACGTGTTCCAATAGGTAATTTGACAGTTGCGGAAAGACGCGCTTGGTCTTGTGTTGGGAAAAATTCTGTAGGTATAAATTTGAAGAGTAACAAACTAGAACCAAAAATCAGCATAGCCACAATCAAGACAACACCTTTTCTTGACACGCACCATCCCAACATCTTAGCATATATCTTATCTAGCCAATCTAAGAATTTTTCAATTGGAGTATAGATAGCATTGAAAACCTTACCGCGATTTGGGTTGTTTTTCAACATAATGGAAGACAACATCGGAGTCAGTGTCAATGCTGCCAATGTAGAGATTATGATAACGATACTTACAATCCATCCCAACTGTTTGAACATAATACCAGCAACACCTTCAAGGAAAGTTAGAGGAATAAACACCGCTAACAACACCAAAGTTGTCGCAATAATTGAAAGGGAGACCTCACTAGTAGCAAATACGGCAGCAGACTTTGGGCGACTTCCACGCTCGATATGTGTAGAGATATTCTCCAGAACCACAATTGCATCGTCTACAACCATACCGATAGCAATACTTAGAGAAGACAACGATATAATATTCAGCGTATTACCTGTAAATCCTAGATAAATAAACGCTCCCACCAAGGAGACAGGAATAACGATAGCAATAATAAAAGTTGCGCGCCAACGCCCTAAGAAAAAGAGTACGACCAACACCACAAGTACAAGAATCAGAATAATTGATTCTTCTAATGAGTTGATAGTATTAACAATTGACTCTGAAGTATTGGCAATGACTCCCAACTTTACATCAGAAGGCAAAGTTTTCTGAATATCAGGAATCATACTCATAACCTTTTCAGAGATTTGTACAGAATTGGCACCTGATTGTTTTTGTACCACAATCATTGCACCGCGAACACCATTATTATACACCTCTTGCATACGTTCCTGTACAGTATCCTTAACGACAGCCACATCACGCAGATAGATATTCTGGTTATTAAAACTTCCGACCACAATATTCTCCATCTGTTTGGCATCGGAGAACTCTCCCTGCACACGCATAGAATAGGTTTCGGAACCAATATCCATACTACCCAAAGGCAAGTTTCTGTTCTCTGCTCCAACTACTCCTGCTATTGCCTCAATAGTTAGGTTATACGCTTCCAATTTATAAGGATCACAATAGATCTGTATTTCACGTTGTGGAGCTCCTGAGATAGATACTGTACCTACCCCACCTACACGGCTGAGCGGAGACACAACTCTGTCATCCAAAATCTTATATAAAGCGTTGGTACTTGCGCCGGATTGCACTGAAAGCATCAAAATCGGCATATCATCAACACTGAATTTGAAAAGGAAAGGAGTATTGGCGTCGTCGGGAAGCATAGAGGAAACCATATCCAACTTATCGCGGACATCATTTGTTGCATCCTCAATATCGATACCATATTCAAATTCCAAAAATACGATTGAGTAGTTCTCTCTAGAATCAGAGGAGATATGTTTCAGGTCACTCACACCATTCAACACATTTTCAAGAGGTTTTGACACGTTATTCTCCACATCTGACGCACTTGCACCGGGATAGGTCGTGAAAACCATAATTGTATTCTCACCCATATCGGGGAAAAGATCGACAGGTAAATTCACAAGGGAGAAAATACCTATAATCGCAACGGCCACATAAACCAAAGCCGTCATAATCGGTTTTCTAACAGCTGATTGATATAAACTCATTCTTTATTTTTTTTCTTAGTTAATAGTTTTTTCAAATAGTTACAATGATTGAGCTGTTGCTTCCACTGGCATAACAAAAGCTCTAATGCCTTGTAGAGGAAGTGCTTTATCAAGAGAGTAAATCTCATCTAAGAGAGGTTGAATCTTTTCATCATCAGTAAAAGTGATAAATGCGCAATTCAAGGTTGGCCAAGCGTGGGTTCCATAATGAGGTTCACCCGTATTACTACCTCGACCTTGAACTTCTGGAAAATATGTAAAACCTTTGATTTCCAATTTATCGAAAATGGCAATCACATCATCATAAAATGCCTGATAGGCGGCAATAAACACACATTTCATAGGACAACTATTTTACTAATTCCACATTCATTCCATCACGTAATTTTGACAAACCTGTAGTTACAACATAATCTCCATCATTAACACCAGAGATTAATTCATAGCGGTTGCCCACTCTTCTACCGATTTCCACTTTTTTATAACTTACTTTACCATCTTTATAAGTATAAACATAACGATCGCCAGCACCTTGTTGCTTAATAATTGCTACATCAGGAACTACAACACGATGTTCCGAACCATAATTCATCGTTACACGAGCATACATACCTGGGCGCACTTTTGAGCCACCATTAGGTAAAGAGATTTCCACTGGAAAAGTATGCGTTCTAGCATCAATCGTTGGATATACCAAACTAACCTTTCCTGCAAACTCCTCATCACCATAAACATCCAAATTCACCTTTGCTTCCATTCCTTTCTTGATAGTAACAAATTGTTTTTCAGAAACATTAATATTTAACTTAACAGGATGAATTTGCTGTACTTGAATAATAGGTTGACCGCTAAATAGATCTCCACTATCATAATTTCTCATTGTAACTACACCAGAAATAGGAGACACCAATTGGGTATTATCTTTTAGATTTTTATAAGAGGTGCGAGCCACATCTAATTGTGTTTTCAAATTATCCCATTCAGATTTGGAGACACCACCTACTTTATAAAGTTCGTCGATACGTTTGAAAGAAAGTTCTAAATTATCTAATTGACTTTTAGCCTGTTTTAGCGTATTATCTTCCATTTCAGCTACTACCTGACCTGCAGCAACCACATCGCCAACTTCAACAAAAATTTTCTCAATTCTACCACCCGTCAAAGGTGCAATATTATTCACAGCATTTGCCTCAACAATTGCTGTATATTCATACAACTGATCAACATCCTCAGCCATTACTTGCTCAACCTTCACTTTCAAAGTTGATTCTACTTGCTGAGCATTTGTTCCTGATTCTTTTTCTTTACAAGCACTGAAAACCAATGAAATCAATGCTAAAAAAGCAACACTTTTTAATACCTTTTTCATCTAATTCGTGATTATTTATTCGTTATTATTATTAAATATCTTATTCAACTCCCATCAACTCTTCTAGATCTGCCAATGCATTCATATAACTATAAACAGCTTGATAATAACTCAATCTAGAACTTGTCAGTGCTAATTCCATCGAACTTAAATCTAACCAAGTTGCCATTCCCACTTCGTACTGCTTTTGGCAAATTTCGTATGCACGTTCTGCTTGTTTAACTGTTTCGCTATTAGATAGATAATCCTCTTTTGCTTTTTCAATAGCGTTGATATTATTGATTAAACCTGCTCTAAGGTTACGCTCTAAATCCAACTTTTGATCTTGGAGATTCATCACATTCAACTTATTTTGTTTCAGTTTATAAGATGTAGAAGCCCAAGATGTGATTGGCACATTTAATGAGAGTGCTACCATTGAATAAGGGAACCAATTATATTCTGAAAATTTAAAATTATTACTCATTGTAGAGTAGGTAGCACTACCTGCCAATGCTAACGAAGGACAAGCACTTGAAATCGTAATTTGTCGTGCTAAATCCAACTGTTTCAGTGCAAAATCCATCTGAATCATATTTTTATTATTGGCTAATGATGAATTTTCATTATATGGAATTTCAGCCATAAGTTGGGATTCAAAATCGGATAATGCTCCAACAAATTTCACAGGTTCATTAACATCCATTCCCAAAACAATTTTAAGCATCATTTCGGCTAATTTAGTTGCTTTTTCAGCATCTGTCAAATTAGGACGAAGGTTTTTGAGTTGTACTTCGGCACGTAATTTATCAAATTCAGAAGCTAAATCTTGGTTATATCTATCAGTAACATATTTCAAGTTAAGTTCTGTATTTGCATAATTCAACTTCAGCACTTGATATGATTCTTTTGCAAAAAGATAAGTATAATATGCTTGTTTTACTTGGCTAATTACTGATATTTTTGACACTTGAGCATTACGTTGTGCCAAATCAATATCAGTTTGCGCTAATTCCAACGACTTCCACAAGGCGGGCATGATAATAGGAAGAGAGAGACTCAACCCTGCAGAATAGTTATTGAAAGTTCCCACCTCAATCTCCATAGCATTTCCGCCCATATCCATTACCATTTTCTGCTTTTGAATAGTACGACTGTAGGAACCTGATGCTGAGAGATCTGGGAAAAGAGATACAATCTGTTCCTTCTTATAATTCTTTTTAATTTCGATATCACGATTGGCAATTCTCATCGTAGGAGCATCACTAAGCGCAATCTCAATTGCTTTACTCAAATCTATCTGCACGGTATCTGAGCTTTCTTGCGCAAATAGAGAGAAACTTGCACACAATAGAAGTGTGAATAAAAATTTTAATTTTTGTCGAAAAAAGTTCATCTGTAGATTATATTTTAAAAACATTTAAATCCAATTGTAAAGCTAAACATATTCGTTTTTAGGTAACTTTCTGGCACTAAACTATTAACATTTAAATTCTCTGAAAATAGAAAATTGTATCCAGCATCAAGTGTAAAACGCCAAATATCAAAGCCAAATCCAACCAAACCACCGAAAATAAAATCTGACAACAATTCTTGATTAGAATTATCTAATAAATGTATTCCTTCATCGGTTTTCAACAAATAACCAACTTTAGGTCCTACAAAAACGCGCAATTTAAAGTGCGTTCTATTGATAGCAGAAACGCCAAAAAGTAGTGGCATCTGTATATAATGTGTTTTGATAGCCAAATTTTCCTGTAAATTTGAAATCACATTGGGGAAAGAGCTACAATCTTGGAAAGAATAGTAGATTTCGGGTTGAAAATGGAATCTACTTCCAAATCTAAAGAACAAACCGGCATCAAATCCAGATTGGAAATTGGAAGTAAAATCCTTATTAAAGCTCAACTCTGTCATTGTAAATGCAACCTTAGGACCAAAGGTGAATTTTGCGCCTAACAATCGATTTTGCGCAACGAGAGAACTAGTTAACAAAACAAACATCAGGGTCAAAACAAATCTCATCTTTTTCATAACTATAAATTTAAATTTAAAATCTTATCATAGACGAATAAAAATCAAAAAGTTTAAACTAATAGAGGATGACAAAAAACAAATAAATTCACAAAAAGTTTAGTTCCAATCAATAGAAAATGTCCAAGCTCCTATAGATTTCACTTCAGAATATTTTATCATAGAAGTATTAATATATAATTTGCCATTCTTATACATCCAAGGAAGAGGTTCCGTTCTTCCTAGAAGATAGATTTTAGCCTCTTTAGCAGGTTCAGGAATTTCGAGTACCAACTGATCATCAGGGAATTCCAAAGCGATAGCGTACAACTTATTTTCTTGGGTTGTATAAGCTACGAATGGTTTTCGACAAGAGTATGTTGCATTTAAGCCATCGCCGAATGCTTGCGCAGGGATAATTTCTTTTTCTGCGCCATTACAACTCCAAAAGAGTTGTGCGCGAGCTTCAAGGTCCACTTCTTTAAATCGAATTTTCACAGGATATTTTTCCCCTGCTTTCAATTTCATTTCAGCGGAATAGGTTAATGTGTTTTCACTTCCGTGCTGTCCTTGACGAATTTCGCCCTCAAAATTGTTAAGCAACACCTTATCACCAATTTGGAGATAGAGATAATCATCGACACGAGCTGTAAAAGTATATTTTCCCGTTTCTGGAGCGGTAAGGAAGCCTGACCATTCAACTTCAAAATTATCATAAGTCAATGCTTTATCTGGAGCATTTCTTACCCATACGAAATTGATATTTGAATCTACGCGAGTCATTGAAAAATCTTTCTCTTCATAGAACTTAGAAAAGGGTTTTGAGCCATAGATAGCTTCACCATTAAGTTTTAACCATTCGCCCAAATCTAATAATCTTTCTTGTTGAAACAGCGGAATTTGACCATCGGCAGCAGGACCAACATTCAGGGTCATTCCGCCACCAGCGGCCACCAATTTAACGAAATGGCAAATTAACTCCTCAGAAGTTACATAATTTGAGATAGGCTCATTACGATTAAGGGCAAATGAACGGCCCAAGCCGCGACATTCAGCCCAAGGTCTATCGGTTACTGTAATTCCTGCGCTATATTCTGGAGTTCTATAGCCATAATTAGCGCCATGTCCCCATCTATCGTTCACTATTGCTTCCTCTCCTACTTCGTTATAGTACCAAGAAATTAGTTCAGCGGCGTGCCATTGTTCAGCAGTATTTAACCATTCTCCATCAGCAAAAAGCACAGAAGGTTTATAAGTAGAAACCAACTCTTTAAACTGAGGGATCATATATTTTTCCACGTATGGCGCGATAGAGTCTGGCGAATCCACATACCAACGATGAAGCTCGTTACGCCATTCTGGGAGAGAATAATAGAAGCCCATTTTCAGCCCTTTTTTTCTAACAGATTCTGTTAGTTCCGCAACAATATTACGTTTCGGGCCACCATTTACACTATTGAAATCGGGTTTATACTTGCTATCCCAAAGGCAATAGCCATCGTGGTGTTTCGTAACAAGCAACACATATTTTGCACCTGCATCAGCAAAAAGCTGTGCCCACTCATCAGCATTAAACAGTTCTGCTTTGAAGAGTTTATCATAATCTTCATATTGAAAATCCTCACCAAAAACACGCTTTTGAAAATCTACTCGATTTTTATCATTGGTCATCAATCCTCTATAAAACCATTCTGCATATTGCTCCTTTCCGCTATAAGATGGAACAGAATAGAGACCATAATGCACAAAAATGCCCAATTTTGCATCTGAAAACCATTGAGGATATCCCCGTTTTTGCAACGACTCCCAATTAGCCTCAACATTCTGAGCATCAGAAAAATAAAAAGCAAAAGACAAAACAATAGATAGTGTAAAAAAAAGATTTTTTTGCTTCATAAGTGTAATTTCAAAAAACTTTGCGAAAGTATAAGAAAAAGCAACTCATTTTTTCATTTTTCAACAAAAAACATTATTCATTTTATCAACGGCAGAAAAGGGAGACAATTATTCAGAAAAGTTATTATATTTTTGCCGAGTTAAATTTCTGTATGAAAAAGTTATACCACATTATTTTTTGGATTTTCCTCATTATTTTTAGATTCATTGCCAATGTAGAATTGGCATCACCATTAGCATCAATTATCACATCAATTATCTTCTGCTGTTGTTATGCTTGCATTGCATACACTTCCGCCCTTGTTCTCAGGAAGTTTAATTTTAAGCGAAACAAGCTCATACTTATGATTTTAAACCTATTTGTAATACTATCCATAGGATGTTTCTGTTTTTTCGGTTTAGATCATTTAATGTGTTTTATTAAAATTCCACCATTTACAGAAATTGGTCCTGCACCCATTTTCATCGATCTTTTCCGTTCTCTCATTGCAGTTTGCGGAGGCATTCTATATCAATATTTTTTCAATCTCTTTAATATGGAAAGAAAACAAGAGAAATTGATGTTAGAAAAGACGAAAATTGAGTTACAATATTTAAAAAATCAAATCAATCCTCACTTCTTATTTAACACTTTAAATAACCTATACGGGCTAACCTTTAACAAAGATGATCGTGCCCCTAGAATATTACTAAGGTTATCAGACATTCTTCGCTACACGACATACGAGAGTAGTAAAAACTACGTTCCATTAAAAAAGGAGATTGAGTTTTTGGAAAATTACGTTCAATTAGAAAGTTTACGATTTTCCCAACAAACGCAAATCATTTTTAATAAAGAAATCCCCGAAGATTGCAACTATGAACTCTCTCCGATGTTACTTCTTCCTTTTATTGAAAATGCATTTAAACACGGGGACTTTCATTCTAATCCATCTGCTATACTTGAGGTTAACATTTGGATTGAGCAAGACACGCTACTATTCTCGTGTACCAACACCTTTGATATTAACAATACAAAAACGATTCCAGGCATTGGAATTGACAACACCCTCAAAAGATTGCAAATTACCTATGGTGATCGATTTCGTTTAGAAAAGAACACCGAAGAGAATCATTACTACATTTTATTAACCATACCTTTAGATTTTAGCAACTATGAAACCTATTAAATGTATCATTATAGATGATGAGCCTATTGCCATTGAATACTTAAGAGAATATGTGAACACCATTCCAGAACTCTTATTAACTGGCACTTATCAAAACGCAAAAGAAGCACTTCCTCTGATTCAAAACCAAGAAGTTGACCTTATATTTATTGATATTGAAATGCCAGAAATTTCGGGACTTGAATTTGTAAAAACATTGGAGACGGCACCAGCAATTATCTTTACCACTGCCTACCCTCAGTATGCGGTAGAAGGCTTTAATCTTAATGCTGTTGATTACTTACTAAAACCCATTGGATTAGAAAGATTTAAACAAGCCATACAGAAAGTACACAAAGAGATTTCCATTCAAGCAGGGCTACAACCAATAGAAAACAAATTTATTTTTCTCAAAAATGGATACAAATCCGAAAAGATTGACATTCAAGATATAATATTTATTGCTGGGAATAAGGAATATGCCACATACTACACAAAATCAGGGAGAACCTATCTCAAAAACGAACGTCTCAAAAACTTAGAAAAAGATTATCAGCCTTACGGATTTATTCGCATCCATAAATCCTACCTTATCAATACACGGTATATCAAAAAAATCTTCAACAACAACGTTGAAATCCAAGGTGAAACAATTCCTATTGGGCGCGCATATCGGGAACAGATTCGCCAACTAATGCAATAAACTTTCACAAAAAGATATTGAACAAAATGTACTTTTTTTCGCTTTTTAAGAGAAAAAGAGGTGCTTTTTTTTGCTTTTTATTACAGACAAAATATATTTTGTTGATTTACAAACAATTAAAATTTATTATATATAGTATAAAATAAAATTTTAAAGTGTATTTTTGCATAGAATTTTCACAAAAATGGAAGAGAAGAACGAAATTAAACACCACCAAATGAAAGGCATAACCTTTCTTCTTATCGGCATATTGGTAGGAATAATTTTTTGCATCTCTTTTATTATTTTGGAGCGACGAATTGTAGGGGAAAAATCAAAAAGCAACCCATTCATTTCTAGAGTAGAAAAAGCGGATAGTACTACAATTCCTCAAGAGAAAAGAAATATCATTAAGCAAGAAACCACCATAATCAAAGATACAATTTACGTAACAGACACGTTACTATTTTCTGAAGATTCTTTACTTTTAAAGCCCATTGAAGAAGAGGAAGAATATAGTAGTGATGATTTCTATTTTGACGAAGCGGAACTTATGGCTAATGAGACGATATCTGAAGAAAAGATATTAAATCAACGTCGGGTAAAAGTATCCTATAGAAAGGATGATGAAGCTTTAACATCAACAGAATTAGCAGAGACGATTACCTACTTCAATGTAGAGCAATGGCAATCGTTTATCAAAAACAAGACCTCCTATCACAGAACCAACAATACTTTAAGAATTAAAGGATTAGATATATCAAATATTAGCATTTACTACATCAATGGTAACTACTATTTGGAATCGGAAAAACACCTCTATCCTATAGTTGAGTATCCGTCATACCATAAACTTTCATTAATTGACACTATACAATTGTGATAAAATTCTACAAATTTCACGGCGCAGGCAACGATTTTATTTTAGTTGATAATCGTAGTGGCAGAACATTTTCTAAAGAATGGATTGCAAAGATTTGTCATCGCAGGTTCGGTATTGGTGCAGATGGTTTCATTACGCTTTCGGAGTCCACATTAACAGAATCATCATTTTCGATGCAATATTACAATTCGGACGGAAATTTGGCCTCATTATGTGGCAATGGAAGCCGCTGCATAACTGCATTTGCGCATCATTTAGGAATTTCAGATCAATGCACACGATTTGAAGCATTTGACGGCATACACACTGCACGTATTATTGAACAGAATAGCGCAACAGAATGGGAGATAGAAATAGAGATGCGATTGAATGGTCCAGTACAAACGTATGAGGATGGTTACTTTTTAGACACAGGTTCTCCGCATTTTGTACAATTTGTAAAAAACATCGAAGAGATTGATGTATATGAGCGAGGCAAACGGCTACGCCACGACTCCCGTTTTCCCAATGGATGCAATGTAAACTTTGTTGAAATTCGTAATAGTGGCATATTTGTGCGCACATACGAACGCGGAGTAGAGGATGAAACACTCTCATGTGGGACAGGTGTTACTGCTTCCGCCATTGTGTACGCAAAAAAACAAACTTTTCACAATGGAGAAATTGAAGTACCCGTAGCAACACGCGGTGGAGATTTCTCTATTCGATTTACATACAGAGATGACTATTTTAGCAAACTAAAACTTATTGGCCCCGTTACATTGGCATTTTACGGAGAGATACAATCATAATTTCTATTTTCAGTAACTGTTTTCTCTTTATTATCAATAGTTTTCATATATTCCTATATTATTCAAGCTATAAGGAATAACAAGAAACAAAAAATCATTATAATTTTAAATTCTAATTATTCTAAATTATTTTCAGAACAATCAAAATAAGAATTAGCGTTGTGTTTATCTTTAAATAGAATCTATTTAAAGATAAAATAGACTGCCAACACGAGGAATACAAAACCGATTAAATGGTTCCACGTTAGCTGTTGGTTTTTAAAAAAAACAACCGTAAAAAGAGTAAAAACGGTCAAAGTAATCACCTCTTGAATTACTTTTAATTGCCAAAGATTGAATGGGCCTCCGTTTCCCTCGAAACCTATTTTATTGGCTGGCACTTGAAAACAATATTCAAAAAAGGCGACTCCCCAACTAAACAAAATAATCATGGGTAGAGTAAGATTACTGAACCAATCGATTTCTTTTAGGCGAAGGTGTCCGTACCAAGCAAAGGTCATAAAGACATTTGAGATAATCAACAATATAATTGTATAAAATGCCTGCATTGACTTACTATTTAACAAGATTACGTTTGATTAATTCTTGAGCAATTTGTACAGCGTTTGTAGCAGCGCCTTTTCGCAAATTATCAGCCACTATCCAAAGATTAAGTGTATTAGGTTGCGAGTAATCGCGGCGTACTCTTCCCACAAACACATCATCTTTTCCTTCAGCATATTTAGGCATTGGATAGATATTTTTTTCAGGTTCATCTAAAAGAATCACTCCTGGCATCTCATGAAATAACTTTCGCACTTCTGCGATATCGAATTCATGTTGTAGTTCCACATTTACTGCTTCAGAGTGGCCACCGCATACTGGCACACGCACAACCGTAGCTGTAATTTGGATTTCATTATCGCGCAAAATTTTTCGGGTTTCATTCACCAACTTGATCTCTTCAGTTGTATAACCATCTTCCTCAAACGAACCACCGTGAGGGAAAAGGTTCATATCTATAGGATAGGGATATGCCATCTCGCAAGACTCTCCTTTACGTTCATTTTCCAACTGTTTTACTGCTTTCACCCCCGTTCCTGTAACAGATTGATAAGTAGAAATCACCAATCGCTTAATACCATAGCGTCTATGAAGAGGCGCTAATGCCATTACCATCTGAATAGTAGAGCAATTAGGATTTGCAATAATTTTAGAGTTTTCAGAAACGACATCCATATTAATTTCGGGCACTACCAAAGGCACATCAGCATTCATACGCCAAGCGGAAGAGTTATCCACAACAAAAGTTCCTTTTTTAGCAAATAAAGGAGCATATTGCAACGAAGCCCCACTTCCAGCAGAGAAAATTGCGATATCAGGAGCTGCTTCTATTGCTTCCTCTACGGGAAGAATTTTGTACGATTTCCCCGCAAAACGCACCTCTTTTCCAACCGATTTTGCAGAAGCACAAGGTAAAAATTCAAATCCACCAAAGCCTCTCTCTTCCAATACTTTCATCATAATACTTCCCACCAAACCTGTGGCACCTACTAATGCAATTTTTGTCATTTCCATTCTTTTATGAAGATTTATAAATATGAATTAGCAATTAAAACTGATGATCACCAACAACACAAACCACTCTACATCAATACAATACACTTAACATTAAAATCATCAAATGTATAAAAAACGAATTTTGCAAAATAAATAAAAATAATCGAATTTCTCAAGTCGAAAAATAAAGCGGAAAGTTTCCGCCATACACAGATTATTAATATCATTAGCAAAATGCCGTTCCTAAATAACAGCAATTTCCAATAGTTAGAACTTCGGCTCAACAATACTGTTAAAAAAACACCAATCATTAAACCACACATTTTTGTATGCAAACCTATTTCATTGAGAATCTTTTTTGTCATTTTTCTCTTACGGCACACAAAAATATTATAAGACATTGAATGTCAAAGTTTAAACAAAAACGCAAAGTAGTTGTATATTTCAAAAAAAAGAGTTACTTTTGCAGAAAAATATTGAAATGAGAATTTTTTCGTTTTTTTCTAAAGATAAAAAGAAAGAACTAGATCAAGTTCTTGAAAAATCAAAAGAGAATTTCTTCTCAAAATTAGCCAAAACCATCGTTGGTAAATCAAAAGTTGACGATGAAGTTTTAGACCGATTAGAAGAGTTATTGGTAACTTCGGATGTTGGAGTTGAGACGACATTGAAGATTATTGAACGAATTGAGAAACGCGTTTCCAGCGACAAATATATCAGCACATCACAACTTAACACTATACTTCGGGAAGAGATTATTGCATTGATGCTTGACAACAATATGGAAAATCTTTCTGACTTTGAGCTTCCCAAGCAAGAAGGACCGTATGTAATTATGGTTGTGGGAGTTAATGGTGTTGGAAAAACTACAACAATTGGCAAGTTAGCATACCAATTTAAAAATAAAGGTTACTCGGTGATGTTAGGTGCGGCCGACACATTCCGCGCTGCTGCTGTTGACCAATTAGAAGTTTGGGCTGAACGCGCAGGTGTACCCATTGTAACTCAAAAAATGGGTGCTGACCCTGCGTCTGTTGCGTATGACACTGTTGCTTCAGCTATATCTAGAAACATTGATGTAGTAATTATTGACACAGCAGGAAGATTACACAACAAAGCTCCATTGATGCGTGAACTTTCCAAAATCAAGAATGTAATTCAGAAACAACTTCCGAATGCTCCACAAGAGATTTTACTTGTATTAGATGGATCAACAGGGCAGAATGCGATTGAACAAGCACGACAATTTACCGCTGCAACAGAAGTAAATGCATTGGCAATCACAAAATTAGATGGAACGGCCAAGGGCGGTGTTGTTATTGGAATTTCAGATCAATTCAGTATTCCTGTTAAGTATATTGGGTTAGGTGAAAGAATTGACCAACTGCAAGTGTTCAACCGCGCAGAATTTATCGATTCACTCTTCCCTAAAAATTGGTAAATTTCAAATGAATGAAGATTGAAATTGATGAAAATTCTGGATTCTGTTTCGGAGTAATAAATGCCATACGCACAGCAGAAGAGTATCTTTCAAAAGGAGAAAACCTATATTGCTTAGGAGATATTGTTCACAACAATGAGGAGGTTAATCGATTGAAAGACCTGGGACTTCAAGTAATTTCGTACGAAGAATATCAACAACTTCACGACGTAACAGTATTGATTCGTGCCCATGGTGAGCCGCCTGAAACATACGAAATTGCAAAGAAAAACAATATTACCATAGTGGACTCTACTTGTCGTGTTGTTCTGAATCTACAAAAAAAAATTCGGGACAAATACATCCAAAATCCTAATCATCAAATCCTTATATATGGTAAAGAGGGACACGCAGAAGTTGTTGGATTATTAGGACAAGTTCACGGAAATGGAATTGTTTTATCCTCTATAGAGGATATTGAGAAGATTGATTTCAGTCGTTCTTCAATTCTTTTTGCACAAACCACACAAAATCTAACCACATATAACACTCTAATTCAAGAAATTAGGAATCGATACAATCAAATTGGCACTCATGCACAATTAGAAGCGTGGGACACCATTTGTCGTAGTGTTGCACATCGTGCCGAAGAGATAGCCACTTTTGCCCAAAAATTCGACAAAGTAATATTTGTTTCGGGGATTAAGAGTTCCAATGGATTATATCTCTACGACATTTGCAAAAAGAACAACCCCAGCACCTATTTCATTTCGCATCCTGAGCAGATTCATCAGATAGAATTTCTATCGAACGACAATATAGGAATTTGTGGAGCAACATCAACGCCTATGTGGCTAATGCTCAAGATAAAGAATGAGATTGAAAAGCAAAATTAAGAATCTATGTCCACATTTTCTATTCATACTTTAGGTTGTAAACTCAACTATAGTGAATCCTCACATATCTCGCGCGAGTTGCAGGAGAGAGGTTTTTCACTTTCAAATACGCCAGATTATATTTTAGTTAACACTTGTGCAGTAACAGCCACAGCTGAAAAGAAGTGTAGGAATGCCATTTCCAAGTGGCATCGCGAGAATCCGAGTGCAAAAATTATTGTAATGGGCTGTTATTCAGCATTAAAAGCTGATACTATTGCGCAGTGGGACGGTGTTTGCAAAGTTTTCGGCAATTCGGATAAAATCAACGTAATAGAATACCTCACGCAGAATAAAGTTGCTGAAACGCCACACTTTTTTGCCACATTTTCTTCTCACGACCGCACCCGTTCGTTCTTAAAAATTCAAGATGGTTGCGATTATCGTTGTGCTTATTGCACTGTAGCACGTGCGCGCGGAGAAAGTCGCAGCGACTCAATTGCTAACGTGCTGGACAACATGCTAAAAATCGAGAAATTAGGACTTCAGGAGGTTAATTTAACAGGAGTTAACGTTGGAGATTTTGGAAGAAAAGAGGGCGAAAACTTCACACAATTAGTTCTGGCACTTGAGCAACAATCTGCAGTTCCTCGAATCAGGATTTCCTCCATTGAGCCCAATCTTCTTACTCGCGAAATAATTGACGTAGTAGCACAATCTTCGGTATTCCTCCCCCACTTTCATATTCCACTACAATCGGGCTGCAATCGAATTCTCACACTGATGCAGCGGCGTTACAAACGCGAGCTTTTTGCAGAAAAAGTACGCTATATCAAGGAGAAGATGCCGCACGCCTGCATTGCTATTGATGTAATTGCTGGCTTCCCTTCGGAATCAGATCATGATTTTACTGAGACCTATCAATTTTTAGAATCTCTACCACTTAGCTATCTACACGTTTTTACTTATTCACGCCGTCCGAACACTCCTGCCACTGCTATGAAAGAGCAAGTTCCTGAGCCCACCAAACGAGAACGCACACACGCACTGCTCGAACTTTCCAAAGCAAAAAAAGAGACCTTTTACCATCAAAATATTGGGCAAACCCGACTTGTACTTTGGGAAGAGGAGCAACACAACAACACAATGTTTGGATTTACAGACAATTACATCAAGATAAAAGCGCCCTACCAACTCAATTCTGTCAACAAGATTGAACCCACACTCATCACTAAAGATAATATCGTTTTATCCGACATCTAAAATTGACATTAATGGCACATCATATAGAAAGATTAAAGAATGGCATCAAATTGATACACAAAGAGGTAGCATCACCAATTTCACATTTTGGCATTCTATTGAACACAGGTACTCGTGATGAACTTCCAACAACGCCAGGATTAGCGCACTTTGTGGAGCATACCATTTTCAAAGGTACAGAAAAACGCACCGCCAATCAGATTATCCAAAGAATGGAGAATGTTGGTGGTGACCTCAACGCCAGCACATCTAAAGAGGAAACCTATTTTCACACATCATTTCTCAATGCTGAT
>Ga0233362_1000118_pt1 | contig 17205 bp, 14 predicted proteins | sample ElkDunMinimDraft_22_FD_180674 | JGI IMG/M metagenome (GOLD analysis project Ga0233362, IMG submission 180674) | Fecal eukaryotic communites from dung pellets of Tule Elk in California, USA - Elk Dung C1 | ecosystem: Host-associated > Mammals > Digestive system > Large intestine > Fecal | place... | reverse complement strand
ACTCTCGCCGTGTTCTCGCTGAAGCTCACGCTCCCGTTGCCACTCAGGGTGATGGTGCTGTAGCCTCCCCCACAAATCGCGCCGCCGTACGAGGAGGAGCCACTCGCCTTGTTCCCGCTGAAGCTCACGCTCTCGTTGCCACTCAGGGTGATGGTGCTGTAGCTTCCCCCATAAATCGCGCCGCCGTACACGTTGGAGGAGGAGCCACTCGCCGTGTTCCCGCTGAAGCTTACGCTCCCATTGCCACTCAGGGTGATGGTGCTGTAGCTATCCCCATAAATCGCGCCGCCTCTCGCGGAGGAGGAGGTGCCGCTCGCCGTGTTCCCGCTGAAGCTCACGCTCCCGTTGTTGCTCAGCGTGATGGTGCTGGAGCTACCCCCATAAATCGCGCCGCCGGACGCGGAGTGGGAGCTGCCCGTTGTGCTCGCCTTTGTGCTCGCCGTGTTCTCGCTGAACTCCACGCTCCCATTGCCACTCAGGGTGATGGTGCTGGAGTCATACCCATAAATCGCGCTGCCGGACGCGTCGTACGCGTAGTAGGGGCTGCCGCTCGTTGTGCTCGCCGTGTTCCCGCTGAAGTTCACGCTCCCGTTGTCACTCAGGGTGATGGAGCTATACCCATAAATCGCGCCGCCGTACGCGTAGTACGCGTCGTAGGAGCTGCCGCTCGTTGTGCTCGCCGTGTTCCCGCTGAAGCTCACGCTCTCGTTGCCACTCAGGGTGATGATATCCCCATAAATCGCGCCGCCGTACGCGGAGGGGGAACTTTCATGTAAGATATTTTCAAAACTCAGTGTTTCATAATGATGGAAAAACAGAGGAGTCACGGCCAAGCGTGTCTCATATGAGCACGAGCCGTTGAAATATTGATTGAAGGTAGCTTCATTGTAATCTAGCACCAACAGGTTCCCTACCCATGTGAGCTGAGAGGGATGATAGGACACGCCTTGTATCGTCACGGACTCGGGCGTCCCTCCCTCCACTGCGCCCGCCACATACAGCAACGTGGTGTTTTCAGAAAGCGCATCCGCACCCTCGACAATCAAGGCCACAGAACCTTGCAGGGTCAGGTTTCCTACGATGGTCATCAAGTCTTGTGCATCAGTATAATCCAACACCCATGCGCTGCCGTCCATCATCTTGGTCTGTTCTGCAAAGATAAGACTATTTCCCGACAAGGATAAGCTTGTTCCTGCATGGAAGGTTAAATCATAGCCTGCATGGTCCAGCGTGGCATCATTGACGCATACCGTCGCGCCTGAACCTTCCATTGCCGTGATGCCATAACCCTTGTAGATAGCACCATCTTCCACACGCAATCGGCCTCCATACAGCTTCGTCTGGGTGCACACTTCGCTCGTGCGAGAATTGAGGATTTCAGCAGCTGTTCCCTTACTGCCTTTCACCGCCAGTAAATCCGCTTCTGTGTAGGCGCCCGTGAAGATGATATCACCCGCTTGCTTGTGCACCACACCTTCGTCGTCCGTGTAGTCCGCATTCAGCTCAAAGGTCGACCCCGATGCGATGTACACCGAATCGCGGAACTCAATACTCTTCCCCTCCGCAGCCGATAAGGAAATGACATCTTCACTTCCCCCCGCGTAGATGCTGCGTAGGCGATAAGCGCTGCCTGACTTCTCCACATTCTTCTCAAACAAGACGGAGTCATTGTTCTGAATGGACAAATGGCCATGCGCTCGAATCGCGCCGCCGTACGCGGAGTAGTCGCTGCTGCTCGCCGTGTTCCCGCTGAAGCTCACGCTCTCGTTGCCACTCAGGGTGATTCTACCCCCATAAATCGCGCCGCCGGACGCGGCCCAGCCTCTCGCCGTGTTCCCGCTGAAGCTCACGCTCTCGTTGCCACTCAGGGTGATGGTGCTATACCCATAAATCGCGCCACCGGACGCGGAGTAGCCGCTGCCCGTTGTGCTCGCCGTGTTCCCGCTGAAGCTCACGCTCCCGTTGTCACTCAAGGTGATGGTGCTGGAGTCATCCCCATAAATCGCGCCGCCGTACGCGGAGGAGGAGGACGAATATGTATTCCCATCAAACAAGAGCTGCTGCAGGGCCGTGAATTTCAGGCTTTCCCCAGATGCAACATTGAACAGCTGCGTGGTTGCCTCGCTGAAGGTGAGAGAAGCCAAGGATGAAGCCGAATGGCTGGTGAAGTACCAAGAATCTGCCGAGCTGGTCATGAGCGAGGAGGTGAGTCCATTTATCGTGAGCAGGCCATTCGCCAAGGAGTCGGCGTCGATGAGGAAAGCTACATCCCCAGCTGCGGAGCCGTAGGGGGTGATATCATTCAGCGCATCTACGGTCACTTGCGAGTAGCCACTCGGGATGGTGATGGCGGTGGGGGCTATGTAGGCGGCATAGAGCGCAGCAGGAGGCGCCAGCATCAGGGCGATGACAGCACGGAAAAGGCGAACAGGCAGGTGAAGTTTCATGGTATGCAGGAAGCGGAAAGGTGTGAACAGTAGCAACTGGTTTACCCGAGTCTCATTCTACACCCTCCCCCCTCCTAGGCGCAAGCTCAAACTCCCCTCGCTATTCCTCATTTGAGTGAAATGCGATACGATGAGGGCACACAAAGGTGTTGATGTCAGGGTGTCTCAGCGGACGCTCTGTTATTCACTCTTGGAGAGTGGGCTAAAGGTGCATCAGAGCAGGTTGCAAACTTGACCCGGTTGGGGAACCAAGATGGTGCTGTCGGGCAGCTTTTCGGCCAAGGCGGCGCGCATGCTTTCCTCTGCCTCGGGGTCGCCGTGCACGAGCACTACGGTGCGCGGAGCCAGCTTGCAGGCATAGTCAATTAAAGCATTGCGGGAAGCATGGCCGGAGAAGTCGAAGTTTTCAATCCGGCAGTTGACCGGGTAGGCTTGCCCTCCGTTGGGTTTGAGGTGTACCACTTGACCGTGTGGGGTGGCTTTGATGCGCCCGGCAGGGGAATCGGGGTCGCTGTATCCCACAAAGAGGATGGCATCTTTTGCTCGCGGCAGCACCTGCTTGGCCAAGTTGTAGGAGACGGTGTGTTCGCTCATCATGCCGCTGGATACGAGGTAGATGTTGCCGGGGGAGGCCACAAGAGGTGCTTTGCCTTGCTTGGGCAGGCCGTGGGTTTCAACATGGTCTTGCAGGCGGTAGCCCGGGTTCAGGCGAGGCGTGTTGTCGGAAAGTTTATCGTAAATTTGCGTGATTTTGGAGCTTAGGCCGCCAAAGTAGATAGGCACATCGGGGATGAGTCCTTGTTCCTTGAAGCGCCCCAATTCCAGCAGAAGGCCTTGGCTTTTGCCGAGTGCAAACACGGGGATGAGGACGGTGCCGTTGTTTTCCAACACTTCGCGTATGGCCTTGGCAAAGCGCAGCAGCTCGCCCTCGCGGGTGTAGTCTGCAGGGCGCTCGGTGCAGCCATGGGTGCATTCCATGATGAGAATGTCGATGCCTTTTTCCGGCACTTCTGCTCCGGGGATGATGCTTTGGGGTTCAAATTGCAAATCGCCCGTGTAGAGAATGGTGGTGCCGTCCTCCGCTTCCAGCTCCACGCAGCAGGAACCCAAAATATGCCCGGCATCATGCAGGGTTGCCAAGATGCTGCCGCCGCGGCCCGTGCGGAAGGGCTCGCCATAGGGGCGGGTAATCCAAGAGTGGGCGGCGCGCTCCAATTCACCGTGGGTGAAGAAGGGGTACTCAAAAATACCATCCTGCAAGCGCTTGGCAGTCATCACATTGACAGAGTTGTGCAGCATGGCGGCACCCACCTCGGCTGTGCCGTGGGTCATGATAACCTCCGCGCCCGGGTACTCATCCTGAAACACGGGCAGTGTGCCGATGTGATCCAAGTGCGCATGGGTGATGAAGAGCGTATCCGGGTCTGCTGCGCCGATGAGGGAAAAATCCGGTTTGGCGGCATTGCCTTCTTTCTTGGGGTGCATGCCCGAATCCAGCACAATACGGGAGCCGTGAATATCCAAGATGTAGCAGTTGGAGCCGATTTCACAGGCCCCGGATATGTTGGTGAAGGTAATCATAACGGCTAGGCGTTCGCCATCAATAGTCGCGCTTGAGCAGGTAATCGTTGATGGCGAGCAGATTCTCCCGGCGCTTGGCAGAGAATACATCCAGCGCGGCGCGGGCAGAGGCCGTCAGCTCGCGGGCTTCGGCGCGGGCTTCCTCAATACCCACAAGGGCGGGGTAGGTGGCCTTCTGTTCGCGCGCATCTTTGCCGATGCTCTTGCCCAGCACCTCCGGCGTGGAGGTGATATCTAAGATGTCATCAATAATCTGGAAAGCCAAGCCCAAGCATTTGCCATAGGCGGTGAGGGCCTCCAACTGCTCTTGGGTGCAGCCGGCTGCCATGCCGCCGAGGCGCAGGGAGGTGGTGATGAGCGCGGTGGTCTTGCCGTTGTGGATGGCGCGCAGGTCTTCCGCCGTAAGGTTGCGGCCTTCGCCTTCCAAATCCAGCACTTGCCCCCCCACCAAGTTGAGGCTACCTGTCTGGTAGGCAAGCTCTGCCACGTAGTCTCGCACGTTGTAGCGGTCGTTTTCCGGTACGCTGGCCAGCATGGCAAACGCCTCAGTGAGTAGAGCATCCCCGGCCAGTACGGCAATACCTTCGCCAAACACTTTGTGATTGGTGGGGCGGCCGCGGCGCAGGTCATCATCATCCATGCAGGGCAAATCATCGTGAATCAGCGTGTAGGTATGCAGCGCTTCCAACGCACAGGCTGCATTGAGCGCTACTTCTTCGTTGGCTCCGCAGGCTTTGGCCGCTTCCAGACAGAGCAGGGGGCGTATGCGCTTGCCACCTGCAAAAATGCTGTAGCGCATGGATTTGTGCAACGTGGTGGGCGGCACATCTTCTGCCGGCAGCAATTCGTTGAGCCGTTCTTCTACCTTGGCGGCGGATTCTTTGATGAGGGTTTTGATATCCATGGATGAAAAGGGGAGTTGGGGGGAATAAGCTTAGCGGTTGACGAGGAGCTCCGCAATTTGCACAGCGTTGAGGGCTGCGCCCTTGCGCACTTGGTCACCCACCACCCAGAGGTTCAGGGCGTTGTCAATGGCGATATCCTGGCGGATGCGACCCACGTAGCAGGTGTCGCCGTTGGTGGAATCCAGCGGGGTGGGCCATACACCGGCGGCGGGGTCATCCATCAGGGCCACGCCGGGCTTGCCCTCGTAGCAGGCGCGAGCCCCCTCTACGTCCACAGGCTTTTCAAACTGCGCGATGCAGGAAATCGAGTGGCTGCGGTACACGGGTACGCGCACGCAGGTGCAGGTCACCTTGAGCTCAGGCAGATTCATAATCTTGCGTCCTTCGTTGAGCATCTTGAGTTCTTCCTTGGTGTAGCCGTTGGGTGCAAATTTGTCAATTTGAGGCAGCACGTTGAAAGCAATTTGGCGGGGGTAGGTGGAGATTTCCACCGGGTGGCCGTTGGTGATGGCTCGCACTTGATTTTCCAGCTCAAGGATACCGTGCTGGCCGCTGCCGGACACTGCTTGGTAGCTGCTGGCGATGATGGCCTTGAGCCCATAGCGCAGGTGAAGCGGGTAAAGAGCCATCAGGGTGATGATGGTCGTGCAGTTGGGATTTGCAATAATGTTGCGGGGGTGGTTGAAGGCTGCCTCTGCGTTGATTTCAGGCACCACCAAGGGCACATCCTCATCTTGACGGAAAGCAGAGGAATTATCAATCACCACACAACCGCATGCACCTGCCACGGGGGCATATTCGCGGGAAATATCTCCACCGGCGGCAAAGAGCGCAATATCTACATCATGGAAAGAATCCTTGGTCAGTTCTTCCACCGTGAGCATCTGCCCGCGGAAGGCAACCTGTTTACCCGCAGAGCGTTTCGATGCCAGAAGTTTGAGGGAAGCCAGCGGAAATTCGCGGGTTTCAAGGCAGGAAAGGATTTCGACACCAACAGCACCTGTGGCACCGACGATTGCTACTCTGGGGGTATTCATCTTTGGGGGGATTAGCTTGTTGTTCTGTGCCTGCTACCGGCAGGCGCGCACGGGAGTATACCCCATTTGCCGTAAATATCAAGCGTTTATTTCGCGGAATTGCGCCTTCGCGATTGAAAATGAACAATAAAATCTCCGGGCGTCTCGCAAGGAAACGTCCGGAGATGAGAAGAATCGTGCAAGTGCCGACTTTTACTTCTTGTCGATGGTGTGCTTTTTCCAATCCAAGACAAGGCTACCGTGGCCGGAGGTGATGGTGTTTCCATCCTTGTCTACAATGATAGCACCGGGAATGCCACGCGGCGGTTTGTTGCCGGGAAGGTTCATGACACCCTTGGAGCCCTGCCAAGTAGCGGGGAATGTGGCCTTGTACTTGTCTACGTACTCTTTTACCTTCTTTTCGTTTTGGTCTGCCCCCACCAGAATGAGCTCTACCTTGCCGCTCTTCTTGATATTGGCATACTCTTTCACGATGTCGGGCATGAGCTTGCGGCAGGGTGGGCACCAGCTGGCAGAGTACAGATAAATGTAGTACTCAGCCTTGAGATTGGGCTTGCCGCTCACAAAATTGATGTCTTTGAGGACATCTGCCACGGCAGTGCCGGATTCCGTGCTGCTTGCAGCATCGGCGGAGGATGCATCTGCGCAGGAGCCGCCGGAGCAGTTTGTGGACTCGGTGGAGGTGCTGCTGCAGTTGCCGCCTTGGCACTTGCCGCTTTGGGCGTATTGCTTCAGCTGGCTTTCAGCTTGTTGCACAATCACATCAAACGCAGTCTGCCCCCAGGCCAACGAGCTGCCGGTGGCAAGAAGCGATGCTGCGATGAGGTTGAAGAAATGCTTGTTCATCATACAAGCTTATTCTAAAATATCTGCAGGCTATTGTAAAGGGCGAATTGGCTTTAACGCTTCAGAAAATGATTAGGCTAGGCAGCCGGGGCAATTTCTGACCCAATGGGAGGGGGAGATTTCTACCAGCTCGGGCGTGTGGTCGGTGAGGCAGAGCTCTGCCTTGCCGATGGTGTTGCGGGGGCGGAAGGCGCAGCCGCAAACAGGCTCCCGCAGGGTGGGGGGCAAGCCCGGGATGGTGCAGAGGGGCTCGCCCTTGTTCTTATGGGCGGGGATAGAGGCCATGAGCGCTCGTGTGTAGGCATGGCGTGGGTGTGCCAGCAATTCTACCGCCGGGGCGCTTTCTACAATGCTGCCGGCATACATGACCTGGATGCGGTGGGCATATTCCTTGACTACGCCCAAATCATGCGTGATGAGGATGATGGCGGTGCCAAGCTCCTGCTGGCGAGCGCGCAGGAGATCCAGCACCTGTTTTTGCACGGTAACATCCAAGGCGGTGGTTGGTTCATCTGCGATGAGAATTTGCGGGCGGGTGATGAGGGCCATGGCAATCATCACGCGTTGGCGCATGCCGCCGGAGAATTCGTGGGGGTAGGCGCGGGCACGCTCGGCCGGATGGGGGATGCCGGTGCGAGCCAGTTCTTCCACAGCCAGGGCGCGGGCTTCTTTGCGGCTGAGCCCTTGGTGTAGCATGAGGGGCTCGGCTACTTGGTCGCCGATGGTCATGCAGGGGTTCAGGCAGGTCATGGGGTCCTGAAAAATCATGGAGATGCGCTTGCCGCGTAGAGCTTGCTTCTCTTTTTCCGGGAGGTGCAGCAGGTTGCGCCCATCTAACAGAGCTTCTGATTGCCGGTTGATGCGGGCGGGGGGCTCAGGCAGCAAGCCCATGATGGCGGAACAGGTCACAGATTTGCCGGAGCCGGATTCGCCCACGATGCCCAGTGTTTCGCCGGCGTGGAGGTCGAAACTCACGTCGTTGACAGCATAATTGACACCGGCGCGGGTATGGAACTCGATGCTGAGGTTGCGGATGCGAAGAAGCGGGGTATTCATGGTGGTGGCAATCAGCGGTCTTTGATGGCGAAAGGAATGAGCTCCGGGGGGGATTGGCCCATGTTCAGCTCCCGCACCAAGAGGCGCAGGAGGAGCAGCGAGGCTGCTGCATCGAACAGCGCATCGTGCCAGTTTTTGCCGGGTACGAGCGCTTCTATTTCCGGCTCTAGGTTGCACAGGCGGCAAAGAGCTCCTAGGGAGTAATCTTCCTGCCCGGGTATGGCTTTGCGAGCCAAGGCCAGCGTGTCTAACCACGGGGTGAATCCATGGCCGGGGAATGCGCTCAGGAAACGCGCCTCGGTGGCGGGATTGTGGCCCACGACCAGGCAGCCGCTCATCATGCGCTTGATATCCGGCCAGAGTGCGGGGAACTCCGGCGCATGGCGCAGGGTATCATTTGTGATGCCGTGTACCTTGGCCGCGCTCCACCGCACGGGGCGCGGGCAGGCAATGTAGGAGGTGAAACACTTCATCTCGCCGAACAAAGACTCTGCCCGCACGATACCTATTTGCACCGGGCAATCAGTTTCGCCCGGTGCGGCCCCGGCGGATTCGAAGTCGATGGCGGCGCAGGGGATTTGCCCCAGGGGCATCTGCATCAGGCTTTCACCCATGAGCGTGCTTGTTTCATCTCGGCGCAGAGCGCTGCGTAATCACAGGTCAGGAACTCACCATCGCGGTACAGTTCCTTGCCGTCTACCACGGTGAGGCGGTTTTCCAGTCCCGAGGCAGCATACACGATATTGGAAATGATGTTGTGTACGGGCTGCATGTTGGGGGTGGTGAGATCCAGCGCGATGAAATCGGCCCGCATGCCGGGTTCGAGCGTACCGATGAGTGGCTCGTGCAGGGCATCGGAGCCACCGCGGGTGGCCATATCCAGCGCGAGCTGGGCCGGGCTGGCGGTGGGGGAAAGGGTGTGCACTTTGTGCAGGAGGCTTGCCAAATACATCTCGCGCAGCATGTTTTGGGCATTGTTGCTGGCCGGGCCATCTGTGCCGAGGCCCAAGCCGATATTGCGGGAGGCCATGGCGGGAATGGGGGCTACACCGCTGGCCAATTTCATGTTGGAGGCGGGGTTGTGCACAACGGCGCAACGGTTCTCCGCCAGCATATCCAACTCTTCCTCATTGGCATGCACTACATGGAAGAAGGTGCTATCCGGTTGCAGGAGGCCCAATCCCTCGCAGTATGCAATCGGGCGCTTGCCGAAGCGTTGCAGGCATGTTTCTGTCTCGTTGTCCGTTTCTGCCAGGTGCATGCCGAAGAGTGCGCCTGTTTCATCTGCCAAGGCACGGCACTCCTGCAGTAGCTCCGGCGTGGTGGTGTAGGGCGCGTGCGGCAACACGGCCATGCGGATACGGGGGTGGCCTTTCCATTCCTCGGCATAGCGGCGCACGCGGGCTACGTAGCCTGCTTTATCCTGCGCGGAGAGGGAGGGAAAGAATTGAGTGACACTTTCGCCCAGTACGGCGCGTATCCCCATGGTATCTGCCGCACGGAACACGCTATCCTCCAGCATGTACATATCGTAGCAGGCGGTGGTGCCGGTGCGTATCATCTCTGCCATGCTGAAGCGAGCGCCCAATTCCACCAATGCGGGCGTGAGCTTGGCTTCTTGCGGGAATATGTCCTTGGTGAGCCAATCCATGAGAGCTTTGTCATCAGAGTAGCCACGCAGCAGGCTCATGGAGACATGCGTGTGGGCGTTGATAAGCCCGGGCATGATGACAGCTGCCCCCAGATTCACGCGGCGGGCATCGGGGTAGAGTATTTCCAACAGGTCTGCATGGCCCACGCAGAGAATGCTGTTGCCACTCACCGCAACGGCTCCGCCGCGGATGATATCTCGCCCGTCATTTTGCGTCACGACGTAATCTGCCGTGTAGAGCGAATCGCATTTGTTTTCCATGAAGTGCATAGCCTATGAGTGGGAGGGGTTACCAGAAGATGATGGCACAAAGCAGAATAAGCAAGCCGTATACCAAGCCTCCCCAGGCACCTATGCGGTATACGTTGGGGCGTTGGCAGAGCCAAGCTGCCCAATCGCGGAAAAGGTAGGGCTTGGCCACCCAGAACATGGCAACGGTGAGCACCGGATACCACCAAATGGGGATGAGTAAGCGGGTGACGGGCTCTTTGAGAAAGGCTGCACTGAGCGGTACAATGGCCATGAGCAGCAGAAACATGCCCAGCGCGCGGGGAAAAAGGTTTTCTTTGCACATGCTGCTCATCACAAACCAGATGATGGGGCACAAGATGAGCAAGATGCCGCGCATGTTGTTGAATTCAAATAAATCCATGCGCAGGGGATTCCACGTGGCATCAAACAGCAACAAGGCTACCCAGATAAAATCAATCCCCAGCAGGATCTGCCCGGCTTTACTTGCCTTGTGCGCAGCCGTGAGTGCGCGCATGCACTCCTCTTGCTTCATGATGGCAATCAGATGTATGCCAATGAGAATAAGCCCCATAGCGATGCCTGCTGCCGGGAGTGAAAGTTGCTCGTATGCGTGTATGAATTGCTCGTGCATGACTGTTCGCTATCCTATCCGTTTTCGGCCCGAGTGGCAAGTGCAAATCAGGACAGCTCCCAATTTCGCTTGATGCCGGATTCATTACTCCATCCCCAATATGGCTCGTATTTGTTGGCGCGGCTTTTCCGGCCAGCATTTATTGGCTACCGGACTGGCCGGGCTGGGGTGCAGGATGGTGCCGAGCGTGAATGTGTGCTCGGGAATGGTGGCGGCAGCTAGTTCCAGTTGCTTGAGGGCATAGCCCCCCACGCCGATGAGGTATTGCGGCTCCAAAATCTCTATGATGCGCACTAAGTGCCGTTGGCAAGCAGCATCTATTTGTGCCACTTGTTCTTTGGGAAGCTGGGTGGGGGGGATGTTGGCCCCGCTTTCGCTCATCCAGATGAGCGGGCAGTAGTTTGCTACGTAGGCATCTGCAAAAAAAGCCTCGGCGCTGCCATACATCTCCTCAAAAAGCCCCCACAAGCGCCGCCCGCTCACCTCGGAACGCGGACAGGAAAAACCTTGGATGGGACGCTTGGGGTGTGTGGCCGGGGGCTGAGCAATGGGGGCGTTGATTCCCATCCATAGGGTGACTGCCGCAATCTCACCGAATGGAACCCCCGTTTGAGCCATGCCAAAAGGACCCGGATTCATGCCCAAATAGAGCACTTTTTTCTTGCCTGTTGCGAACTTGCGGATGTAGGCCTCGTGCCCGGCCCATGCGTAGGTGAGCGGATTGTAGGTGTAGGCGACCGGCGCATCAAACACCAATTGATCCATGGCAGATGCCAGTTCGCGTGCTGCGGCAATAAGCTCTTCTGTGTGCATGCACGCAGTCTAGCACAGAGCAACTGACATGGCAACAAAATATCGGCTTGAAAACTGTGGCCCTTTCCTGTATAATCTTGCGCGTGAAAGTTATTGCCATAGCAAACCAGAAGGGTGGAGTAGGTAAGACCACCACGGCGGTCAACCTCTCAGCTGCGCTGGCTCAGAGGGGAAAACGAGTGTTGCTCATTGATGTGGATTCGCAGGCCAACGCCTCGTCCGCTCTGGGGATTGAGGCATCAAGCGAGGAGAGTATTTACCAGGCTCTTATCGGTAATCGACTGATGGAAGAGCTCATCATGCCCACGCATCGCCGCAATCTTTCCATTATTCCGGCGCACATGGATTTGTCCGGGGTGGAAGTGGAGCTTACTCAGAACGGCACCCACACCACCTGTATGCGGGATGCAATGGCCGGCTTGCGCGGCAGCGATTTTTATGATTATGTGTTTTTGGACACGCCGCCCTCGTTGGGGGTGTTGATGACCTCTTCTCTGTGCGCTTGCGATGAGGTACTTACCCCGATGCAGTGCGAGTTCCTGAGCTTGGATGGCCTTTCCAAGATTCTGTATGTGATAGAGCAGATTCACGATAGCGGTGCCAACCCCAACTTGGTGCACGAAGGGGTGCTCATGACCATGTACAACAACACCAATCTGGCAAATCAAGTGATTGCTCAGGTGCGTGAAAATTTGCCGGATAAGATATACACCACCGTCATTCCCCGCTCTGTGCGCGTGGGCGAGGCCCCCAGCTTCGGTAAGACGGTGCTCGAGCACGACCCCTACGGCACGGCCTCTATGGCATATCAGAATGCGGCCAAGGAGTTCATCAGCCGCCACCGTTGATGCCCCATGCTGCGTTGGATATACCCGGTGACATGTTCTGTGTGCGGGGAATCAGCACCGCAGAGCTTGTGTGATGCGTGCCGGGATGCGCTGGCCCGTGTGCCGCGCCCGCAGTGTTTGTATTGCGGCGCTGCTACCTACGGTACGGCATCTGTGCCGGATAGCTGCGATGCTTGCAAGGCATTTCCGAAGGCGTTTTGCTGGGCTCGTTCGGCTTTGGTGTTGGAGGGAGAAACCCGCCGCTTGGTGCATGATTTGAAGTATCACCACGCCTCCTATTTGGCCGCACCTTTTGCGGAAATTCTGCACGAGCTTTGGGCGGCAACCCCTCATTTGCACGGTGGGGGTGAGTGGGCTTTGGTGCCGGTGCCGGTTGATGCCCGCCGCCGGCATGAGCGTGGCTACAATCAGGCAGAACTGCTTGCAAGCAAGCTTGCTGCCTTGTGTGGTAGCCGTGTTGTGCAGCCACTGATGCGCTTGCTGAGCGAGGAAGAAAAACGCAGCATGACCCGCATGTCGGCGCGCGCTCGCCGGGAGCTGGCAGATAAGATATATGCTCTCCATCCTGCTTGGCAAGAGCAGCATGCCACGCTGCCGCAGCGACTCGTGATTGTGGATGATGTGTACACGACGGGGGCTACTGTGAGTGCTTGTTCCCGCATTTTGCGCGAGCTTCCGGGGGTGCACGAGGTAGGGGTGCTCACCTTGGCCCGCGCAATGTGATGCAGCGCTTATTCTTCCTTTTTGCCGCGAGGATGGAAGTGCCGGTGCAAGCTCACGAGACGCTTTTGCTCCACATGGGTGTAGATTTGTGTCGTGGCGAGGTTGCTGTGTCCTAGCATGTCTTGAATGACGCGCAAGTCTGCCCCATTTTCCAACAAATGTGTGGCAAAGGAATGGCGCATGATGTGCGGGTATACCTTTTCGCTGAGCCCGGCTTGCAACGCGCGCTCTTTGATGATTTGGCGTATACGCTCGCGGGTAAGTTTGCCACCTCGATTGGATAAGAATACAACCTGGCTGTTGGCTCCGCGTTTTTCGCCCAACAGGAGAGCCCTCGCTTTCGTCATGTAGCACTTTAAGGCCTTGGCGGCCATGGCTCCCAAGGGCACGTAGCGGGTTTTGTCCCCTTTGCCGGTGACGCGCAGAAAATTCTCTTCCCAATCAATATGCTCAGGGCGCAGGGAAATGAGCTCGCTTACGCGCAAGCCGCTGCTGTACAAGAGCTCTAAAATAGCGCGGTCGCGTGTGCCGAGCGGTACTTCTGCCGGGGGGACGGCCTCCAATAACTGCTGCACCGTTGTGGCCGCGAGGGTATCGGGCAGTTGTTGGGGGGCTTTACCCGCGCGCAGCAGCTCTGCGGGATTGTGTGTTATCGTCTTTCTTGCCGTCAGGTATTTGAAAAAAATGCGCAGATGCACCACAGCCACGCGGCTGGACGATGCCGCTGCACCACTACTGCGCAGTTCCCGTAGGTAGCTTGTGAGGTGAGCCTCTGTCAGTGCTTCCGGGGGCAAGGTTTGCTCATGACACCACGCCGCAAAACGACTCAGACTACGTTGAATCGAGAGCCGATAGTTCGTGCTTAGTCCTCGCTCCGCCGCCAGGTAGAGCAAAAAGCGTTCGATGAGTGCCTTGTAGGCCGTCATGGCTTATTCCCCGGCTGAGCCGGTGGGCTCGGGAAGCGGCACATTCGCGGGGTCGGGCAGGGGGACGGAATCCAAGGATTTGCCTTCCATCAAAGCTTTCTTGCGAGCTTCAAATGCGTCGCTCTTGTCCGACTGCTTCTTGGCTACCACCACTGTACGGCCTACGCTGTTGGTCATCAATTTTTGGTTAGTATCCAGCTCAATGATTTCTCCGGGTTCGGGGAACATGGCATCGGCCGGGGCATTGGGATCCATGCCGGGGAAGTTCATTTCCGTGGTGGATACCAGATGCTTGACCGGGCTTTGCATGTCTGATTCGCGCAGAAACCCCTTGCTTCCATCATCCACCTCAACGAAGTAATAAAGCCCCTCGCAGGAGATGATTTTGGCGTTTTCGGTGTTGATCATCTTGCCGGTTACGTCTTCATCGAAATCCGGGTTTCGTTTGAAAAGGAACACCTTGCCCTCGTTTACCTTTTGGGTGCTGCCGGTTTCAAAGATACCTTCTTTCACGCGTTTTGCACGCTCTGCCGCGCGGGCCGCATCGGTGCCGGGCGGATCAAGCGGAGAGGCCTCCTTGAGATACTCGGGTACATATTCTCCCTTCTCCAACAAGGAGCATGAGCAAAGGAACAAAACTGGGACAAGAACAAGGGGTAACAATTTCATGTGTGAGCTTATATTATCGTTTTTTATGTTAAAAGACAAGCGGCTTTGCCGTCATGCTCGCATGAGAGCTTCTCGATTCACGAAAAATACGGCTCCCAACACGCACAGGAAGGCCCACAAGTAGTCCCATTTCCAGTGCTCGCCCATGTACAGCAGCATAAAGGGAATGAAAATGCTCAGGGTGATGGTCTCCTGCATGATTTTGAGCTGCGCCAGCGATAGGCCGATGGTGCGTCCTAAATGGTTGGCCGGCACCATGAAGCAATACTCAAAAAACGCTAATCCCCAACTCATCAATATCAGTTTCCACATGGGGGAATCAGCTGCTTCTCCGGGCTTGCGTAAAAAACCGTACCAAGCAAAGGTCATCACGATGTTGCTGATGGTCAACAGCAGGATGGTGAGGGAAAGTTTAATCATGGTGGGTGATGTTGTCGCGGCATCATAGCCCCGCATCTTGTTCAAGTCAATGAAAATGCCCGTTTTTTTCGTTTCGCGGGAGCTTTTGGCTGCTTTCTTCTTGACATGTTAGGGCGGTGCTCTATACTCGTAGTGCGTGCGTATTATCGCGTGCACGATGCAGCGCACAGTAGCCAAGGCCTTCTCCTCCCCCCCTTTCTCAAGTATCATGAAACCCTCTTATTCAATCTCTCTTTTGCTCGCCGCAGCACAGGTGTTGCCTATGACTGTGCAGGCCGAAACATTCGAAAATCTTCCCGTCGGTGCGACCACTTACGTGAATCCCTCGACAGTAGATGGTGATAGTTTCTTCAATATCGTTTCCACGGAAAACGGTGGAGCAGTGCGCGTAGAAACAGGCAACAGTTCAACAGTGAGTGATAGCTGCTTCAAGAATGTTTATTCGGAAAAGCTGGGGGGGGCCATCTACGTAGAAGATGCCGCAGAGCTGACATTGCGAGGCAATGTGCAGTTTGTGGATAATGCCCAAGAAGCCGTGGAGGATTACGGAGTCTATACGGGGATTGCCAATGATGTGTATTTGGGAAAAGATGCCAAGATGACCATCGATAATGAATCCGGCACGCGCGTGTCTCTTGGTAGTGGCGTGGCATCGGCAGATGCTTCCGCAGCTATTGTTAAGAAAGGCAAAGGGGCTGCTTCGATTGGCGTGTCCGCGGATAATAGCTCATACGCCGGTTCATTGACAGTAGAGGCCGGTTCTCTGGATATTGCTGCAGACTTTTCACTCTCCTCTTTTACGGTGAATGCGGCGGCTTCTGCTACTATTTCCGGTGCTGCAGTGGGTGTTGGTTCTGATGGTGAGAACTCTGTTTGCGTCCAGGATGCCGGCTCGCGCGCGTTCCTTTGTGGGGTGACCCTTACAGAAACTTCAATCGGAGCCGCTGCTGATTCTGCCGCAGCTGTTGTGTATGGAGCCAATGTTGTAGTGGATACTGCCTCCACAGCTACTATAAGGAACCTATCTTTGCAGAACAGCACCCTGTATGTGGATTCTGCCGCAAGTATCAGTGGCCTTTCTGTGGATGGCTCCAGCTCGATTCAAGTTGCTGATTCTCAGGTGACGCTGAGCGGGAAAAATGCCGTGGCTGCATCTTCTCTTAGCAGCAATCAGTTATCCGGTGTCACATTGATGGACGGTGCAGATATTGCATTGTCAATGGGAGCAGAACTTTGGGCTTCCCTCGGTGGCTCCCGCCCTTCCTACACCATTACACTCACCGGGGTGAACCTTGATTCCAATGCTCAGGTGACATTCAGTGGTGCAGCCATTTCCAATTCTGCCTTTGTCACAGAGATTGTGGGATATGAAACAAGCGCCGATGGAATGTCGGTGACGATGACCACAACCCGCTCAGATGACGCCGTGAAGCTTTTCTGGCTCAATGCGAAGAAAACCGTATGGAAAAATGGTGCCGAGGGGTGGGCTGATGGCTGCGGTATCCAAACACACTACCTGGATGGAGATTCTGTTTCGTTAGGGAATGGCACCGTTACCATCGAAGGAAAGGTGGCTCCCGGCTCTATCACGCTCAATCCCGACAAGACCCTTACCTTCAAGACAAAGTACGATAAGAAGACGGGCTTGTGGTCTGGTGCGATTGATGGGGAGGATATCACCCTGACCATCGCCGCTGCCCCCAAGGGCAAGGTGACGATGAATGATGGCAACGACTACTCCGGCACCACCACCATTAAATCCGGTACGGTGAATGTGGGCGGGACGACTTCGTTCGGCGAGAGCACGGTGACCATCTCCGGCGGTACGCTGGATTTGAAGGGCAAGGCCGTGGCGAATGCCATCACTCTCACGGGCGAGGCCGCTATCAAGGGTGGCGCCAAGTATGTGGGCGAGTTTACCCTCTCTGGCGGCGAGCTGCTGAAGGGCTCGGTGCTGAATGTGGCAGAAACGGCCACTTTGGTGAACGGTGAGGTGAGCGGCACGCTTTCCGGTACCGGCACGGTGTATGTGACGGGCGATGTGGAGTTGGAATCCACCGGCAAGCTCACCACCAATGGCCTGAATATCTCCGGCAAGTTGGAAGTGGGCTCCAAAGGGCTCGCGATGAATGCCAAGAGCTCTGCCATCACGATTGCCGGCGGCACGTTGGAATCGGAGGGCAAGCTGAGCGCCTACTCGCTCACGATGCAGGGCGGCAAGCTGGAGATGGACAACGCCAAGTCCATGGCGGTGACGCTCAACGGCCTAGCAGATTTGAGTGCCAAGGCCAATGTAAAACTCTACGGTGCTTTCACTGCGGCAGATTTGGATATGGATGATTCCACCTTCACGCTCGCCATGGCAGAGGAAGATATCACCACCAAGAATCAGCCCAAGCG
>Ga0233362_1000117_pt1 | contig 17207 bp, 15 predicted proteins | sample ElkDunMinimDraft_22_FD_180674 | JGI IMG/M metagenome (GOLD analysis project Ga0233362, IMG submission 180674) | Fecal eukaryotic communites from dung pellets of Tule Elk in California, USA - Elk Dung C1 | ecosystem: Host-associated > Mammals > Digestive system > Large intestine > Fecal | place... | reverse complement strand
GCCCCCTGCCTACTGTATAGCACCCCTAGCGGGGTTCTCACATTCGCCGCGCTTTATGCGCGGAATTCATATATACACGGGGCGTATTCGCCCCGCGAGCTCAAGAGCCCCGGCAGGGGCGGTATATTAATAGCGAGGGGCGCAAGCCCCTCGTAGCGTAGAACCAATAATATCCGAGCCCCGACGACAGGAGCGGGCGGCATAAAGCGTAGCCCTAGGGGTGGAGGGCGAACGCCCGGAACGAAAAACGGTGGCTCCGATGGGATATGATATGCAGCCCCATTTCCCCGATGTGTAAGCGCATGTGGCGTGCGGTGCATTATGCCGCCCGCAAGGATGCGGGCTCGTATGCGATGTGTTGGCAGACGAGGGACTCGCGTCCCTCGCTATTGGTATGCCGCCCGTTGACACGGGCTCAAAGTTAGCGCGCACGGCGCGGGCGGTGGATTTTTTTGCGTGGGGAGATGAAGAACGCGTTCCACTCGTCATGAAGACCGTTCCGGCGGGGCGAAGTGTTAGAAATGATTGAGGCTTAAGACTCGGCAAACAATTCCGACAAATTCAAGGTTGAATCTTGGATTTGTCGGCTTTTTCTCTAAGATGTTCTATTGGTGTTGGTTGCAATGAGAAAAAAGAAGACTGCGGTGGGGGGCAATCCCCGAAATTCGGGAAATCGTGTAGGGGGCTTCCTCCCCACCCCACATTACTGTGACGCAGTTGCCTTTGGCTATTTGATTCCACCCTGTCAGCGGCTCATTGGGGACTTCCACCCCAGTTACGTGTCATGCCTGACGTACTATGAGTCCCCGCACGCCGAAGCGAGCGGGGACCGGGAGATAATGATGGGAAGGGATGGGTATTAATACACGTCCTTCTGGTAGCGCTTGGCTGCCTTCATATCGGCGAGGTAAGCGGCTGCTTCTTCCTCTGAGCGGCCGCCCTTGGTGGCGATGATGGAGAGGAGAGCTTTTTCCACATCCTTGGCCATGCGATTGGCATCGCCGCACATGTAGACGGCAGCGCCTTTTTCGAGCCATGCCCAGATTTCATCCGCAGATTGTTCCATGAGGTTCTGGACGTAAATTTTGTACTCTTGGTCGCGACTCCAAGCCACGGAGAGTTTGAGCTTGCCACTCTCCACCAAGGGAGCGATTTCATCTTCGTAGCAGCCATCGGTGGCTTTGTAGGGGTTGCCGAAGAAGAGCCACATGGGGCCGGCGGCGTTGTCGGCCACGCGCTGCTGCCAGAAGGCGCGGAAGGGGGCAATCCCGGTGCCGGGGCCCACCATGATGATGGGGGTGTTGCCATCCTCCGGCAAGCGGAAGTTCTTGTTGGTATGCACAAAGACTTTCACCTTATCGCCGGGTTGGAGGCGGTCTGCCATGAAGGTGGAGCAGACGCCGCCGCGCTGGCGGTCGCGGCAGGTGTAGCGCACCGCGCCCACGCAGAGGGAAACCTGGCCGGGCACCGCATCAGGGCTGCTGGCAATGGAGTAGAGGCGGGGATTCATCTTGCCCAAGATGCCGACAAAGGCGGCGGCATCAGCAAAGCTGGCCTTCATCTCCGGGTCGGTGGCCAAATCCAGCAGGTCGCGGCCCCAGCAAAAGTCCTTGAGGGCATCTTTATCTGCCAAGATGGCGGCCAGCTTCTCGCTGCCGGCAGCAGCATTCCACTTGGTGAGCACACCTTTCTTGAGGGTGGTAATATCGTAGCTGCTGATAAGGGCATCGCGCAGGGTGGTGGGCGTGCCGTCTGCAGCATTGACAGGAGCCGCAGCATCCAAGCCTAAGGCGGCGATGAGGGCATCTACCAAAGCGGGGTCATTGCAGGGGATGACACCGAGGGCATCACCGGTGACGTAGGTAAGACCGGAGCCCTCCAGGGAGTAGTCCACGTGGATTGTTTCTTTGGCGCTGCCGGGTTTGGTCACGCCACGAACTCCCAGCACCGGTGCCGGGAACGGATTTTTCATGCTGTATGGTTCCATAATTGTATAAAAGATGTTCGCAATCTGATAAAAACAGTCTGAATCATCCCCCCCGCAATGTCAAGAAAAAACGAGGAGAATGAACAATGCAAAATGCACAATGAACAATGCAAAATGTTCAATGAACAATGCAAAATGCTCAATGAACAATGCAAAATGCACAATGAACAATGTAAAATGCACAATGAACAATGCAGAATGCACAATGAACAATGCACAATGAACAATGAGGGAGCGAGCCGCGCAGCTGCGCAATACCTTTGATTACCTAGCGCAACGAATGATTCGTTTGTTGGGGGGGCTTACAATTTTTCGAGGAGGAAGAGGAACTCTCGCACTTTGATGCTGCGGTTGCAGAGGTTGCGGCAGGCGCGGAAGGTGTTGTACTCTTGTTCGAACACGCTGAGTTTGCCGAGGTGTTGCAGGGTATCCACAAAGGCATCGGGGGGGACAAAGCCCTCAGAGTTGTAGGAGATGAGGATGAAGCGGGCGGGGCAAGCTTCTACGAGGGCAAAGAGCTCTTGGGCAGCCTTGGCTCGTTTGTTGTAGGGGGAGCGGTTCCAATCTGCCGGGATGCCGGAGACGGGGGAGATGGCGGCAGGGCGGCGATGGCTCACAATAAGATTGAGCATGAAGTAATTGGAGCCGTATGGGTGCTGGTTGTAGGGGGGGTCGAGGTAGGCCAAATCCAGCTCCGGCAGGCGGGTTGCGACAGCGCGGGCATCCCCCTGCAGGACGTGGTAGGGGCACTCGAAGCGGGAGAAGATGGGGGTGGGCAGCTCAATATCGCGCAGGATGCGTTCGAGCGCATGGCGCCCCTGCCCGCCGAATTGGCCAAGGCCACGGGCATCTTTGTAGAAGCCTTTGAACACGCCGCCGGTGTTGTTGTGCACGGAGGCTTCGCAAAGCAGCGGAGCCAGGGCATACACTTGCAATGCCGGCGGCAGGGTGGCAATGGCCCGCCGAGCAGAATCGATGTAGCAGGCGTTGCGGCGGGTGAAGAAGACTCTCTCGCCGGGGCGAATGCAGGTATCATCCTGCGGGGCATAGAGTTCGGCCACGAGGCCGGGCTGCATATCTGCCAGCGCGTGTTGGCGCACGTGTTGCAGGGCAGCATGAAGCTGCGGCATATCGAGAGCGGAGGCATTGCTGAGGTAGCACGCGTTGAGCACGCGTGAGTAATCCTCCAAATCATTGGCGTAGAGTTCGCTTGAGAATTGCTTGAGGTAGCGGGCTACGATACCGGAGCCGGAGAAGGCATCCCAGCAGCGCAAGCGTGTGCGCCCCAAGCGGGCGCAGACTTGGCGCACCCCCTGCCCGATGAAGCCGAGCAAGGCGCGTTTGTTGCCGATGTAAGTGATGATTTGTTCCGCGAGGAAGCGGGCATCTTCCTGCGGCATTGGGGAGGTATCAGCCATGCACTTGGGCAGGCAAGCCTGCGTTGATTCTTTGTTTGAAGGCGGCCCAATCCGTTTCTCGCAGGAGGCGGCGCAGGTTGCCGTACCAAAATTCGTGGTGGCCAAAGCGCTCATCGGTGAACTCGGCCTCGGCTTCCTCCACGCTCACGTTTTGCTCTACAATACGGTAGGCGGCGATGACAATTCCCGTGCGGTCCGAGCCATGCCAGCAATGCACCAACACGGGCTTGGGGGCCCGGCGCAGCATGTGCAGGATTTTTTCTAAATCATCCAGCGTGACGGCCCCGGCAGCCACGGGGTAGTGCATAAGCTGCAGATTGGTGCCGGCGGCTTTTTTGATATCGCGATGGTATTCTCGCAGATTGAGCACGGATTTCACGCCTACTGCTTGCAGCAGGCGGAAGCCGGTCTCATCCGGCTGGCCGCTGCGGTACACATCTGCGCTCACCCGATAGCAATTTTCAATGCCGGGCAATATCTCCACCGGCTGCACCCCCTGCGCCACCATGCAGAACAGCACCTGCACCGCCATCCATATTGTTAAAAATTGCTTTTTCATTGCTCTCCGCCAGAGTAGCAGGTTTTGCCTGCCTTTGCAAACACATAAACCATATACAATGCGGAAGTGAGCTCTGGCGGTGCGGCGTTTGCTTGATATAAAGCTTGAAAAATGGAGCGGGGCGTGGTAGAGTATGCGCGGAGACACAGACGCTCCGCAACCGAATATTGCCATGTCCTCAGAACTTCCCAGAAAAACGCAGGCCTCGCGCCACGGTGGTCACATCACGATTGTGGCCTCTACGTACAATGAGAAATATACCACAGCTCTGCTTGATAACTGCTTGGCAGAGTTGGAAGAGAATGCACCGCAGATTATTGTGGATGTGGTGCGCGTGCCGGGAGCTTTTGAGGTACCCATCATGGTGAAGCGGTCTATTGTAGAGCCAAGCGGGGCGGATAAGCCGGATGTGGTGATTGCCTTGGGCGTGATTTTGCGCGGCAGCACGGCGCATGCTGATTTGATTGGGGATGCCATCACGCGCCAGTTGCTGAGCATAGCGTGCGATTCGCTCACGCCGGTGATTCACGAGGTATTGCTTCTCAACGATGAGCAACAGGCTTTTGCGCGCTGCATTGCCTCGGCTCTCAACCGAGGCCGCGAGGCCGCCCGCGCCGCAATCTCCATGATTAACCTGCTGGATGAACGCTACACCCTGCACAGTCTCAAGCAGCGTATCTCCGGCATCAACCGCAACGGTTCCCTTATTTAATTTCACCCATACCATTTTTCATGAGCAACATCAGCAAAACACGACAGGTTGCCCTGCACCTCATCTACTCCGTCATTGAAAACGGCGGCAAGCCTGAGGAGCTCGATATGAGTCTCTTCTGGGATATCACGCTCGAAAAAGAAACGGAGCATCTGCGCAAGGCGCTCACCAAGGCCATCTTGCACTGCTGCCGCAGCATTGGCGATACAACCCGCTTGCTCAACACGCGTGCTCAAAACGTGGAGAACGCCATGCACGGCGACCTGACCACGGCCCCGCTGCGCGAGGCAGCAGAGCGCTACTGCAAGAATGCCGCAGCACTGGATTCAGCGCTTGCAGCGCTGCGTTACTCGCTGAAAGACAAACGCCGCGAGGGCTCCTACCAGCTCTGGCTCTGCTGCAATGATGTGCTGCGCCTGGCAGCCACCCTCGAGGCCGGAGCGGAGACTCTGGAGCCCATGTCCATGGATTTCCCGGCCTACAACAGCGTGTTGGCCCCCTTCATGGCGGTCATCCGCCGCCGCAGCCGCGTGCAAAAAGAATGCGCCGCACTGGCACACCCCGAGGCTTTGGAGGGCAATGCCGAATACGCCGCCGTGAGCCGCGCCGCCCGCGAGCTGGAGGAGCTGAAACCCGCCGCCCGCGAGATGGCCGAGAAGGTGCTGGCTGCGCGCGATACCCTCAACCCGCTCATCGAGACGCAGCTGCAAAATTACTCCATGGAGCGCTTGGATGTGGTAGACAAGTGCATTTTGTTGCTGGCGCTGTATGAGCTGACGGTCAACAAACTGCCGGTGGCCATTGTGGTATCGGAAGCCACGGCCTTGGCAGACACGTATTCCGGCAGCAAGAGCGCGCCCTTCATCCACGGCATCATCGCCGCTGTTGCTCAAAATCTCTAACAAGCTCCACCCCTTCCCCCACCCATGGCCAATTTCTTTACAAGCCTGATTGATAAGTTTCTTGGCGAGCCCCAGATTGATTGGGACGAGCTGGAGGCCGACCTGATATCTGCCGACATCGGCGCGAAGCGGGTCATCCCCCTGGTGGAAGATTTGCGGGAAAAAGACACGCAGGATGCCTGCGACATTGCAGATTACATCAAGGCCCAACTGCGCAGCGCCTTCCCGGCCACGCTGCCGCAGCTGCCCACCCCGCAGGCGGGCAAGCCCGCAGTGCTCATGATGGTGGGGGTGAACGGAGCCGGCAAGACCACCACCAGCGCCAAGCTGGCCTACCGCCTGCAAAAGCAGGGGTACAAGGTGCTGCTGGCCGCGGCAGATACCTTCCGCGCCGCTGCTGTGGAGCAGCTGGATAGCTGGGCCACCCGCCTGGGGGTCCCCCTCTACAAGGGGCAGCCGAACCAAGACCCCGCCTCCGTGTGCTACGAGGCGCACACCCGCGCCATGCAGCAGGGGGTGGATTACCTGATTTGCGATACGGCGGGCCGCCTGCACACCCGCCACAATCTCATGGAGGAGCTCTCCAAGATACGCCGCTCCCTCGGCAAGCAGGATGCGGCCGCCCCGCACGCATGCTACCTGGTGGTAGATGCCACCACAGGGGGCAATGCGCTGATGCAAGCACGGGAGTTCCACAAAGCCACTCCGCTGTCGGCAGTAGTCATCACCAAGATGGATGGCTCCGGCAAGGGTGGCGTAGCTGTGGCCATACAGGATGAACTGGGCATCAGCCCCATCTTCTTGGGCACGGGTGAGGGGAAAGACGACATACGCCCCTTCAACCCGACGGAGTACGCCAACACCCTGCTCTAACCTCTCATCTCATCTTCCCTCTGCCATGGCTGTGCTCCCCTCTCTGCTGGAATACAATCGCGAAGCCCTTGCTGAGCTGCTGGCCGGCATGGGGCACAAAGCCTACCGCGCCACCCAGCTGCAGGAGTGGATATGGAAGCACCGCGTGGCTGATTTTGAGCAGATGCTCAACCTACCCCCTACCCTGCGGCACGAGCTGGCAGAGCGCTTTACCCTGCGCCCCCTCACCGTGGTGGAGGTGAACCAAAGCACCACCGGGACCACGCGCAAGTTCCTTTCCCGCATGCAGGACGGGCATTTGGTGGAATCTGTCATCATCCCGGCGGCGGTGGGGCAAGGCGGCGCACACAGCGAGCGGCTCACCCTCTGCGTCTCCTCCCAAGTGGGCTGCGCCTTTGGCTGCAAGTTCTGCGCCAGCGGTCTGTTGGGGCTCACGCGCAACCTCACCGCCTCAGAGATTCTGGGGCAAATTGTAGCAGCAGAGGAAATCTGCGGCGAGCGTATCGACAACCTCGTCTTCATGGGCATGGGCGAACCGCTCGCCAATATCGACAACTTGCTCACGGCGCTCGGAATCATGATGGATCAGCATGCGCTCAATATCGGTGCACGCCACATCACCATCTCCACCTCCGGCAATGTGCCGGGACTGCGCCGCTTGGCGGCTTTCGGCAAGCCCCTGCGCTTGGCGGTCTCCCTGCACGGTGCGCGGGATGAAGTGCGCTCTCAGGTGATGCCGGTGAACAAAAAATGGCCGCTGGCTCAGCTCATCCCCGCGCTGGAGGAGTGGAACCGCTGCAGCAAGCACAAGATTACATTTGAGTACATCCTCATCGAGGGGGTCAACGCCATGCCCTCCGAAGCCCCCCGCTTGGCGGCGCTGGCTCGCAAGCTCAATGCCAAGGTCAACCTCATCCCCTACAACAAGGTTGAGGGGCTGCCCTGGGTGCGCCCCGCAGAGGCAGATTGCCGCGCGTTCTGCCGCGCCCTCCTCCATGCCGGTGTGCCCGTAACCATGCGCTACGAAAAAGGCCATGATATCAACGCCGCCTGCGGGCAACTCCGCCTCCGCCGCGAACAAGGGCAATAGAAGGTGCGGATGGCCCTAGGGCAAACGCATGAGGTCAGAGGCAACTTCAATTGCTGCAACCCATGAAAGGCCATTTCAAATTGCAGATTTCAAATTTCACATCATTGCCATCCCATAAAGCAATGTTATATGGCAGGCTTATCGTTTTTCGTTCCGGGCCGGTGCCCCCCACCCCTAGGGTTGCGCTTTATGTCACCCGCGTGCTGCGCACGCCCGCTGGCGCGGCTGTCGGGGTTCGTATCCTTCGTGGGGGATGTGTCCAGGGGGCAAGCCCCCTGGCTACTCTATGCCGTCCCTCCGGGACTCTTGAACTCGCGGGGCGAATACGCCCCGTGTATGTGTGAATTCCGCGCATCAAGCGCGGGGAATGTGAGAACCCCGGAGGGGTGACATAGCATTAGGCAGGGGGCTTGCCCCCTGCTCACCAACAAACAACGAACCGGAACCCCGTCAGCCGCGTAGCGGTGCGCGAAGCGCAGGGTGGCATAATGCGTTGCATCATGTGATTGCAAATTTCAAATTTCACATCATTGCCATCCCATAAAGCAATGTTATATGGCAGGCTTATCGTTTTTCGTTCCGGGCCGGTGCCCTCCACCCCTAGGATTGCGCTTTATGTCACCCGCTCGCTCACGCTCGCCCGCTGACGCGGCTAACGGGGTTCGTATCCTTCGTGGGGGATGTGTCCAGGGGGCAAGCCCCCTGGCTATTCTATGCCGTCCCTCCGGGACTCTTGAACTCGCGGGGCGAATACGCCCCGTGTATGTGTGAATTCCGCGCATCAAGCGCGGGGAATGTGAGAACCCCGGAGGGGTGACATAGCATTAGGCAGGGGGCTTGCCCCCTGCTCACCAACAAACAACGAACCGGAACCCCGTCAGCCGCGTAGCGGTGCGCGAAGCGCAGGGTGGCATAATGCGTTGCATCATGTGATTGCAAATTTCACATCATTGCCATCCCATAAAGCAATGTTATATGGCAGGCTTATCGTTTTTCGTTCCGGGCCGGTGCCCTCCACCCCTAGGGTTGCGCTTTATGTCACCCGCTCGCTCACGCTCGCCCGCTGACGCGGCTAACGAGGTTCGTATGTATCGTGGGTGATGTGTCCAGGGGGCAAGTCCCCTGGCTATTACTATGCCGCCCCGCAAGATGCGGGGCTCTTGTCTTGCCGCGGCTCCCGCCGCGGGGAATTTCCCACCCGCGCACGGTGGGCGCGCCCGGCAGTGTTGGTGGGTAGATACAATCATCCCCATGTACCTTGGAAAAGGCACATGGGGATGGATAAATTCTTAGCGGCGGCGGCGGCGTACTGCCAAGCCGGCCAATGCGAGCAAAGAAAGCGTGGTAGCGCCGGGCTCAGGAATGTATTTGAAGTTGCTCATCAACACGCCTTTGTTGCTGCCAGCCACGCCCGGAGTAGAAGCCAAGAGCACCAGCGTCTGGTCCGTACCGGTGGAGCGCAGCTCTGCCAGTTGATTTGCATTGAAGGTGAGCTCCACCGTGGTCCAATCATTTGCGGACAAAACATTGTTGCCCTCCACAGCTGTATAAGCTAAAGAATCCACACGATAATCTTTGCTCAACAAAGAAAAAGTATAGGCGTGATTGAGGGCGCCGGTGCTAACACCCGATGTAGACAACTTAATATCAAATGTCAACGCAAAGGTATTTCCACAGTTTTGCAGGACATCTGCAGACACGTCAAACTTAATGGCACCGCCTATCGCATAGCCGGCAGGCCCGCCCGATACGAACGTAATGGCTCCGCTATCCGCGCTGTACCCGGTCACACCCGTATGGTGGTCTTTCGTGACATACCACTTTCCGGATTCCTCCAACACACCATTTGTCACCAAATCCGTATATGTTGAACTCGCAGAGATCACCTGCGTTGCCACCAACGCATTATTTGCGCTGGAAGTAATAACGGTGCCATACGTATTGTTGAGCACATCTGCGGACTGGCTAAAAGGCTCGGCCACCGCCAGACCGGAAAGAGCAAGCAAAGCTGCTATCGTTTTTTTCATAAGCGTTGATTGTAAGTCGTTGAGAAAAAAATCACGAATGTGAGACACATCCATTCTTCTGCACGCGGGCAGTATATCGCATTACAAATGCGATGTCTTGCATCCCATTCATTGTTAATACGTTCGATACTTTTGCAGCAAAACGAATGATGAAATTCTTTCGGCGTTTCATTCGGAGGGGTGAGGCAACTCTCTGAAATCCAAACTTTTTTAATGTGTACTCGTTTTTTTTGCTGTACATCGCATTTGTAATGCGATGTACAGCGCACATGCGGGGTCTGCCACCAACAGCCCGTGCTGCGTGCAGCACGGGCTGTTGTGTACCCAAGCAGGGCGGGGGAAGAAGCATCAAAACTTGAACACCCCTTGCAGTTGGAAGACGAAAGCGCCCGATCCATCGTTGGAATGGACGGGATTAAAAATGTATTGCACATCGGGCTGCAGGAAGAAAGTGGGGGTAAGCTGCACCACGGCACTCAACTCGATACCATACTCATTTTTGTGCTGATAGGGCTTGGCCGAAGCAGCTGCGCGCTCCCAGAAAAAGCCCAAGGCCACTTGGTCATTATTGCTGCGGCTACCCCAACCATCCGAGCGGAAGGGAGCTTGCAACACCAAGCCTGCGGTGGCACTGGCACGCACATCATTCACTGCGGCGGCATCTTCATCCATGAAACCGCAGCGGGTAAAGAAGCCTAAGCGAGATGCAGCGCCCAGTTGCTGCTGGAAGTTGATGGCCACGCCGGAGCCGGTTTCGCCCTTGTAGCGGGTGAGCGTGTACTGGAAGCGGTAGGTACCCGGTCCCAGGCCGAAGAAGTCCTCGGTAATCAAGCCGATTTCGCCGATATGCACCCAGGCATTGCTGCTGATGAATTGGAAGGGGTTGTGGTTGATTTCACCATTGCAGCCGGTGGTGGCATACATCGTATAAAAGTGCGGGGTGGGTTGCCAAGCAGTCAAATAGCCCCAGTTGGCCCACTCCAGCGGGAGGCAGGGATTGAGATTGAAGGCACCGTTGGTCAGGTTGCCGCTCCAGCTGGCAGAGTAGGCGTTTTGGTCGAGGTAGTTGGAGGTATCCAACACACCGGCCATGGCCACGAACTTGCCATCAAACCCGCTGTAACCCAGCGCCAGCTGTGGCAGGAATACACCGTTGCCACCGCGCAGGCTCCCCTGAGGGTTGCTCAGGCTGCCCAAGCTTTTCTGAGCGCTGCTGTTGCGCTCGCTGAAATTGATACCATGGCCCCAATCGGCCTCAAAGGTCAGGAAGATGCCCTGGCTGTTGTCCGCATCTTTAGCCAAGAACCACGTACCGGAAACAGAATTGTTGAAAGCGGAAAAATCCGAGCGTTGGTTCCCAAACTGCGAGGCAATCTTGGTGTAATTATATGAGAGGGTCATATCATACTGCAACCCCACGCGCGAAAGCATTTTTTTGAGCTGCTGCGCCCCGGAGGAGATGACATCCTCCCCGATGATACGGCAGGGCTCTGCGCAGGTGTTGCCCGGCACAAAGACACTATCCAAATAGGGCATGAAATGCTGCGGGGTTTGCGGGAAAAGCAGCCAAGAGCCCACGCGGAATCCCATTTCGCGCGCGACATGCTCTCGCTGCTGGCGCAGCACCATTTCATGCGTGGGTACACCTGCATGGCGGCGCGTAAGCTGCGTGTGGGCAGCCATGCTCCGCGAAAGACTGCGCGGCAGCTGCCCCGAATTCATATAATAAGGATTCCACCCCATCCCTGTATCCAGATATTTCCCGGCAGGTGCTACCTCTCCGGCCTGCGCAAGCCCCCCGAACAGGAGTGCGCCCAACAACGCGTGCTTTGTTCGTATCTTCATAGACGATGATACTGATGACTCCGATTTTGTTCGCGTTTGATAACAATCAGAAACAAAATCTAAACTTTTTTCACAAAATGACAAATTTTGCTTTTTTCTTGAAAGAAGGAGCGAGTTTCTGTAGTATACTTGTTTGTATGAACATATTTAGACGTCTTGTAACCGCGGCCGTGTTGTCGGGCACCCTGCTCACGGCGCAGGAAGCATACACCCCGCACCCGGATTGGGAAAACCCGCAAAATCTATCCCAAGGGCGAGAGGAATCCCGAGCTTTCTTTGTACCCTTTGCCAATCGGGATGAAGCGCTGAAAGGCCACCGCAAGGATTCATCCCTCGTGCTTTCGCTCAACGGCGAGTGGAAATTCAACTGGGCTCCCGAGCCGGATAAGCGCCCGGTGGATTTTTACAAACCGGAGTTCGACGTAAGCGGCTGGAAAAACATTGATGTGCCCAGCAACTGGCAGATGCGCGGCTACGGCACCCCCATCTACAGCAACCAATCCTATACCTTTGTGCGCGATTGGCCCCGCGTGATGACCAAACCGCGCAACAAGCGCGAGCAGCAGTACACCACCCCCGCCACCGAGCCGAATGCCGTGGGCTCCTACCGCCGCGATGTATACTTGCCTGCCGATTGGGAGCAGCGCCAAGTGTTCATCCAGTTTGACGGCGTTGATTCCTTCTTCTACTTGTTCGTGAACGGTGAGAAGGTGGGCTTCTCCAAGGATAGCCGCTGCGCAGCCGTGTTCGATATCACCCGCTACCTTAAGCCGGGCAAGAATGTGATTGCGGCAGAGGTCTACCGCTACAGCGACGGCTCCTACTTGGAATGCCAAGACATGTGGCGCCTCTCCGGCATTTTCCGTGATGTGTTCATGTACAGCACCCCCAAGGTTCAGGTGCGAGATTTCTTCGTTCATACAGATTTCTCCACCCGCCCCGACGGCAGCCGAGACTACACGGACAGCACCCTCCGCGTAGAGGTGGATGTGGACAACCGCAGCGGTGCAGATGCCAACTACACCGTGGAGGCCGAGCTGCTGGATATGAACGGCAAGCAAGTGGCCACCCTCTCCCCGGCCCAAGGCGCGGTGAAGAACGGCGAAAATATCCGCACCGAGGTGACCGCTCAAGTGAAATCCCCGGCTCTGTGGAGCGCTGAAAAACCGAATTTGTACCGTCTGATGCTCTACCTGAAGAATGAGCAAGGCGAAGTGACAGAAACCATTTCCCGCAAGGTGGGCTTCCGCGAGGTGAAGCTGGAGAATGGCCGATTCTTGGTGAATGGCATGCCGGTGAAGCTCAAGGGCGTGAACCGCCATGAGAGCCAGCACGCCAACGGCCACAGCGTGACGGAGGAAGAATGCCGCACTGAGCTGTTGCTGATGAAGCGAGGCAACATCAACCACGTGCGCAACTCTCACTACCCGCAGCCGGCCTTCTTCTACGAGATGTGCGATGAGCTGGGTATCTACGTGTGCGATGAAGCCAACATCGAATCCCACGGCTACTACTACGGCGAGCTCTCCCTCTCCCACCCCAAGGAATGGAAAGCACAGCACGTGTGGCGCAATAAAAATATGGTGGAACAAAGCAAAAACCACCCCTGCGTCGTCATCTGGTCCTACGGCAACGAAGCCGGCCCCGGCGATAACTTTGCCGCGGTGCGCGATTGGATTAAGAGCCGAGATGACTCCCGCGTGACCCAGTACGAGCGCAACAACGACCTGGCAGACCTTTGCTCCAACCAGTACCCCAGCGTCAACTGGACCCGCGAAATCGCCAGTCGCAAACTTGAGAAACCTTGGTACATCTCCGAATATGCCCATATTCTCTGCAACTCCATGGGCAACTTGGAAGACTACTGGAAAGCTATCGACTCCAGCGATTCCATCATCGGCGGCGGCATCTGGGAGTGGATTCACCAGAGCTATGATCAGGAAGTGACCCTGCCCAACGGCCGGAAGGTGACCCGCCAAAGCTATGGTGGCGACCACGGCGAATTCCCCAACGATGGTATTTTCTGCATCAAGGGTGTCATCTACAGCGACCGTACGCCCACCCCGTTGTATGCTGAAATCCGCAAGGTACAGCAGAATGCCGAGTTCAGCTTCATTGGCAATCCGCAGGCCGGGCAAGACATCTTGGTAGGTCTGCGCAACAAGCACTTGTTCACCGACCTGAATGAATACGATGGGGAGTGGATTCTCACCGAGGAAGGCAACACCCCTGTAGCCAGCGGCACGTTCAACATCAACGTGGGCCCCTTGCAGCATGGTGAGCTAATCATTCCTGCCGCAGCTATCCCCACCGCTCAACTGAAAAAAGATCGCCTCTACTTCCTGACGCTCAATCTGAAGCTCAAGGAAAACACCAACTGGGCAGAAAAGGGCTACGTGGTAGCCACCGAGCAGCTGCCGATGCCCGAATCTTTTGCCGCTTTCTCCCACAAATCACAAGTGGTAACCATTGCCCCCAACCAGAAGATTGATGTACGCAACCAGAGCGGACAGATGCTGGTGATTGGCCAGAACTTCTCCTTGAGCATCGACAAGGCAACGGGCGGGCTCAAGAACTATATCGTGAACGGCCAGCAGCTGCTGGGCGAAAAGCCGACCTTGGCGCTCAATGCCTTCCGCGCACCGCTGGCCAACGACAAATGGGCCATGAACCAATGGCTCTCCAATGGCCTGCGCAACTTGGTCCACACGGCCTCCCCCCTGCTGGTGGAGCGTATGGACAACGGTGTCGTGCGTATCTCCTGTGATATCACCAGCCAAGGCCAACGCAAGGAAAGCTTGGATAGCCGCACCTATGACCGCGGCCACTTCAGCGTGACGGATAACGGTCCCATCACCGAAAAGGACTTCAAGTTCGTGACCCAAATGGTGTACACCATCATGCCCAACGGCTACATCAACGTGCAGGCCGGCATCCTCCCCAACAAGGAGAAGATTGTGCTGCCCAAGTTGGGCTTCCTGCTCAACATGCCCAAGCGCTTTGACCAAGTGCAGTGGTTTGGCCGCGGCCCGGGCGAAAACTACCCCGACCGCAAAGCCGGTGCTCCTTTCGGCATCTATAAGACCAGCGTCTCTGGCATGATGGAGCGCTACCCCCGCCCCATGGAAATGGGCAACCGCATGGATACCCACTGGGTAGCTGTGACGGATAGCAACGGTGTGGGGCTCATGGTCGCCACCGAATCCGGTGAGCAGCTCATGAACTTCTCTGCCCTGCCCTATACCCCGCAGGAAATCTTCTATGCCCCGCACCCGGAAGACCTGCCGGAATCCCAGCAAACGGTGTTGAGCATTGACACCCTGACCCTCGGTCTGGGCGGTGCAGCCTGTGGCCCGCGCCCCATCAACCGCGATATCACACTGTCCGGGCCCACCACCATCGTGTTCTCCATCCGCCCGCTGCTTTCCGGCTCCAAGCCCGTAGAGGTGGGGCGCGAGACACTGCCGCTGGTGGGTGCTGTCACCATCTCCCGCAATGCGCTGGGCTATGTGGAAGCCGGTTGCGCCACCCGCAACGCGACCATCCACATCACCACGCCTGATGGTGCAACCACCATTTACACGCAGCCTTTCCTGCAGCGTGAAGAAGGTATTGTGCGGGCGCAAGCTCACTACAACGGGTACCTTTCTTCTGCCACCACCTTCCAGCACATGACCACCTGGCGCCCGGATAATCTGCTGCGCATTGTTTCCTGCTCCAGCACCTCCGGCGGCAGCGACACGGCATGGAGTCTCATTGATGGCCGCCGCGATACGTACTGGCACAGCCAATGGCACGACCCCGTAGCACAATATCCCCACAATGTCGTGGTGGATTTGGGCGTGGAATCCGAGCTGCGCGGCTTCACCGTTACCCCGCGACAGGCCAGCACCTCCTCCCGCGTGAAAAAAGTGGCCTTCTACCTCTCCAACGATGGGCAGAACTGGGGCAGCGCACCCGCCTGTACCCTTGTGCTGAATGATAGTGACAGCGAGCAAAACGTCTTCCTGCCCGAACCCATCGTCACCAAATACGTGAAGATGGTGTGCCTGGAGCCCATGGTGCCCGGGCAGCCCTATGCAGCCGTGGCCGAGCTCACCCCCATTGTGAGCCGCATCGTGGGTGAATACCCCGCCCACGCCTTCTTCTCCCTGAGCTATGCCAGCTCCGAACTGCCCGAAGGCGGCGCTGCTCGGAACGTGCTGGACGGCAACCCCGACACCTTCTGGCACAGCATGAAGGGTGTAACCGTGGCCAACTTCCCCCACGAGCTGCGCATCGACTTGGGTGGCGACCGCAAGCTCAAGGGTATCACCTTCCGCGGGGCTCCCATGGAAAAAGAAGCCCGTATTAAAGATTATGAGGTCTATGTAAGCCAAGACGGCGAAAACTGGGGCCAGCCGGTGGCTCGTGGTACCATGGAGAACACAGACGAGGTTCAAAAGGTACTCTTCTTCACGCCAACCCGTGCCAAGTTCCTCCGCTTTGTAGCTCTCAATGCCCATGATGGTGGCGACTATGCCGCTATCTCCGAGCTGGATATCGTAGAGGACAAATAACCCGACCTCACCAGCTGATGACCGAGCCGGATGCCGCACGCATCCGGCTCTTTTTTTCGGTACAAAACACAACAAAACTAGAGTTTGCTCTAGAAAAAACGGGAAATAAACTTGACAAGGCGAAAGAAAGCCGTTAGCATGCAGGAAACAGCCGGAGGCTCATATATAACACCATGAAAGCAGTCATACTTTTCCCCGGACAGGGAGCGCAGAAAGTAGGGATGGGCAAGGATTTGTACGACACCTGCCCCGCCGCCCGAGAAATGATGGAGCAAGCTGATGCAGCTCTGGGATTCGCCCTCACGAAAGTAATGTTCGAAGGCCCGGATACGGAGCTGACGCGCACCTGCTACTGCCAGCCCGCACTTTACCTGCATGGGTTAGCCCTGTACAAAGAACTTTGCAATCGCATTGACCTTGAGCCTGTAGCCGCAGCCGGGCTCTCTCTGGGTGAGTTCACAGCGCATGCCGCAGCCGGCACCTTCAGCATGGAAGAGGGGCTCAAGCTGGTGCAGAAGCGCGGAGCCTACATGGAAGAAGCTTGCCAGGCGGCGCCCAGCACGATGGCCGCCATGATTGGCGGCAGTGATGATGCCGTGCAGGCACTTGCCCGGGAATGCGACATTGACGTAGCCAACTACAACTGCCCCGGCCAGACCGTTGTATCCGGTTCGGTGGAGGGGGTAGACAAGGCTGTAGCCGGCGCCAAGGCTGCCGGATTTAAACTGGCCAAGAAGCTGAATGTGGCCGGGGCCTACCACAGCCGCTTCATGAAGAGCGCCCAAGAGAAGTTGCTGCCGGAATTGGAAGCCGTGGCCATGCAAATGCCCGCGATTCCCGTGTACTGCAACTACGAGGCACGCCCGGTGAAAGACACGGCAGATGTGCGTGCCATGTTGGGAGCCCAGGTATGCGGTTCCGTGCGCTGGGCTGCCTGCATGCAGGACTTGGTGGACAAGGGCGAGCGCCTCTTCATCGAGATGGGGCCGGGCAAAACCTTGGCCGGTATGATGGGGCGCATCTGCAAGGAAGCCACCGTCATCTCCATTGAGGATGCCGCCACACTCGAAGCCGCTGTGGAGACGCTCAAAGGCATGTAAACATACCATTTTAGCCCACAATCGTGTAGGGGGCTTTCGCCCCCTCACACACCACCGTACGTGCCATTTATGGCATACGGCGGTTTCTCGGCGTGTGGTTGGTCCCGGAACTAATGTTCCTGCCGCAACTCTTTT
>Ga0233362_1000116_pt1 | contig 17264 bp, 14 predicted proteins | sample ElkDunMinimDraft_22_FD_180674 | JGI IMG/M metagenome (GOLD analysis project Ga0233362, IMG submission 180674) | Fecal eukaryotic communites from dung pellets of Tule Elk in California, USA - Elk Dung C1 | ecosystem: Host-associated > Mammals > Digestive system > Large intestine > Fecal | place... | reverse complement strand
ACTACAGCAATAGTTAAGTAACGGGTGATTTGATTAATCTTTTTACGTCCGCTTTCCCCCTCTTTTTGTAAACGTTGGAAGTATGGAACTGCCAATGTCATCAATTGGATAACGATTGATGCTGAGATGTAAGGCATAATACCTAATGCAAAAATTGAAGCATTAGAAAATGCACCACCTGAGAATAAATCTAACATTCCTAACAAACCCTCTTGCGCAGATTGTGAAAATGCAGCTAAATCTGCTGGATTGATTCCTGGAAGCACAATGTGTGCTCCTAATCTGTATATCAAAATGATAAACAAAGTATAAAGAATACGCTTGCGCAAATCCTCTATGCTAAAAATGTTTTTTATTGTGTTAAAAAATCTTTTCATTTTGTAGTTATTATTGGAAAACTTTTTTTTCGTTAACTATTCCGAGCTGATTACTCTGCGCTTGGAGCACCAACCAATGTTACGGTTCCACCTAATTCTTCAATAGCGGCTTTTGCACTTTGTGAAATAGCGTGTGCTGTAACATTAATTTTGCTTGTTAACTTACCTTGTCCCAATATTTTAACTAAATCGTTCTTTGCTAACAAACCATTGGCTCTTAATGTTTCTAATGTGATTTCAGAACTTTGTGTCTTCTCTACCAACATTTGAAGTGTGCTGATATTTATAGGACTATATTCTATACGATTGATATTTTTGAAACCTCTTTTAGGTAAAATTCTGTAGATAGGCATTTGTCCGCCTTCAAAACCAATCTTGCGGCTATATCCTGATCTGGATTGAGCACCTTTGTGTCCTCTTGTTGATGTACCACCTTTGCCTGATCCTTGTCCTCTACCAATTCTTTTTGAAAGTTTAGTTGCTCCTTCTGCAGGTTTTAAATTGTGTAAGTTCATCGTTCTAATTTTCAAATATGATTAATACTTCGTTAAATTTCTTCTACTGATACTAAATGCTTAACTTTTTCAACAATTCCCAAAATTTGTGGTGTGGGAGTGTGTTCTACGGTTTGATGCATTTTTCTTAAACCTAACGCTTGAAGCGATCTTTTTTGACGTTCGGGTTTGTCAATCGAACTTTTCACTTGTGTAATTTTAATCTTTTTCATCCCTTCGATTTGTTTTTATTTGTTTTTTTACTATGTTTTTTTCGTCTATAAAATAAAAAATAGCAGCTATTTTATCCTAAAAATCGCAACTATTTTCACATTTTTTACCATAAACAATTCTCTTCCTAAAAGTCAACCCAGTATGCTATGATCCGTGAAATGAGGTAGTTACGAGTGCGCTTTTAGTGCGCTTTCCTATTTTTATTTCACTCCAAAAAGTTTGGCAAATATATACTATTTTTCTTTATAAAATCCTTTTGTGAAAATATTTTTTTACCGAACTAATGTTACTGTTCCATTTCTCTTAAATGGGGTGCCATCGTTGAGCAAATATTCTATCCGGTAAACATATACACCTCCTGGTGCTAACTCATCGTTAATGGTTCCGTCCCACCCAGAATATGGGTCTGTAGTGCTGAAAATTTTGACTCCCCAACGAGTGTATATCTCAAAAATATATCCACTTGTTGAAACAAAAGAATTGGTGGGCTGAAAAATTCTGTTGCTATTGCCTACTCCCATAAATGCATTCGGTATGTAGGTGGTGGGATGTTGCGTTAATACGATCTCATTGGAAAAGCTTTCTGGACATTCACCTAATTCACATGTAAAACTTTCTGTAGATACTTTATAGGTGAAATTAGCCCCATTTAGGTATAATTCAGTTACATCATCTGTAAAGTTATTGTAACCTTCTGGTGAATGATTGTTGGAAATTTCCACAAAACTTGCATCAGTTTCCGTCTTGCGATGAATGGCATAACTTGCCGCTGATATTGAGTCAACACCATCGTTATAGTCCATCCACTGTAAGGTGTTTATGTGTGCAGCATCACCAAAGCCTCGTAGTAGTATAGAGTGGGCAATGTTGGAAATAGCTGGCGCCGGAGAACATTCGTTGTGAAGTTTCATTTGATAGTAGTAACTATGGGTATTCACATCAACATCGTTGTCAATATAGAAATATTGAGCCCCACCATTGTAAGTTATTGTCGTAATATATTGAAAATTATGATCATTATCGCAACTTCTATATAAGTCAATATGTGAAAAAGGTGTCTCTCCTCCGCTTGTAAGGGCTTGTACTCGAATTTGTCTATTCTCTTCGACAGAAACGGAATTAATATAGGCGTAATCATGGTTCTCCTCAGCTGTAAAAGTAAAACAAACTTTGCGCGAGTCTGCTGTGTATAATCCATTGTTGCTAACTGCCCGCACAATAAAGGTATAGTCCCTATCCGGAACTAGGTTAGAATGTGTATAGGTGGTTGTATTAGCAGAAACTTCTCCCGAGTATTGTAGAGCACCGCCATCTTCAGAAAAGTGAATTTCATATTTATCCAGCCCATCTGTCATATTAATATAGTGTGTCCACGATAATGATGCCTTTCTTGTGCAACCATCTGTAGTACAATGTAATAGTATGTTCTGCTGAGGGTTAAATATCATTCCACTAGCATTGCCACAACTATCTCGCGCCGAAATTCTGTAATGATTTACAATGTCTGAGTTGTGTAGCGAGTCAATCCAAGTAGTGGTGGAAATTCCATATACGGTATCTATAGCTACCCAAGGATCGTTTTCTGTTTCTTGATGGAATATGACGTATGAGTTTATGTCATTGTCCTCAGATTCTTCCCACGAAAGCGTAATCATATCGCTTGCATAATCAACGGTAACTTGGTGAAGGGTAGGAATCTGTGGCGCAATGAGGTTCTGAAAATGTTCCGTCGAGATGGTCGATGCGTTTTGACAAACGTTCCCACCCTGCGGCGCAAAAAATTGATCGGAAAGGTGTATTCGATAACGAACATCTGCATCACAAATTTCAATAGTGTCCCTAAAACTTAGATTTTCAGGATATTGAACGCTTCCAACAGAACGAAATTCAATGTCGTTCGGGTGTTTCCTCATTACCCGAAAAACATTACTTGTCGTCGGAAGTAATTCTGTAGCTGGGGTATTCCATGTGATAATGGCTGTGCCATCTCCAGGATTTGTAACATTGCTAAAAATCGTTTGTAATGTGTCAGAGTTGTAGCTATTACCCTGAAAAATAGCTTTGATAAAGTAGTACTTGTGAATGTTAGGATCTACACCATCAAAGCAATCTGTATTGGCAGTGGTCATGTTGTTATTAATCACTTGATAGGGCCCCGCAACTTGATCTGAATAGTAAACTTCGTACCGAATGAAGTTTGAAGAGTCAGCAATAGGAATAAAATAGAGGGAAACTCCATTCCCATCTTCTTTTACGTGCACGCAGCGTAATTGCGGAGTATGTGTGCTTTGTGCAAATAGATAGAAGGTGAAAAATAGGAAGATTGTAACAAAGAATGTCTGTTTCATGGGATGTTAATGTTTGCCAACGATAATGGTAGATATGGTTTCTCTCTGCAAATAACGATTTGCAAGTGATAAGATTGTTTGAGGGGAAATCTTTTTTATTGTAGCAAAAAGTTGTCCCATTTCCTCTTCGTTCAGCCCAAATTTATGCCATCTTACATAGGTTTTCATGTAAGATGTGATGCCATCAACAGAACGAAGATAAGCACCCGATAAATATGTTTTTAATGTTGATAGTTCTTCGTCGCAAATCTCTTCTGTTTGAAGGCGTTTGATCTCTTCGAAGCAAGCCTCAATTGATTCGTCTGCTTTTCCTTCAATAACATCGCTTTCAATAAAGAAAATGGAGTGGTCGCAAATATAGGAGTTTTCACTATAAATACTATATGTGTATCCACATTCTTCTCGTACTTTCTGCATTAGTCTTGAACCGAAGTATCCTCCTAATAGTGTGTTCAATATGTTGAATTCCCTTCTGTCTGTGTGATTGTAATCAAATAGTTTTTTGTAAAGTAAAATAGTAGATTGTAAGGAGTTCTCCCTAGGTTCATAGATGAACTGCCCCTCCTGAGTTTGAAGTGAGGTCGTAGGAATAATTGGGGTGCTGCTCTTGGAAAGCTGTTGAAAGGTTTGTACAATAGTGTGTGTCTCATCATCTTCAATGTTACCTGCTGCGAAAATATTTATTCGGTTAGCTTGGAATACTTGTTGATGGTACTCTTTTAAATTATCAATAGAAAGATTTTCAATGTGTTCTCTTTCTAATGGTGTTCCAAGAGGTGTGCCTAGTTGATAGATGTTTTTCAACATTAATTGAGAGGCAATATAACTGTTTTTTCGAATGTTGTATTCTAAGTTTTTAATTTTACTCTTTTTGAAATCTTCAAAGTTCTCGCTGTTAAATGTAGGATTTACAATGGTTTCAATAATGATAGGATAGATTTTGTTGAAGTTTCTTTTGGGAATGATGAGCTCTATCGTTGCATTTTGTATGTTTATGCTGGTATTCCACGAAGAGCCATAATAGTCCAAAAGTTGATCCATCTTCTCTTTGGGATATTGTGAAGAGGATTCTTTTAGAAAAGAAAATAGGGCTTGTGCAACATATTTCCGAGACTCATAAATTCTTCCTCCTGCTACTTCAATTGTAATATGAAGTAAGTCTAAATACTTGTCTCTAAATATGTATAATGAACTATCTCCGTGAAGAGAAATAGTTTGAGGTGCAGGAAGTGAAATCTGAGTTATTGGAGTTGATTTTGGGGCCTCTTTCCTATTAATCATTATGCTAAAATATTCGTTAGAGCTTTATTAAAAGTGATGCAAAAATACTCTTTTATTTGATAAGATTGATGGTTCCCTTTTCCATTTGACGTTCGCCATCTGTAGTCCGGTACATTATAACATATATGTATGTGCCTTGTGCCATGATGTTTCCACGATATTCGCCATTCCATCCTATTTGAATATCTTTGCTTCGAAATAAGATAGAACCTCTTCTGTCAGAAATTATCATTTCAAAATCTGTAATATCTTCTAAACTTTGTGCTAAAAATATGTCGTTTAAGCCATCTCCGTCGGGTGTGAATGCATTCGGAATGAAAAGTGCATTTCTCTTTTCAGGAATCTCTTCAAAAAAAGGTTCCTCCTCTGGTTGTATATACTCTTCTTCTGTATTCTGTTGCGTAGGTTCGACTACCATAGTTTCTATCTTTCTCTCTACTTGTTGTTTCGGTAGGGTCGAAAAGGTGTTTGCTATTTCTTCTATACTAGTTTGTACAACTTGAGGTTCTATACTTGGGGATTCCATACCCTTTGGAGAAACTAAAGCAGGTGAAGATGGTTCGGGAGATTGAGTTTCTTTATTCTCAATAGTAACTTCGATTCTATTTTCTTTCTCTTCATATAGGGGAATGGGCGTGCTATCAGAAGATTCGCTTGAAAGGTTTGATGATCTTGAAGAAGAGACCATGTTTTGAGTTGTGTTTTGTTGCACGATTGGCGTATTGCTAACCTCTAACGTCTTATTGGTATTGAGTAGGATGATAAGTGTGGTTGCTGTAACAGCAACTGCTATAGTTGTTCCAATGAGATAGCCTTTTATCTTTTGCCAACGGTTGAATTTTATCAACCGTCGATCAGATGCTATTTTCTTCCAACCATCAGCAGGAGGCGTGCAATTTTGTCCTAATTCTTTTTTTATGTATTGCCCAATTTCCATTATTTCTCTCCCTTTATCTTTTGTTTATGTAATCGCATTTCTTCATTCGATAGAAATTTCTCTATCTTTTCTTGTAAAATTCGTTTTGCTCTAGATAGCTGCGAACGTGAGTTGTTGGAAGAACATCCTAACATCTCTGCTATCTCGTCGTGTGAATAACCTTCAATCTCGAACAAGCTAAAAATAGTTCTATATCCAGGTGAAAGTTCTTGAATAAATTGATACAGAACTTCCGATGGAATTGATGGAAAATCTACATCGGTAGAGTGTTCGATAATCTCATCTTCTAATTCAACGTTTTGACCATTTCGTTTGGAAACGATACTACTTCTATATTTGTTGATGATAACGTTGATGCAAACTCTATGTAGCCATCCTTTGAAAGAGTTATTCTCCTGAAAATTTTTAATGTACGTAAATATCCTGATAAAACATTCTTGGAATAGATCTTCGGCATCTTCGTAATTGCTGGAGTAACGCATACAAAGGTGCATTACAAGACCTGCATATTGGTCGTACAACGCCTTTTGGTGTTTCGATTTCCCTTTCTGACACCCTTGTATGATTTCTACTTCTGTCATCAAGATAATTTTGTAGGAAAAGACAACTTTTTGCGGAAAATGTTGCGCAAAATTTTTATTTTTGCAAAAATATATTTTTTGAGGTTATGAACTGCTTACCTAAGGAGTTTTTTCTGCAAGATGATGTGTTAGAAGTTGCACAAAATCTATTGGGAACTTATCTGTTTACCGATATTGACGGACAGATAACGGGAGGAATTATTACAGAAACAGAAGCGTATAAAGGAATTTGTGATCGCGCTTCGCATGCTTTTGGAGGGAGAAAAACGAAACGAAATGCTGTGATGTATCACGAAGGTGGTGTCGCATACGTTTACCTATGCTATGGAATACATCACCTTCTCAATTTTGTTACTAATCAAGAGAATATCCCTGATGCAGTGCTAATTCGTGCTATATATCCTACACATGGTTGCGAGTTGATGTTGAAAAGAACTGGAAAAACACAAGCCTCTCCTCGTATAACCGATGGACCAGGAAAAGTTACAAAAGCTTTGGGTATTACTATGGAACATAATGGCATCCCTTTGGATAATAATCGGATTTGGATTGAAGATAGAAAGTTAAATATTACGCATGAGATGATAGTATCTTCTCCTCGAATTGGTGTGGATTATGCAGGAGAAGATGCCCTTTTGCCTTACCGTTTTAATTTATTGTGTGATGAGCTTGAATAACCATTTTTTAACCTTGGGTATGATGTCTGGAACTTCATTGGACGGACTCGATTTGGTATTGTGTCGTTTCTCCTTGCAAGATGAAACTTGGAACTATCAAATAGTAAAAGCTGATACAATTCCTTATGACAGTGAAATGAAGAATTTGTTAGCTTCTTTACCAGAACTTTCTGCATTGGATTATTTTTATGCTCAACGCGATTTCTCAACTTGGGTTGGTTCGCAAATAAATCATTTCCTAATCAATGAGGAGGAAAAACCAATGCTTATCGCATCGCACGGGCACACGGTATTTCATCGACCTGAAGAGGCTCTTACGGTACAAATGGGCTCTGGTGCCGTAATTGCTGCTCATACGGGAATTACTACCATTGCAGATTTTCGTACCACTGATGTGGCATTAGGAGGTCAAGGCGCTCCCTTGGTCCCTATCGGTGATAAATTGCTCTTTGCTAATTATGATGCTTGCCTTAATTTAGGCGGAATTTCTAATATTTCTTTCGATCTCGATGATCAGCGAGTCGCTTTTGATATTTCGCTCTGTAATATTGCACTTAATTATTTGGCAAATCACTGTCAGCTTCCTTACGATAAAGATGGTGAAATGGCTAAATCGGGTGCCTTAAATGAAGAACTGTTGCACAAAATGAACAACTTTCCCTATTTTTATCAGCCCTATCCGAAGTCTTTAGGAAGAGAGTGGTTTGAAAGTAATTTTAAACCTATTTTAGATGATTCTATCCTGCCAATCCCTGATTTGATGAGAACAGTTACGGAACATATTGCTCAACAAATTGCGAAGGTAATCCCTAAAAATGCTCAATCAATATTGGTAACAGGTGGGGGTGCGAAAAATATTTTCCTAATAGATCTGCTTAAAAATTATACAAAGACGAAGGTGATAATTCCTGATGAATATACAATTTCCTATAAAGAAGCAATTATCTTTGCCTTTTTAGGGTTATTGAGAATACAAAATAAAAATAATGTTCTAAAAGAGGTTACTGGTGCAGAAAAATGTAGTTGCAGTGGTGCTGTTTATATGATGTAATTTATTGGTTATGAAGTTGTTGAATGATATTTCTTTGAAAAATTATAATACTTTCTCTGTCGATGTGAAATGCGCTGATATGTATGTGGTGGAGAAAATTTCTGATCTTCCCGATTTGGCTGCAATGCAAGTGTTTAAAAATGAGTTTCTTGTTCTTGGTGGAGGGGCAAATGTGCTATTTACCAGAGATTTTTCTGGCTATATTGTCCTGATGGAGAATAAGGGAATTAAAAAATTGATGGAAGATGATAAATCTATTACTCTGAGTGTGGCAGCCGGTGAGGATTGGCGAAATTTTGTAAAATATTGCGTTGATAATCTTTATTATGGATTGGAAAATTTAGCAGGAATTCCAGGAAAAGTAGGAAGTAGCCCTGTACAAAATATTGGCGCATACGGTTCTGAAGTTAAGTCCGTTATCGAAAAAGTGTATTACTTCGATGTAGATTTAGAAACTTTTAAATCAATTACTAATGAAGAATGCAATTTTGGCTATCGAGATTCAATCTTTAAAAAAGAGCTGAAATCAAAAGCAGTTATTGTAGAGGTGGTTTTTAAATTGTCGAAAGTTCCAGCTTTTAATCTTTCATATACTGCCATAAAAGAAGCCGTAGAAAAGGAAAATATGGAATTGACATTGTCGAATTTGTATGAGCTAGTAATTAAAATTAGAGATTCTAAGTTGCCAAATGTTGATGAGGTGGGATCTGCAGGAAGTTTTTTTAAAAATCCTATTGTTTCTCAATCTCAATATGAGAAATTGTTAGCTGATTTCCCCAATTTAATTGCTTATCCGTATGCCTCAGAACAAGTGAAATTGGCTGCCGGCCAGTTGATTGATATGTGTGGATGGAAAGGCGTTCGCCAAGGCGATGCTGGCGTTTACCCTAAACAAGCTCTGGTCTTGGTTAATTATGGAAATGCAACACCAGATGATATTCTCAATTTATTCCGACAAATTCAACAAACTGTTCTCGATAAATTTGGCGTGAAAATTGAACCCGAAGTGAATTTTATTTAGTGTTTTTTTGAAATTGTAATTTAATAGGACCTTCCCCTAATTTGCCATCTTTGAATTCTAGTACAACATGTGCCTCTTTCCGTTTGTTTGCACGTTTGCTCTCGTAGAAAGTGACAGAAATACCAATCCCTTTCCATAATCTTGCAGCAACTTCTCCTTGTTGCGAAACAGCATACATTAAGTCGTAATCACTATCGCTATCGTTAATAATATCATTTTCATACTGTGAATATAGCCTGATCTCAGGCATTTGTAAACATTTTATTTCAGGGTCATTGTTGTAAATAGCTATAGATTGCATATCTTGCTGGTTGATTGAGTAGTTGATATGCCCTAACAAGCCTTCCGCAAGTGTCGTTGAGTCCTGATTTATTTGATAACCTAAAAATATAACTTTCATCGTACTCGGAATGACAATCTTATGATAACGCTTGTTGCAAATTAAGAAGGTTTTGTTGCTAGGAAAGGTTGAAAGTTCGTAGTATGTGGGATTATCGCAACAACCATAATTCGCTGCAATTAAATAGTTCTCTTTCTGTTCAAAAATTTGAGTCGATTTTACATAACTAAATGCTGATTCTTGATCATAATCAGGAAAAATAGTGAGCGTTACTTGATAGCTTTTGTTATGTGAGGCATGATGCAACCATTCTGATGCTATAGTTTCACTTTTTATCAGACAAGGAATTCTTGACCCATTTTGAGTTTGATAATGAGAAAATTTGTATGAGATAATGGTGCCTGATGCTAATAAATCCCCATTGCTATTTTGCTCAATCTTAAAACGAGATATACACGTGTCGTTCATTAATTGTGTATATGAATTATCCTCAACTTGTGCGTTGAGCTTGCCCAATAATGAAATTATTAAAAGTGAAAATGTACAAATTAATCCTCTTATTCTCATAATACTTTATATTGTATATATTATTATAATATTTTCTAGATTTAAGTTCGCAAATATACTATTTTTGCTTTTATGATAAAATAAATATGAAAAAATATAGTTATTATGCCAATTATATTACTCCGTTAGGGAATATATGTAATTTTGCATCTCTTTTTGTAAAATGAAATACCATTTAAGATCTCTATTCTTATTTTTCTTTCTTTTGGGATTGCTTCCAACTTTCTCCCAATCCTTTTCTACATTAAGAAAGAAAGTTGTTGTTGCCGAAGAGATGGTGATTAAAGTAGATTCATTGGTAGTGTTGGAAAATAGTTTTGCAATTGATAATCTTAGTGATTCTTTATACGATTTTGATTGTGTAACTGCAATTCTTACTTTGAAAGATTCTTCCCTCCTTAATCGCTCTTTATCTTGTAGTTATCGAATTTTTAATCCCAAACTAAAAATATTTTATAGTCATAAATCAACAAACAATATTTATCCTTATTCAGCTATCTATAAACCTAAGTTTGTGGAGATTTCTCCCTTTGTAGATACAGAAGCAGGGTCCTCTGTTATCACTTCTGGTTCTATTTCGCGTGGCTTTTCAGTTGGAAATAATGTAGATTTCGGACTCACATCTTCTCTAAATCTACAGTTGTCGGGACTGCTTGCCCCAGATTTGAAAATTTCCGCTAATATTACAGATAAAAATGTGCCTATCCAACCCGAAGGAAATACGCGTACAATACAAGATTTCGATCGCGTATTTATCAATCTTAACTATAAAGATAAACTGATTTTAGATGCGGGAGATATTGTTTTACATAGTCCCGAAAACTATTTTCTAAAAATGAATAAGAAGATTTTGGGTTTTTCTCTCTTCTCTAATCAAAAGATTAATAATAAGTTTAATTTAAAAAATAGGGTAGGAGGAGGAATCTCTAAAGGAAAGTTTTTCCGCCAAAGGTTAACGGTAATCAATGGTATTCAAGGACCATATCGCCTAACGGGTCCCTATACCAATGCATCTCTTGTCATCTTGTCAGGTTCTGAAAAAGTGTATGTAGATAATAAACTCTTGACGCGAGGTGCCGATGCCGATTATGTTATTGATTATAATACAGGAGAAATAACTTTTACGCCCAATGTCTTGGTTACAAATGAAAAAGAGTTTAATGTGGAGTATGAATATTCCGATAATGCGTACGCACGTTATTCACTATTTTCCTTTAATGAGTGGGCTTCAATTGAAAATCCTAAGCTGAAATTGTATGCAAACTATTTCAGAGAACAAGATCTAAAAAATCACTCTTTCTTCCCAGAACTCTCTAATGAGATGAAACTATTCCTTTCCCAACTCGCTCCTAATGAGTTACCACTTTTCCCTAATGTGGATTCTGTTCCCTATTCCGCAAATGAAGTCCTATATGAATCAATAGATACTATTGTAAATGGACTTACATATTCAATTTATCAATACTCAACCCAACATACAACTCAATTGTTCCGTGTGGGCTTCCTATATGTCGGAGAAAATAAAGGCGATTATCAATTGGTAAATTCTTCAGCCAATGGGCGTGTTTTCGTTTGGATTGCACCCTCAAACGGAATTCCACAAGGAAATTATAATCCTGTAATGCTTTTAAATAAACCAATCTTATCTCAAATGGGTGTAGTGGGAATGCAGTATGATTTCGCAAAATATAGCGGACTCGCCCTCGAAGCAGCGTTATCTGGATATAATGCCAATACCTTTTCTAATTTAAAGGACGAGCTTAAAATTGGTTATGCACTGAAATTTAATCTCTATCACAAACAACCCCTAAAAAAAAGATTTGAAAAACAGGTTTGGTGGTTTCATACACAGTTACAAGGTGAGTTTCTTAATAAAAATTTCTCCCACTTTGAGAGTTTTCGAAATGTTGAGTTCTATAAGGATTATAATCTTAATTCAGATTTTGCAACATCTCATCATGAATTACTCATTAATTATTTGGCAGGATTTCAAAATGATAAAGTGGGAAAAACAGAATATAAAGCCAACTATTATTCCCGCTTAGGGCTCTATCGAGCATTGAAAAATGAACTTAACTCCTCTACCCATATTAATGGCTTTCTATTCTCAACACAAACTTCTTTCCTAAGTACGGCTGATTCTCTCTATAATACTACCTACATTCGTTCTGTTAACAACATATCTCAGCAATTTGCAAATCTTCAATTGGGTGCGTATGAACGTTTTGAAATGAATCGCTACATAAATGCCCATTCTGATACTTTAATGTCTAATAGTTTTCTATACAATGAAGCTTCTCTTTATATTAAAAATGCAGATTCAATAAAAAATCAATTTTACTTGGGATATACGCATATCTTACAACAAAGACCTGAAAATCTACGTTTTGCAAAAAATGAATCTTCTCATCAAGCGCAGTTGCAATTTGATATCTTTAAGGTGAAAAATAGTCGCTTTAAAGGAACCGTTACCTATCGAAATTCACAAATCCAGGATTCTTTGGGTGTGATGAATCCTGAAAATTATTTTATTGGAAGTTTGGACTACTCAGGAAGATATCTAAAAAATGCTTTGATCCTTTCTACATATTATGAAGCAGGAAGTGGTATGGAACAGAAAAAACAGTTCTCCTTCCTCAAGGTCTTAGATGGACATGGGACGCACGTTTGGAACGATTACAATAATAATGGTGTCGAAGAGATTAATGAGTTTGAAATTGCTGCATTTCAAGATCAAGCCAATTATGTAAAAGTGTGGATTGCCTCTAATGATTTTATTAATACATATAATACTCAGTTTACTCAAAAAATCCAATTCAGACCTGCTAATTTGTGGAGACATAAAAAAGGATTTCTGAAGTTTCTCTCCCGTTTCTCAAATCTCGCTTCTCTTAGAATTGCCCAAAAGAATACACTTCTTCCCATTTTTAAAGCATTAAATCCTTTCAATTTTAATATTAAAGATTCTAACGTCGTAAGCAATAATTTGAACTTTATAAATACTCTTTCTTTTAACCAAAACTCCTCTATCTGGGGAATCGATTATACATATAAAGTTCTCCAGAATAAGGTGTTGAATTTTTATGGCTCAGAAGCAAGTTCTACAATATATCATGATTTTCTCTGCCGAGTGAAACCTATTAATCCCCTTTTGTTGAAATTTAATTACATATACGATTGCTCTAAAAGACTCTCCTCTGCCTTTCAAATCAACAATTTTACTATTGTATCCCATACGGCGATGGTGTCAATGCTCATTAATCATTCTAAACCTATAGATTGGTCTGTACAATATCTGTTCTCTTGGCAAAATAATTTGATAGGTGAGGAAAAAAATCTAAAAAATTCAGTGAGGTTTGATTTGAATTATCGTATGGCAAGACGAGGTGTCGTTGGTGTTCGACTTCAATATCTTAATTTGAAGTTTTTAGGAGATGAAAATATGAATGTAGCTTATCAAATGCTAGAAGGTTTTCGAAAAGGTCATAACCTTTCTTGGTATATAAATATGCAAACTAATTTGTCAGAATTTCTGCAGTTGGATCTTAAATATGAAGGAAGAGTTTCGCAACATTCAAAAATTATTCATTTGGGCATGTTGCAAGTAAAAGCACACTTCTGATAAATTTAAAATTAGTCTAAATTAAAATGCTAAATAGTTGTACTCTAATTGTATAGTTTTTAAATTTTGTTTCTAACTTCCAAAAAAAAAACGGAAAATCGAACAAAAAAAAGATAACAAATTATTGTTAGGAAAATTTATCATATTTTTGAGGCTAAATTTTTTTGGCAATTTTTTGCAGCTTGTAACATTTGAAAAGAAAATCAGTATAAGGAAAAAGATAGGAAATAAAGACTTTTTTCAATAGTTATAAGTTGTTGATTGTCAATAATTTGGAAGAAAAAATAAAGTTGAAAAAAATATAAGAGAATGAGAAAAGTATTAGCTGTTTTACTCCTTTTCACATTTAGCTTCTTGAGTGTAAATGCGCAAGAAGATGCTCAATTTACGTTATTTCCTTGGGCGCAGTTGTATTATAATCCTGGTTCTGCAGGTGAACAGCACAATACTTTGTGCTTTACCGCTATGTTCCGCCAACAATACTTAGGCTATAAGGATGTTTGGGTTCCAGATCAAGTTACCGATGCTACAACCCCCGAAGGTTTGCAAACTTTAAATACAGGAGGTCAACAGTTGATGCTTAATATTGAAACCTATTTGCGTAAGCTTCATGGTGGCATTGGTCTTTCTGTTGTTAAAGATAAAAATGGTATCTTCGATAACATTGGCGTTCGTTTAGGCTACTCATATAAAGTAAATCTTCCTGTCGGTCGATTAGGTATCGGTTTTCAAGTTGGATTTTTGAACCAATCTATTGATAAAGAAGTATATAGACCATTGCAACCGGGTGACCCAATTATTGAATTACTGAAAAATAATGAGTCATTTATGAATTTAGACTTTAATGTTGGACTTTATTATAAAGCTCCTACTTTCTATGTGGGACTTTCTGCTACCCAATTGGCTACATCTATCAGATTGTCAGGCGATAATACGGTTTTGAATCCATCAAGAAATATGTATATTCATGGTGGTTATATTTGGACTATTCCTTGGGATCCGGCATGGAGTATTGAACCTCAAGCAATGGTGAAAACAAATTTCGCAACAGCACAGTTCGATTTGATGCTTTTGGCTCGTTACAATGGAATTTTATGGGGTGGTCTATCCTATCGTATAGATGATGCAGCTTCTATTTTGTTTGGAGCTCGACCATTTTACAATAGTTCTAATGTTTATATGAAAGGTTTAGATATGGGATTGTCATATAGCTTTACTACCAGTAAGTTAGGATATAAAAAACACAGAAGTTTTGGTGATATTGAATTGGTAGTCCGTTACTGCTTCGATATTTATAAACCAGAAGTATTTACAGGTTATGGCTCAACAAGAAATATTTATAAGAATCAATATTAAAATATATTCTGAAAATTATCGTTCTTCAATAAAATAAACTGAAAAACATGAAAAGATTAGCATTATTCTTATGGATTGCTTTAGTAGTTGCATCTTGTGCAAATACAGGCGATGGTCAATTGGTAGGTGTTAAAGAGCGCCCAGAATTTTTGGACCTTAATCCTTTTGGTATGGTTTATATCCCTGCTGGACACTACTTGATGGGTGCTGGTGACCAAGATGTACCATACGCTTTGACCCACCAATCTAAAAACGTTACAGTTGTAGCGCTTTGGATGGACGAAACAGAAATTACTAACAATGAATATCGCCAATTTGTTTATTGGGTGCGTGATTCTATTGCCCATTGTTTATTAGGTGATGCCGAAATTACAGATGAGGAAAAATATGGTCACTACCTAAAATATGATAAAAATTCAGAATATGAAGGCGAAGTAATTGAACCTAAATTAATCAATTGGAAAGAAGAGATTCCTTGGGATTCCCAAAATGAAGAAGTTGTGGCTGCTTTAAGTCCACTTTTCACTCAAACGAATACTCGTTTCTACCACTATCGTCCAAATGCCTTAAATGTAGGTATGCTCAATTATGAGTATTGGACTTACGATTTAAGTAATTTTAAAGATCCTAAAGATCCTGATAATTATGGAGCTGCTGTAAAAGAGAGTGAAGGTAGCGATTTAGGTGGTCTTTATGCTAATCGTCCAAGCCACTTTAATAATGGTTACGAAAGATTCTTCCGTAGAGATGTCGTAAATATTTATCCTGATACTTTGTGCTGGAATCATGATTTTACATACTCTATGAATGATCCTATGACGTTAAACTATTTCTCTCATCCACAATTTGACCACTATCCTGTAGTTGGTGTAAGTTGGCGTCAAGCTAAAGCATTCTGTTATTGGAGAACACATTTAAGACATGCTTACCTTACAGAGAAAGAGTTTGCTAATGAACAAGAGTTTAGACTACCTACTGAAGCTGAATGGGAATGGGCTGCACGTGGTGATATGGATGCTAACCCTTATCCTTGGGGCGCTTATTATACTCAAAATGCTAATGGTTGTTTCCTCGCTAATTTTAAACCTCAAAGAGGAAATTATATTGCTGACGATAACGTATATCCTGCTATTGTAGCGCATTACCATCCTAATGATTTCAACCTATTTGATATGGCTGGAAATGTTGCAGAATGGTGTAGCGATGCTTTCGATAAATCATCCGTTAATTTTACGCATGATTTGAACCCCGCTTACAACTATTATGCAAGCAAGACCGATTCTCGTGAAAAGAAGAGAAAAGTAATTCGCGGTGGATCTTGGAAAGATATTAGCTACTATAACACTGTATATGCAAAAACTTTCGAATATCAAGATACTTGTAACTCATACGTAGGCTTCAGATGCGTTCAAAGTTATATGGGCCGTCAACGTGGTGATTCTCAAAAACAAGCATCTCACCTATACTAGAAATCAATAATTCAATTTATAAACAAACAAATCATTAACTAAAAAAAATTATTATGGGACTTTACAATTTAGTAAGATCTAAAGGTTACAAAAACTTTATGGCTAAGCTTTACGGAATCGGAGCTGCAGTCGTTATCTTAGGTGCATTATTTAAGATCCTTCACCTTCCTGGTGCAAACATTATGCTTATTGCAGGTATGGGTACAGAAGCTATCATCTTCGTTTTCTCAGCTTTTGAACCGCTTCACGTTGAGTACAATTGGGCATTGGTTTATCCAGAATTGGCAATTGGTAATGAAGAAGAATTAAAACCTGTTACTAAAAAAGCAAAAAAAGAAGCTCCTACAGGAACTGTTACACAACAACTAGACAAGATGCTTGAGGAAGCTAAAATTGGACCTGAATTAATCGAAAGTTTAGCTACAGGAATGAGAAACCTTAGCGAAAATGCAAAAAAAATCTCTGGCACTGCTGATGCTGCAGCTGCAACAGATGGTTATATCGCTAATCTTACTAAAGCTGGCGAAAAGGCAAAAGATCTTTCTGTTCAATATGAAAAGACAACTAATGCATTGATGAGCCAACAACAAACTTCAGATGTTATTGCATCAAGCACTAAACAAATGGAGCAAACTGTAAAAGCTTATGCTGAATCATTGAACGCATCTCTTCAAAATACTATGAAGTATCAAGAAGAGGTTAATAAATTGACTCAAAGCGTACAAAAAATCAGCAGTATTTACGGAAATATGTTGGCTGCGATGAGCGGTAAATAACATTTTCTACTTATTCATCTAATTACTAACTAAAAAAATAATACAATATGGGTGCATCAAATTGTCCGGAAACCCCCCGGCAGAAGATGATAGGTATGATGTATTTGGTACTTACCGCTATGTTGGCGTTAAA
>Ga0233362_1000114_pt1 | contig 17369 bp, 22 predicted proteins | sample ElkDunMinimDraft_22_FD_180674 | JGI IMG/M metagenome (GOLD analysis project Ga0233362, IMG submission 180674) | Fecal eukaryotic communites from dung pellets of Tule Elk in California, USA - Elk Dung C1 | ecosystem: Host-associated > Mammals > Digestive system > Large intestine > Fecal | place... | reverse complement strand
TGCTGCCTTGGCGCATAAAAGCCGCCTTAATCGTGCGTTTATCTTTACAATTACGTTAGGACAGAACTTCATTGCGCTATTTTTCGTGTTCACATTGCTATCAAAAGCATTCCTCTTTACACCATGGGTTATCTTCTTTCTGGCTATTTTCGTCGTGGTATTTATTAGGCTTTCTCAGAGAACTATTCGACGTTTCAACCAATTGGAAGTGCATTTTATGAAGAATCTAAATGCAAAAGAGTTGCAAACGAAAGATTCCATTAGCAACTCTTCTGAATAGGAACAAAGATTCTAGGTAAATTAACTTAGAAGCGATTTTACAATCTCAGAAACCAATTTGTTATCTGCTTGGCCTGCAAACTTTTTGGTTGCTAATCCCATAAGTTTTCCCATATCGCGAATGCTGGAAATTCCATTTTCAGCAATTAATTGTTTCAAAATTTCTGTAATCTCCTCTGCCGAAAGTTGTTGCGGAAGATATTGCGTGATGATAGCTAATTGTGCTTCCTCTTCAATAGCCAAATCAACTCGATTTTGCGCACGATAAGTTTCCGCTGACTCTTTGCGTTGCTTTGCTAATTTTTGTAGCGTTTTAATCTCAAGTTCTTCCGTAATCTCTCCTGCACCTTTCTCAGTTTTTAACAAAAGAATTGCAGACTTGATAGCGCGAAGTGCATCCAATTTTTCTCTCTCTTTGGCCAGCATTGCTGCCTTAATATCACCATTAATTCTCTCTTCTAAACTCATAATACTTTTTTGTGGGTTATTTTAATAATTTGACTTTTTAAAAGATTGGCAAAGATATGAAATATTTTGCTACAGTCAATATTTAACCATCAATTTTAAAAATAGAGTAGTTGTTGTTCGTTGAGAAGATTCTAACTCAATAAAGAAAGCTTGCATTTTGTTTTAAGTAGCATAAAGTTTTTCCTTATATACTTATCTTTGGGAGGAAAAATTATACTAAAATCAGCAGAAATAGATTCTTTTAAAGTAGGCTAATTATTGTTCTATTTCAGAATTTTCGATGGAATAAATACTTATCGTTGTACCTTAGTTCAAATAAAAATGCTTATTGCAAAGAGAAATTATATTCCAAGAACTTTAAGGTAAACGAAAAAAACGTACTTTTGCGCACATTTTGATAAAATCTATGCGAGATATAGCCTCCCTATTTAATTCAATTGCTCCTACATACGATAAACTTAACCATTTGTTGTCGCTGAATATTGATAAGTATTGGCGTAGTAAGTCGTTGAAAGATTGTTGTTTAAAATGGGAGAAGGTGTTAGATGTGGCATGCGGAACTGCAGATTTTACGCTTCAGATAGCGCAAACGGGTGTGCCCGAAGTGGTAGGAATTGATCTCTCAGAAGCGATGGTAGAGATTGGCAAGGAGAAGGTAAAAAATGCAAATTTTCAGGCAAAAGTTCACCTGATGAAGGGGGATTGTGCAGCACTTCCGTTCCCCGAAAATAGTTTCGATGCGGTTACTGTTGCTTTTGGCGTGCGAAATTTTGCACAACGCGCCCGCTCCATCAATGAAATGCGAAGAGTGCTAAAACCAAACGGAGATTTAGTAATTTTAGAATTCTCTACACCGAAATATTTTCCAATCAAACAATTATATCGATTTTATTTTAAAAGATGGTTGCCTTTTGTTGGTGGAATAATTTCGGGCGATAAGGCAGCGTACCACTACCTGCCCGAAAGCGTGTATGCGTTTCCGCAAGGTGAGGCCTTTATGCAAGAGTTGTGCGAAGCTGGCTTGCAAAATGTGAAGCAACGTCGAATGACTTTTGGAATCGCAACTGTCTATTATGCAAAAAAATAGTGAAGAATGAGAAAATATATCCAAAGTTTTAGATTGCGGACATTGCCACTTTCAATCTCAGGTATTATCTTGGGAACCGCAATCGCTTATCCTAAGATTGATGTGTGGGTGTTCATCCTTGCCATTCTGACAACACTTTCGCTTCAAATTTTGTCAAATTTGGCCAATGAATTGGGTGACGCTCGCCATGGTACTGATGAACAGCAAGAGGGAAGAGTTGCGTATGGGTTACAAGCAGGTGCTATTTCAGAACAACAAATGGTGCGTTGTATTGTTGTTTTCTCTTTTCTTTCTGCAATTTTTGGTGTTCTACTAATCTATAGCTCTTTTGGAACTCTTTTTGCTCTATATCCACTCATTTTTCTATTGTTAGGATTATTGGCAATTATTGCTGCATTGAAATATACTTTGGGGAAGAAACCATATGGATATCAAGGTTTTGGAGATCTTTCAGTTTTCATTTTCTTTGGCTTAGTAAGTACTTTAGGGGCATTCTTCTTGCAAACACAAACGTTAACTTGGCAAGCAACTTGGCTGGCTGTTGCTATAGGTTTGCCTATTGTAGCAGTGCTAAATCTGAATAATATTCGAGATATGGAGAACGATGTAAAATATGGGAAAAGAACTTTGGCTTCGAGGTTGGGAAGCAGAAATGCTAAAGTTTATCATACGATTATCCTGCTAATACCTTTTTTAATCTTCGTATTACTTCAAAGCTACTTGCCAATAATATTACTTCCCGTTTTTATGATTCACATTTGGATTGTATGGCATACAAGTGGAAAACGATTAGACAAGCAGATGCCATTACTCTCTCTCTCTACGCTGGGATTAGCATTAATGGCTGCTGTTACATTCCTTATTTAAATTTCAAACTATTTTTTGAATTAAGAGTGTAAGATGACTATATTTTTTGCACTTTTGCAACATGATTTTTGATAAGTGTATTAATAAAAAAACTAATATGAAAAAAACAGATTTACTTGTTATCTTTATTGTTTTGGCAGTTTTAGCCATATTTATTTTTATACCTGGTGCTATCGACGGGTTTAATACAGCAACTAAAAACCATGGAATGTTGATGAGTTTTCTAAAGTTTGCTATTTTGGCAACTTTTGGAGAGATGTTGGCACTCCGAATCAGAAAGGGCGTTTATAATGAAAAAGGTTTTGGCGTTCTCCCCAAAATGTTGATTTGGGGATTTTTAGGAATGGGAATTGCAATGGCAATGATGATTTTTAAGGCGGGAACAGTTTCTTTCTTGACCAATATGGGCCTGACTGAGGCTGCCGCTTGGTTTGCAGGTCCGTTCTCTTGGGGAAAGCTTTTTGTAGCATTCTGCGTTAGTGTGCTGATGAATACTATTTTCGCTCCAGTTTTTATGACTTTCCACAAAATTACAGATATCCATATTGCAGAAACGGGCGGAACATTAAAAGGGTTCTTCTCAAAAGCTCTTCCTATGCAAGAGATTATGGCAAATAAAATTAATTGGAATGTGCAATATGGTTTTATTTTTAAGAAAACAATTCCTCTTTTCTGGTATCCAGCTCACACAATCACTTTCCTTTTGCCAGGTAACTTCCAAGTGCTTTTTGCCGCAATGTTAGGTGTTGTTTTAGGTTTGATTCTTACAATTAAAAAATAACCATTATGAGAAAAATCCAATTGTCTATTTTTATGGCGGTGCTTCTGTTACTTGCCGCGTGTAATTCTAAAGAAAGTGTTGAAACTTCCTCAAAAAATGATGATAAGATGATTTCAAAAAATGAAATTAAAATTCCAGAAGGGAAAGTGACTCCCGAAGCGTTATGGGCTTTCGGTAGAATGGGAGGTGCTGAACTCTCTCCAGATGGTACGAAAATCCTCTACTCTGTAACCTATTATAGTGTAGAGCAAAATAGTAGCAATTGTGAGTGGTTTGTAATGAATTTGGACGGAACGGATATACGTCAAATTACCAAAACACCATTCTCTGAATATGCTGCACATTGGAGAAAAGATGGGAAAAAGATAACTTTCCTTTCTGCAGAAAACGGCTCAATGCAACTATGGGAAATGAATGACCAAGGCTCTGCAAGAGTGCAAATTTCAAATATCAAAGGTGGAATATCAGATTATCTCTTCTCCCCAGATGAATCTAAGATTATCTATATCGCTAATGTGCCTTACGGAAAACGTACGGTGGAAATCTATCCAGACCTTCCTAAAACTACTGGAATTATTGTCGATGATTTGATGTATAAACATTGGGACGAATGGGTAACCACAGTGCCACATCCTTTTGTAGCAGATTTTGATGGAAAAGAGATTAAAAATGCGTTTGACTTGTTGGAAGGAACAGGCTACGAGTGCCCAATGAAACCTTTCAATGGTGTAGAGGATTTGGCTTGGAGTCCTGATGGCAAAACAATTGCATACGCTTGCAAGAAAAAAACAGGTTTGGAATATGCAATTTCTACCAATACAGATATTTATCTCTATAATCTCGATACAAAACAAACGGTTAATATGACGGAAGGAATGATGGGGTATGATTTGATGCCACAATTTTCTCCTGATGGTTCTAAAATTGCTTGGATTAGTATGGAACGCGATGGATATGAGTCTGATAAAAAAAGGCTATTTGTAGCAGATGCTAATGGGGATAATAAGGTTTATATGACCGAAGATTTTGACTACAATGCCGACTTTATCCAATGGACTTCAGACAACCAAGGGTTGTGGTTTATTGCTTGTAAAGAAGCAGTTACCAATATTTGGAAAATTGACTTGAATAAAAATATTGCCCAAATCACTGATGGCGTTCATGATTATGAATGGATGACACAAACTCCTAAAGGCTTAATTGGAATGCGTCATTCGATGAGTGCTCCAAATGATTTATATGCGATAAATCCCGAAACTGGAGAACAAAAACAGATTACCTTTGAAAATAAACATCTTCTCGACCAAATAACAATGGGACGTGTGGAAAAGCGTTGGATTAAAACGACTGATAATAAGCAGATGTTGACTTGGATTATCTATCCTCCTCATTTCGATTCAACAAAAACTTATCCAGCTGTGCTCTATTGCGAAGGTGGTCCGCAAAGTACTGTTAGCCAATTCTGGTCCTATCGTTGGAATTTCCAAATTATGGCTGCTAATGATTATATCATTGTTGCACCAAACCGTCGCGGATTGCCAGGTTTTGGTCAAGAGTGGTTAGAACAAATTAGCGGTGATTATGGCGGACAAAATATGAAAGATTATCTTGCCGCTATTGATGAGATGAAAAATGAACCTTACGTAGATGAAAATCGTTTAGGTTGTGTGGGCGCAAGTTACGGAGGATTTTCAGTTTATTGGCTTGCAGGTCACCACGATAAACGTTTCAAAGCATTTATTGCTCATGACGGAATCTTTAATATTGAACAACAATATCTAGAAACAGAAGAGATGTGGTTTGCTAATTGGGATATGGGGGGCGCATATTGGGAAAAAGATAACGCTATTGCTCAACGTACTTTTGCTAACTCGCCTCACAAATTTGTGGATAAATGGGATACTCCAATTCTTTGTATTCATGGTGAGAAAGATTACAGAATTTTGGCCTCCCAAGGAATGTCAGCATTTAATGCTGCTAAGTTACGAGGTTTAGATGCTGAGTTGCTGATTTTCCCTGATGAAAATCACTGGGTGCTCTCTCCTCAAAATGGTGTGCTTTGGCAACGAACCTTTGCTTCATGGTTAGATAAATATTTGAAATAAACATTATAATTATGAAAATTCCTGTTTCAGAACTCCCTAAACAACCTAATGGCGCAATTTATCATTTGGGTTTATTTCCTGAAGAGATTGCAGATGATATAATCCTTGTCGGAGACCCAGGACGCGTAGAGAAAATCTCTGACCGTTTTGATAAAGTTGAACTGAAACGTCAAAATAGAGAGCTAATCACCCATACTGGAATGAAAAATGGAAAACGGCTTTCCGTGATTTCTACTGGTATGGGAACCGATAATATTGATATTGTACTTACAGAACTAGATGCCTTAGCAAATATCGATTTAGAAAAGATGGAGGTGAAAAATGAACATAAATCGCTAAATCTTATTCGAATAGGCACCTCTGGCGCACTCCAAGCAGAAATAGATACGGGGTCGTTTGTCGCTTCCGCTTACGGATTGGGAATTGATGGAGTTCTTCAATTTTATAAAAATAATGGTGATTTTGAAGATGATTTGGTAGAGGCGTTTGTAAAGCAGACAGACTGGAACGAAAAATTGCCATACCCTTATTGTACGGCAGCTAGTCAGCAACTGCTCGATAAAGTGGCTCATGATTTCTATCAAGGAATTACGGTGAGTGCTCCAGGTTTCTTTGGCCCACAAGGGCGCTCGGTGCGCGCACCTTTGATGTATCCTGAACTAAATCAAAAGATTGAAGAGTTCTCTTTTAATGGAAAATCGATTACCAATATGGAAATGGAGTGCTCTGCAATCTATGGATTAAGTAAAGTATTGGGACACAATCCCCTTACTGTTTGTCTGATTGTGGCAAATAGAGTAACGTATGGCTCTGCTTTCGATTACCATACTATGATGAATAAATTGATTGATACAGTTTTGGAAAGATTGACTATTTAGCCAATCTTTCCAATTCAGCATCGATAACGGCGCATATATCCTTAAAAACATTTTCAAGAGTCTGTGCGCCGTTTACATTTTTAAGAATATTCCGTTCTTCGTAGTAGGCAACCAATGGTTTGGTTAAATTGTTGTAATGGATAATGCGTTGACGAATAACTTCTGGTGTGTCGTCAGTGCGATTTAACTCTTTCGCTCTCTTTTCCAACCTTTCCGTAATAATCTCTTCTGGAATTTCAAGATTGATAACTAAATCGACAGGAATGATGTGGTCATATCCTTTCCCTTCCATCATATTCGCTTGTTGGATAGTGCGAGGAACACCGTCTAAAATAAATCCTTTAACCTCATCGTGTGATTGAATGTGGTGGCTTAAGATGTCAAGTGTCATCTCGTCAGGGCATAAATGCCCATTATCAATGTGACGCTTGGCTTCTATTCCAATTGCCGAACCTGACGCCATCTCTTCACGATAAAGAGCACCTGTAGATACGTGTTCTAAATCATATTTCTCTTTAATAAATGCAGCTTGTGTCCCTTTGCCGCAACCAGGTGCTCCTAAAAGCACAATGTTTATGAGTCTTTTATTCATTTTATAATATAAATAATATGATGTTTAATGTTATTCACAAACTTGATAAATGTCATTTAGATTTCTTCCTAATCCGTCATAATCCAAACCTCTTCCAACTACAAATTTGGGAGGAATTGTTAATCCGACATAATGGACAGGAAAACTTTTTTTGTAAGCATCAGGCTTGAAGGTCATCGTGGCAATTTTGATATCTTTTGTTCCTTTATCTTTCAAAATTTCCATCAAATGTTCGTAAGTATTTCCTGTGTCAACAATGTCTTCAACAATAATAACTCTTTTTCCCCGAAGGTCCTCTTTCAAACCGATTAAACTTTGAATGTCGTTTGTCGTTTGCGTGCCTTCGTATGAAGAGAATTTTACACAAGTTAAACTGCAAGTAATCGTAAGCCGCTTGAAAAGGTCTGCTGCAAATATAATTGCTCCGTTTAGAGTAATAATAAAGATTGGAATATCATCTTTGTATTCCTCATTAATTTGTTGCGCTACCTTGCTAATAGCCAGATCAATCTCTTCTGCAGAAATATACTTCTTAAAGTTTTTGTCTTTGAGTTTTATTATATCCATTTTGTTATAAGATTATTTAAATGCGTTTTCACTTAATCCGTCACCATTTAATAGCAAGCGGTGCATATAGTCTGGAATAGGTTTACCGAGATATTTATCCACATAAAGTTTGGCAAAATATTGTCCTAACATAAATCCGTGTCCTCGTAAACCTACTAAAAGTCCATTGTCCGGGTCAACAATATAGCGCGGTTCTGTATAATAACCTGCCCAAACAGCTTGTAGGCTCACTCCTTTCAGAGCGGGGAACCATTCAATGAAAGTTTCTGCTGCAATCTCCATAAAGTCTTGTGTGTTACTCTTCAACTCTTTGTTGATTTCTGCTAATTCACATCCTGGTGACGCACAACCAATAATCTGCCCGGTATCGGCAAATTGCTGTCCGTAAACTGCTGAAAATCCGTGATAATGGCGCCTATCGATAATCATATCTAATGCATTACCATTGATTCCCATCAGCGGAAGTGGTTTGGTGATAAATGCCTGGTGCTTCACAGGGTATAGGTTAGTTTCAATACCTAAAGCTTTTGCAAACTTTTCAGCATTTCCACCTAAAGCGTTAACAAAGTGCTCGCAGTGAATCTCTAAATACTCACCCTCTTTGGTGCGTGCAAGTCCAACAAAACCATCGCCGTTCCTGAAAATCTCTTCAAGTTCGCACTGCTCATACATATCACCTCCGTGCGCCAATGCAATCTGCCGAACGGCATTGATAACTAATCCCGGTGTGGCTTGCCAACACTCTTTAGTGATAAGCGCTGCCTGATAAGCATCTAAGTTGGGATTAATATAGGGCGATATCTCCTTTTGAAAATCTTTCTTGTCAATCATATAGGCATCAGACCAAGCCATCGATGCCTCTAAAGCTTTGTATGTGGCATCATCGTGAGCAAATCCAACATATCGAATCTCTTTATAGTTGATGTTGGTCATCGATTGCAACTCTTTAAATATCTCCATATTGTGCATGGCAATATCCGCAATTTCAGGTACGGAGAAAGCTGGTCTTCCCCCAGCAATATTGCGCCAGGAAGACCCACGCTCGTTGTTAATTAACACTGTCTTTTTTCCGCTTTCGGCAAAATAGCGGAATAAACTACTTCCGGCAATGCCTCCTCCTGCAACCAAAATATCACAATCAATGCGTTGCGTTTTCCGATTTCCTATAATCGTTATATTCTGTAATTTCTTTTCTGTAGGGTGAATCTCTCCTAACAAAATCTGGTTGGCTAATGGACCACGAGGCGTTGCGTCGCCCACCACTTCTATATCATGTTTACGGAGAAGTTGACGAACTCTGGGTATGCAGCGCGTTCCTCGACAAGGTCCCATGCCAATGCGAGTGGTATGTTTCAATTCGTCAATGGTAATCATCTTGCGCCCGCCAATTGCCTTCAATAGTTGATCGATCTCAATATTTTCGCAGTGGCAGAGGTAGGTGTGCCCCTCTTCATGGTCAGAAATTTTTTCAATATTCAGAGGCTCTGGATATTGTGCTTTTATAATAAAGCCTCGCACTTTTGTTAAAGCTTCGCCTGAAAGAGTTGTTGATTTTACACGCGCTAAATGTGTCTTATTCTCTTTACGGACAATCTTCTCAATAATACCTTCACCAATCTTTTCTCCTTGATTATTCACCAAATAAACCTCCTCACCCTCTTCCGCAAAATGTTCTAGAGGTAGAAATACCCAATTTTTGATGAGATTGTAACCAAAAATTGCCAATCCAGGGCAGTGGGTCACACAATCCATACAGCCGATACATTTTTCGTAGTCTATAATCGGTACCGAAGAAGTGGAGGATTTCTGAATGGCATTTTGAGGACAAGAAAATGAGCAAGGATTGCAAGCAAATCCATAAAGACAATCTGCAATAACAAATCCTTTGCTTTTCATTCTATCAGTGTCTGGCTTTCTTGGTTCTTTCAGAATAGGAACAGGATGTTGTTGAGAATCAATATACGCTTTGGAAACTGCTAAATATTCGTCATAGTTGATTCGTTTGTTCATTGCCATTGCAATTTCTAAAGCTGCTTGTTTTCCTCGAAGTACAGCGCAGGTTCCTTCGCCCACTCGTACGGCATCGCCCACTCCGTATGCGTTCAAACCATATATAACACGGCTCTTCTTTAGCAACTGATTGTCGGGAAGTAATCCCGTGCAAACATTGATAATATCGATGTCGTGGATAATCTTTTCAGTTCCTGGAATGGGTTGAAAATTTTTGCATTCAGCAATTACTGCGCCCACAACTCCTGTGTGATTTTCGTTCGGAATCGCTTTTAGCAAGATATGAGATGTCAGAATAGGAATACCTAGTCTGCGAATACGATTTGCTTGTACAGGAAAACCGCCCTCGTGGTCCATGCCTTCGATGATGGCAACCACCTTTGCTCCAGCTTGGGTGGCTTGGTAAGAGGTGAGATAGCCAATATTGCCTGCTCCGATAGAGAGAATACGTTTCCCCAAAAGTGTATGCTCAATATTCATCATCTTTTGAACTACAGCGGCAGTATATACGCCTGGTAAGTCATCGTTTTCAAAAGGTGGCATAAAAGGAAGTGCTCCAGTAGCTATTACAATATACTGTGAATCAACATAAAAAATTGAATCTTCTTTTAAATTTTTAACAGCAATTCTACGATTGCTGAAAATATCCCAAACAGTAGCGTTCAGTAAAATTCCAGTATGATCATCACCAGCAAGTTTAGTTGCAATGTCAAATCCACGCATTCCACCATATAACTTCTCCTGTTCGAAAAAGAAAAATTGATGCGTCTGCATATTGAATTGTCCGCCAATTTTGTCGTTATTGTCGATAACTAAATTGGGAATACCTAAGTTGTTTAGTGCTTCACGACAAGCCAAACCTGCAGGTCCTGCACCAATAATGGCAACTTCAGTTTTATATACCTTAGGTTCCGATGATGAGGTGTCAGCATTCGTAGGCATAAAATGATGAAGAATTTCTTGGACTCTTTGAACTCCATCAACTTTAGTGATACAAATTCGTTTTACTTTACCATCTACAAGCATTTCGCAAGCTCCGCATTTTCCAATGCCGCATTGCATACTCCGCTCGCGTCCATCTTCTTGATGGCTATGGATGGGAAAACCTGCTTGATGAAGTGCTGCAGCTATCGTTTGTCCCGATTCTGCTGCAATTTTCATTCCGTTAAACTCAAAAATAACTTCCTTATTTTTAGGAATCTCTAAAATGGGATGTCGTTCTATTTTCTGCATAATCAATGGAATAAGGGTTTATTATTGTAATATAGGATATTAATTTAAGGGATAGCAAAAGTAATAATTTTTTTTTAGAGTTGTATATTTTATTTCTTTAGTACTGCATTTTTTTATTCTTGAGTAATAATTTGAATAATGTGTCGTTGCATTAAAAAAAAATGTAATTTTGCAGCCCAATTTTTGAAGTATGAAAAAACTCTTTGTTTTAGTAGTTGTATTGCTGATGTCAACATTGCAAATTGTTGTTGCTCAGGAGTCTGTAGAAAAAAAATCTGACAGCACACCAACTATTCCAGCGCAAGAGAAAAACGAAGAGCGAATTGAAATCTTTCGAGATCGCCTTATGGTTGACGTTTTTCATACCTTTTGGATGGGAATGCCCACACAAGTAAATCATCAAAAATTCCACCCAGGTTTTAATGTATCTGTAATGTGGGATTTCAGAGTATCACCTAATAGTCCAATCTCTTTTGGATTGGGATTAGGAACCAGCTACTACACTCAGTTCTCCAATGCAATGTTACAGTACGATTCCAAGTCCGACGTTATGCGTTATTCCCTACTACCCGTTAGCGTTGCGGATACTTGTTTGAATCGGATGTCCTACATCAACTGTCACATTCCATTGGAATTTAGATATAGACATTCCAATGGTTTTAAATTCTCATTAGGCGTACGCTTAGGCTTGGTAGCGGAGGTCTCGCACCGTTACAAAGGACCCAACCTATCAGGCTCAGGTGCTGACCAGAACTTTAAAAGTTTTGAGGTGTTCAACAAGCAAAAATATAACGTCGATTTCTTTATGCGTTGCGGATGGAAATTCGTAAGCGTTTACTATTCATATCAAGTAAATAAGTTGTTTGAATCGGGTAAAGGTCCTCAAATCAATCCGATGAGTTTAGGAATATCATTTTCTATATTCTAAATTGCATAATTTTATCGATTTTTTTCAATTTTTAATGTGGCATAGTTCCTAGAAACGAAAAAAGATTCACAATTTACCGTTGAGAACTTTTTGTAAGTGCCAATAATTCAATAAAATCACTTTTTGAAAAAAAAAATAGAAAAGGTGGTTTTTGTATTGAAAAAAAAACTATTTTTGCCGCCAATTTGAATGAAAAACATAGAATTGTTGCATTTTTATATTAATCAATTAAAAACCAATAAGTTAAGATAATTAGTAAACAATAATAAAATGGTTGCAAGAAGAAAAAAATTAGTTGCGGATGCACGCAAAGAAGCCAAAAAAAGCGTTTATATGGCTCGATTAGTGAATAATCCAACCTCGCCAAGAAAAACAAGAATCATGGCGGACGTGATTAGAGGAAAAGATGTTGACTATGCAATGAATGTGTTAAAGTTCTCAAGAAGAGAATCTTCAGAGAAACTTTTGAAGTTGCTTAAATCTGCAGTTGCTAACTGGCAAGTGAAGAATGAAGGTCAACGTATGGAAGATGCACAATTATATGTAAAAACTATCATGGTTGATGGTGGTAGAATGTTGAAGAGAATCAGAACAGCTCCACAAGGAAGAGCAAACAGAATTAGAAAACGTTCTAATCACGTAACCATCATCGTAGGCAGCAGAGCTGAAGAGATGAGTAAGATAGTTCCAACAGCAGTAGAAAATTAAAAAATAATCGAATAAAATTAATAATTAGTATGGGTCAAAAAGTTAATCCGGTAGGTTTACGATTAGGAATTATCAGAGGATGGGATTCTAATTGGTTTGGCGGCAAAAATTTCGCCAATAAGTTAGTCGAAGACGACAAAATTAGACGTTATTTGAACGCACGTTTGTTCAAAGCCGGAATCGCAAAAATTTACATTGAGAGAACACTTAAACTTGTTACGGTTACTATCAACACCGCTCGTCCAGGTATTATTATTGGTAAAGGTGGTACAGAGGTTGATAAACTGAAAGAGGAATTAAAGAAAATTACGAACAAAGATATCCAAATCAATATTGCAGAAGTAAAACGTCCTGATTTGGATGCAGTATTGGTATCACAAAATATTACCAAACAAATCGAAGGTCGTGTTTCATACAGAAAAGCTGTTAAAACTGCAATTACTGCTACAATGCGTGCCAATGCAGAAGGTATCAAAGTATCTGTTTCAGGTCGTTTAGGCGGTGCAGAAATGGCAAGAACCGAACATTTTAAGGAAGGAAGAACTCCACTTCACACCTTGCGTGCAGATATCGATTATGCACACGCAGAAGCCCATACTACATACGGTCGTATCGGAGTGAAAGTATGGATCTGTAGAGGTTTGGTTTACGGAAAAAGAGATCTCTTTAACGCAGCAGTGGACGCAAAAGATTCTAAAGGTTCACAAGCGAAGAGAGCACCTCGTTCAGGAAGAAAAAATATGAATAAGAATTAATAACAGATAAATAAGATAACGATGTTACAACCTAAAAAAACCAAATACAGAAGACCGCAGAAGGGTCGTATGAAACGAATCACCAAGAGAGGTGCAGAAATTTCTTTTGGTTCTTTCGCTCTAAAAACCCTTGAAGAGCATTGGATTACAGGTCGTCAAATTGAAGCTGCTCGTCAGGCAATCACCCGTTATATGAAACGTGAAGGTCAATTATGGATCTGCATATTCCCTGACAAACCTGTTACAAAGAAACCCGCAGAAGTACGTATGGGTAAAGGTAAGGGTGCTCCTGAATATTTCGTGGCTCGCGTAAGCCCAGGACGTATTCTTTTTGAAGCAGATGGCGTTCCATTGGAAGTTGCTAAAGAAGCTTTCCGCCTCGGAGCTCAAAAATTACCCGTTGCAACAAAATTTATTGTTAGAAGAGATTATTCAGAAGAAATTTAATAGAAGTTATGAAACAACAGGTTATCGCAGAACTTTCAACTGCAGAACTTAATGAAAGATTACTTGAAGAGGTTCAACAATTAAATAAGTTGACACTTAATCACGCCGTTTCCCCAATCGAAAATCCTAATAAAATTAAAGAACAAAGACGCACGATTGCGAGAATGAAAACGGAATTACGTAAACGTGAATTAAACAGCAAAGAATAACGAAAAATTATGGAAGAAAGAAATAAACGTAAAGTAAGAGAAGGTCTCGTGATGAGCAATAAGATGGATAAGTCTATTGTTGTTAGCGTAGAACGTAAACTGAAACACCCCAAATATGGTAAATTCTTGAAAAGAACTACCAAATTGATGGCTCACGATGAAAAAAATGAGTGCAATATCGGGGATAAAGTAAGAGTTATGGAAACCAGACCTTTGAGCAAAAGTAAATGCTGGAGATTAGTAGAAATTATTGAAAGAGCTAAATAGTTATGATACAACAAGAATCAAGAATGTCAGTGGCCGATAATAGCGGAGCAAAAGAAGTTTTGTTGATCCGTGTACTCGGTGGAACCAAAAAACGCTATGCAAGCGTTGGTGATAAAGTGGTAGTTACTATCAAAAGCGCAATCCCATCAGGAAACGTGAAAAAAGGTACCGTTTCTAAAGCTGTTGTCGTTCGTACAAAAAGACACGTGCGCCGCGCTGATGGATCTTATATCCGCTTTGATGATAACGCAGTAGTACTTCTCACTGCAGCAGGAGAAATGCGCGGAACTCGTATCTTCGGTCCCGTAGCTCGTGAACTCCGTGAGAAACAATATATGAAAATCGTTTCCCTCGCTCCAGAAGTGCTTTAATCATTATGTCTTTAAAGACTTATGTCTAGAAAACAATTGACAAAGACCAATTGATAACAAATTAAAACAAAGTAAAATGAAAATTCACATTAAAAAAGGTGACATCGTGAAAGTTATTGCCGGTGAATCTAAAGGAAAAACTGGAAAAGTACTTTCTGTTGATGTAAAAAATTACAGAGCCTTAGTGGAAGGAAGAAATATGATTTCTAAACACACAAAGGCAAATGCCAAAAATCCTAATGGCGGCATTATTTCAAAAGAAGCTCCGATCCATATTTCTAACCTTATGGTTGTTGATGCTAAAGGTCAAGCAACCCGTATAGGTAGAAGAATCGGTGAAAATGGTAAATTAGTTAGATATTCTAAAAAATCAGGAGAGGAGATTAAATAATGTACGTACCTAGAATTAAAGAGAAATACAATAAGGAGATTATTCCTGCATTGAAGGAACAATTAGGCATTAAGTCTGTAATGAGAGTTCCTAAAATTACCAAAATCTGCCTTAACCAAGGCCTTGGTAAATTTGGTATCGCTGACAAAAAATTGATCGAAGTTGGCGTTCAAGAGATGACTATGATTACAGGTCAAAAAGCTGTGGCTACTAAGTCAAGAAAGGATATTTCTAACTTCAAATTAAGACGCGGAATGCCTATCGGCGTAAGAGTAACCTTAAGAGGCGATAGAATGTACGAATTCTTAGATCGTTTGATTGCTGTATCAATTCCTCGTATTCGCGATTTCAAAGGTATTAGCGATAAAGGTTTCGACGGAAGAGGTAACTACACTCTTGGAGTTCCAGAACAAATTATTTTCCCAGAAATCGATATCGATAAAGTAGCTAAGATTAATGGTATGGATATTACATTCGTTACCACTGCTCAAAATGATAAAGAGTGCTTAGCATTGTTAAAAGAATTTGGCTTACCGTTTAAAAATCAGAAATAAGATATGGCAAAAGAATCGTTAAAAGCAAGAGAAGTAAAAAGAGCAAAATTAATTGCTAAATACGCTGATAAACGCGCAGAATTGAAAAAAATCATTAATGGTGATGATTATGAAGCTAAAGCAGCTGCTATCGTTGCACTTCAAAAATTGCCACCCAATTCAAACCCTATCAGATTGCACAATCGTTGTAAGCTAACCGGCCGTCCAAAAGGTTATATTCGTCAGTTCGGTATCTCTCGTATCAATTTCAGAGAAATGGCGTTGGCTGGTCTTATTCCTGGTGTTAAAAAAGCAAGTTGGTAAAATTTAAAAGAAAGTAAGAAGATTATGAATACAGATCCAATATCCGATTATTTGACTCGCCTCCGCAATGCAATTGCTGCTGGTCATAAAGTTGTTGAAGTTCCAACTTCTAAAATAAAAAGAACTATTACGCAAATTCTTTTCGAACAAGGTTATATCTTGAATTATAAATTCGAAGATGATGTAAATCCAGGTTTGATTAAGATTGCGCTTAAATATCATCCAGTAACCAAAGAATCCGCTATTAGCCAGTTGAAACGCGTGAGCCGTCCTGGTCTTCGTAAATATGTAGGCGTTCAAGAAATGCCTGAAGTTATGAATGGTCTCGGTATCGCTATCATCTCTACTTCTAAAGGTCTTATGACTAATAAAGAAGCTAAAGCTAAAATGATGGGTGGTGAAGTATTATGTTATATTAGTTAATAGGAGGAAAAGTTATGTCAAGAATAGGAAAATTACCCATTGCAATTCCTGCAGGAGTTGAAGTGTCAAGAGATGAAAAAACTAATATTGTTACCGTAAAAGGTCCTCTCGGACAATTACAACAATATGTTGATGGTGACATCACTTTATCTATCGAAAATGGTCAAATATCAATGGCACGCCCAACTGACCAAAAACGTCATAGAGCTATGCACGGCTTATATAGAGCTCTTATTGCTAATATGGTAAAAGGCGTTTCTCAAGGTTTCGAAATTAGACAAGAACTTGTTGGTGTCGGCTATAAAGCTGAAGCTAAAGGTCAATTGTTAGATTTGAGCTTGGGTTACTCTCACAATATCCTTTTCGAATTAGCACCCGAAATTAAAGTTGAAACCATTACTGAAAAAGGTAAGGCTCCCCTTATCATTTTGAAAGGTATCGACAAACAATTACTCGGACAAGTAGCTAATAAAATTCGTTCTTACAGAAAACCTGAACCTTATAAAGGAAAAGGTATCCGCTTCGTGGGCGAAATCGTTAGAACTAAAGCCGGTAAATCAGCAGAAAAATAACAATGTAAATTTTAGGAAATGGCTTATAATAAAAAAGAATTTAGAAGAAACAGGATAAAAATGAGAATCCGCAAGTCCGTAAACGGAACTGCAGATCGTCCTAGAATGTCAGTATTCAGAAGTAATCGCGATATTTATGTTCAACTTATTGATGATGTTGCCGGTGTAACTTTAGCCTCTGCTTCTTCAGCAGTTGCCGACATTCGCGAACAGAAAATTACTAAAACCGCTAAATCTGCATTGGTAGGTAAAGCAATCGCTGAAAAAGCACTTGCTGCAGGTATCACCAAAGTGGTTTTCGACCGTAGCGGATATTTATATCATGGTAGAGTAAAATCTTTGGCTGATGCAGCTAGAGAAGGTGGTTTAATTTTCTAATAGGAGAGCATAATTATGACAAAAATAAATCTTAAAAGAATTAAAGCGACTGATCAAGAGTTAAAAGACAGACTTGTTCATGTTAATAGAGTAACAAAAGTTACAAAGGGTGGTCGTACTTTCAGCTTCTCAGCTATCGTTGTAGTAGGTAACGAAAATGGTATTATCGGCTTCGGTTTAGGTAAGGCTAAGGAAG
>Ga0233362_1000113_pt1 | contig 17393 bp, 14 predicted proteins | sample ElkDunMinimDraft_22_FD_180674 | JGI IMG/M metagenome (GOLD analysis project Ga0233362, IMG submission 180674) | Fecal eukaryotic communites from dung pellets of Tule Elk in California, USA - Elk Dung C1 | ecosystem: Host-associated > Mammals > Digestive system > Large intestine > Fecal | place... | reverse complement strand
TTCTGCGAAAATAGATACTAATTGTGTTTTAAAAATAAAAAAAACAGCAAGAAAAATAAAAAAACCGATAAATGGAATAATTAAACTCCAAAAGAAAATTCCATGATCTTGCTCCTCTTCATCTTTAAAATAGGGATAGAAACGAATCATTGAAGCGGTGGTTCCCAACTGCGCTAAACCTGAAAAAAGAACTGCCGCGTCTACTAAAACTCGAGTTAATCCGACTTGTTCCTCAGTGAGATAATGCGTTAAAATAAAAAAGGTGGTAACAAAACCAATGGCAATGCCCACATAATTGGCCAATGTGCCCCGTATCGATTGCCGCATTATTACTCCCATAATTCAATATTTAAAGTTGCAAATATCTATCTTTTTTTTGATTTGGCAATATTTGTGAAAAATAATTTTCAACATTTCAATGATTGAAAAAAATAAAAAAGGGACTACCTAACGATAGTCCCCTATTTTTCTATAACTAGAATTTTATTTAATATTTGGTTCTTCCAAACCGAGATTTTTCTTCTTATCCCAAGCTTTCAAAACGATACCCAAAATAAGAGCAGCCACGCCTAAACAAGCCAACATAACCAAAGGCCAGGTATAATCCAATTTTGTAGCATCAGTAACGCCTTCATTTGTCTTATCCAAAACTTTACCAATAAGCAATGGGAACAACCACAAACCAATATTTTGAATCCAGAAAATCAACGCGTAAGCGGAACCAATAATTTTTTCATCAACCAATTTTGGAACGCTTGGCCACAAAGATGCAGGAACCAAAGAGAATGAAGCACCCAAAACTAAAATAGTTACATAAGCCACAATAGTTCCACCAATTGCACTACCTTTAAACATTGGCAATACAAATGCGAAAGTTAAGTGACAAACAATCAATAACAAAGAACCAATCATCAACATTGAAGCGGCTTTTCCTTTTTTATCTACATAATTACCCAAAATAGGAGTAATTGCCACTGCCAACAATGGGAAAACAGCGAAAATAGATTCTGCAGTTCCTTTCATATAACCCATATAGCAATATACTACCAAAGCAACGATTGCAATAACCATAAACAGAGATTTCAAACTTGCTTTTTTCATAAAATTGCTTGAGAATGAGAAACCAGCAACTACAAGCATAATCAAATATTGAATAATAGTAACAGCTTCACCAGCCCAGAAAGAACCTGCTTCTGGAAGTTGAAGTGTTAAGTTACATTGCAACATATTTACAGCATATTTTTGGAATGGGAAAATTGCAGAGTAATAAAGAACGCAAAGAAGAGCAACCAACCAGAAACCAACACTGGTTAAAATCTTACCCAAGTCACTAATTTTGAAAGGATCGTCTTTTTCTTCTGCTTCGCCAGTTTGTGCGTCTAACTTATTATCCATAAAGAAGTAAACTATAAACATAATCAAAGCAATACAGAGTAAAACAACGCCGAATGCTACAGAGCGAGAAACATCAATAGTACCGCCTAATTTTGCGAAGAATGGGGAGAAAATCATACAAGTTGCTACGCCTAAACGAGCCAAAGCCATTTCAGAACCCATTGCTAAAGCCATTTCACGACCTTTGAACCATTTTACAATACCACGAGAAACTGTGATTCCTGCCATCTCAACACCGCAACCAAAAATCATAAAACCAACAGCTGCCAATTTTGCAGAAGCAGGCATTTCTCTATAAAATGGTGCTACTCCTATCTCTTCAAATACGGGAATGTAATTAAGATTATTTGTAAACCAAGTTTCAAGACCACTGCCTACAAATGCATCATCAACTGCATACCATTTAATTAAGGCTCCTACTAACATTACTGCTCCTGATAAAAGAGCTGTAAAACGCACGCCCATTTTATCCAAAATAATACCTGCAAAAATGAGGAAGAAAACAAATACATTCAAAAATGTTTCTGCCCCCTGCATAGCTCCGAAAGCGGTAGAATTCCAATTACGAGTAGTTACCATTAAGTCCTTAATTGGAGAAAGAATGTCCATAAAAATATATGAACAAAACATAGCTAATGCTAACAATAACAACGCTATCCAACGAATTGCAGCGTTGTCTCTCAAAGTTGTAAGTTTTTCTGTCATAATTTTTTATTTTTGTGAATATTAATTTTCTTGAACGTGCAAAAGTATATTTTTTTATTCTTCACTCTTACTTTGGTTTGAATTTTTCACCAAATCCATCGTTATATAGCCAATTGCTGCTCCCATAATTGAAATTATGTAGGGATTATTTTTAATAATCATCTCATTAAACTGCCCCGCTTTCCACCAATAAATTAAGGCAAAAACTACACCTATAATAATTCCAATAATATGAATACCCGTAAGGTTCTTTTTAAAAAACTCTTTCATTATTCTTTCTCTTGTAATGCTTTATTATATTGATAATCAACAAAATTTGATTTTATTTTACTTTCTATTTCATTTTGTGGCCATCTTATAATATCGTAATAGCTAAATCTGCAAAACATCATAAAATCTACAACTTCATCATCGGACAACCCAGTAAGTTTTTTCACTAATTCTCTATTGTACTTTGTTTGAACAATATCCACTTCCTCCTGTTTCTCTTCCAATTCTGAAGCTAATCTTTTCATTTTTTCCTTTTTACTGAATTTGTTGTAAAAATAGGAAATGGGATTAGCGGCAGGTGTTCCACGCAAAAGATTAGGACCTGTATTCGCATTAGCTAACATATTTCTTTCATCTGCACTTAATTCTATTCCCTCCAATTTTTTATAAACTTCAGGAAGTTTCATATTAACTACTTCCTTTTTAAATCCTTCATAATCAGGATTTAAAGCATAAACTTGAACCTCTTTTAACATAATGGCTTTATAGTACATCATAAAATCATACTTTTTTAAAACCATCATCTCTTTATTCACCAATTCAACACATTGCCTATAAGCACCTTTAGAAATTACCAAAGTATCACCTTCCTGTACTTCTATTGAAAAATTACCTTGTTTATCGGAAAAAACATACTTTTTAGTTGAAAAATTGTATATATTTGCACCCTCAATCGGATAGAAATAAATTCCATCTAACACTGTTCCTTGTAGTATTTCTCTTTGAGCCCACATACAAAAATGCAGACAAAAGATGAGAAAAGATGAAAGAAATAGATGTTTATTTTTCATTCGGCAAAATTAAAATTTTTCTGGCTAAATAAATCATTTTAATTTTAAAAAAGAGAAGAAATATGATTTATATAACCTTGTCGAAACTGTGGATAAATTTTGTAACTTTTCATAGAAGTTAAATAGAAAAGAGAAGTTACAACTTTTAAAGTTTCTTCAAAGAGTTGAATATGAAAAAGAAAAATTCTAATTTAGAAACGTAATAAATTAGATGGTAAAAGTAGTTAATAAACTTTTCGTTGTTAATATCTGCTGTTGAAAAGAGGATAAAATTGAGGATAAAAAGTGAAAAATAAAATTCTGAAAAAATATAAACCATTTACCAACCTGAAATGTTTATAAAAAATAGATTTTTTTAACACTTTTCAACATTGATATGTTAATTTACTGATTTTCAAAATCAAAAAATCTATTTTATTTTTCTCTATTTTTGTTCCTTTATTATTATAATGTAGTATTTTTGCAAAATTGGAAAATTGTATAATATGAAATTAGTAATTGCTTCAGACCATGCAGGTTACGAACTAAAAGAGTTCATTAAAAAAGAGATGAAAAATGTAGAAGAGTGGAATGATTGTGGAACATACTCTTCTGAAAGTGTAGATTATCCTGATTTTGCACATAAATTAGGAGAAATTATCTCATCAAATCCGAATGAAAGAGGAATTTTGATATGCGGTTCAGGCAATGGTGTTGCTATTACCGCAAATAAACACGCAAATGTAAGAGCGGCTTTATGTTGGTGCGAAGAAATAGCAGCATTGGCAGTTCAGCATAATAATGCCAATGTTTTAGTATTGCCAGCACGATTTATTTCGCATGAGCAAGCTATGAAAATAATTGATAGTTTTTTTAATGCTACCTTTGAAGGCGGTCGCCACCAAAAAAGAGTCGATAAAATTAATATTTAATGCAAAATATGAATCACGACGAACCATACATTGACAAACAATCCGTAAGAGAAAAGGCCAATTCCATTCGCAATAATTATATTGAGTCTATGGAGAAGCATCTTATCAATTTTGATGCTAAGCTTATAGAGAAAAAATTTAAAGTTGAATGGATATTGAGTGAAGAGGATTTGGTAAGTGCAATTAAAAAAAGTTTACCTTCCAAAAGTCATAATCGAGTTTGTTTTGATATTCCCGAGGTTCCTGAAAAGTTTTTTGAAAAGAAAAACCAAATTATTGAAGTTTCCATTGATGATAATGATAATTTTTCAGATTTAGTAGTAGAAGCGGATTTCGGAATTGTTGAAAATGGATCTCTTGTTCTACTAAATAAAAGATCAGGAAAGTTTTTTAATAGTGTTCCTAATATACATATTATTCTTAGTATCAATAATTTAATAGAGAAAACTCAAGATTTAGAAACTATAGTTTATTTGAAATATAATTCAGATTTTTCAGAAATTAAATTACCTGATGACGTAAGAATTATAAAATCTCCTTTCCTTCAATATGAAAGTACAGATGGTTTTATTAATCCTACTGAAGATGTAAAACCAGCCAATATTACGGTTTATCTTTACGATAATGGAATTACGGAAGTAATGGAGGATAAGAAGTTTAGAGAAACACTTTACTGCATAAATTGTGGAAGATGTAAAGAGGTTTGTCCAATTTATAAAATAGATCCTACTTATTCTCCTATCGAAAAGTTGAGAAATAATATAATGTTCAATTATGTAGATAAGGAAGAAATTTTTAGAAATACAACACTTTGTGGAAATTGTAAAGAGGTTTGTCCTGTATTAATACCTTTTACAGAGTTGTTTATATATCAAATGCAAATTTTGCGTTCTCAACATGAATCGAGAAAAGCTAATAATTTGGCACGCTTTTTCTCGAAGAGAAGTAAGATGAATAAGTTAAACAATAGAATTAGAAGATATTTCTTTGTGAATCGTTATTATAGAAACAACAAAAAACTGATGAACTACTTTTTAAGTCAGAAAGATGATTTCTATAATGTCTATATCATGAAGCAAAATGAAGAAAATAATGGCTGATTATGAAAGTGTTATAAAGAATAAAGTATTAGAGTTTATCAAAAAATATTATTTGAATGAACTCTGTAAAGGATTTTTATTTTTTGTAATAATCACGCTTTTAGTTTTTATAGTTTATGCAGTTTTGGAGTATTTTTCCTTTTTTAATACTTCCACAAGAACTTTACTCTTTTACTCGTATATTACACTTTTTTCAATTACATTTCTTCGTTTTATTGCTTATCCACTGCTTAAAATGGTAGGTTTTGGTAAGCAATTGACCCAACGTCAAGCAGCTGAAATTATTGGAAAACATTTTTCTGAAATAGATGATAAGTTATTGAATGTTTTGGAATTAGAGCAACAATTAGAAAGTTCGGAATATAAAAGTCACGAGCTTTTATTAGCAGCAATTGATACCAAAACAGAAAAAATTAAGCCTTTCTCTTTTGTTAAAGCAATTCCTTTTAAAAAGAATATCAAATACTTGAAGTGGGCACTGATTCCTGTTTTTATGATGGTGATGATTTTCTCTATTAAAAGTGAAGTTTTTACAGAATCTACACATCGAATTGTTAATTATAATAAAGAATATAGTAGACCAGCTCCCTATTCTATTGAAATAGAAAATGATAAACTTTCAGTTTTTCAAAATGATGATTTTACCCTTAATGCTAAAATAGTAGGTGAGGAGGTTCCTGAAAATATATTTATTAAAATTGGAAAACGAACTTATAAGTGTACTAAAATTGATAAATCACATTTTCTTTATACCTTTAAAAATTTACAAAAAGATACTGAATTTCAACTATTTACGGAAGAAGTAGCAGCACCTTCAGCTACTTTAAAAGTTCTTCCTAAACCTATTATGATAAGTTACGTTTTGCAACTTAATTATCCCTCTTATCTTAATAAAAATAGTGAAGTAATTGAAAATAATGGTGATGCAACGATTCCTGAGGGAACACAAATTGAATGGAGATTTTATACCAAAAATACAGAAGAATTATCCTTTATTATTAATGATAAAATTAATGTAATAGATTCAGAATCTGATATTTATAAATATTCAGTACGTGTACTCGAATCTTTTGATTATGCCGTTGTTAATAAAAATCAATATATATCTAATGCTGATACTTTAAATTATTCTATATCAGTAATAAAGGATGCTTATCCAGAGATTTTAGTAGAAAATCAACGAGATTCACTATTTGCAGATAGATTTTATTTTAAAGGTTCTGTAAAAGATGATTATGGATTTAATGATTTAAATTTTGTTTACTCCAAATTTAGTGAAGATGGTCAACTTATTCAACAGAACATTAAAATTCCTATTGAAATAGAAAAACAATCTACTTTACAAAATTTCTATTTCTATTTTGATGCGGCATTGTTAAAATTGGAACCAGGAAATAAGATAGATTACTATTTTGAAATTCGAGATAATGACGGTGTAAATGGTTCAAAATCAGCGAAATCAAAAACAGAAACTTTCAAAATTAAAACTTTGGAAGAGATTGAGAAGGAGGTTGATCAGATGAATTCGCAAACTAAGAAAGAGATGAGCGAAATGATGGATGAATCTGCCAACTTAATGAAAGAGATTGAGAACTTCAGCAAACAACTATTACAAAAAGAGAATATCTCTTGGCAAGATAAACAGAAAATGGAAAATTTAATTCAGAAATTTAATGAATTAAAACAACAACTTGAACAAATCAAAGAAAGTCAGCAAAATAAACAAAATATTGAGGAGCAATATAAATCTAATCCTGAAGAGATTTTGAAGAAACAGCAAGAGTTGCAAAAGCGATATGATGAAATTCTTTCTGATGAAATTAAAGAGATGTTGGAGAAGATTCAACAGATGATGCAAGATGCCAATAAGGATAAGATGCAGGATGCTATTCAGAAGATGAAGAGTAGTTCAGAAGATTTGAATAAAAGTTTAGATCAGCAATTACAACTCTTTAAGTATTTGGAATATGAGCAAAAATTTAATGAAGTACTTGATAAATTAAGAAATCTCTCTCAAGAGCAGAAAAATCAATCTTTGCAAACGCCTAAGAAAGAGATTTCAAAGGATAATTTGCAGCAAGAGCAGCAGAAAATAAATGATGAGTTTAAAAATATAATTCAAGATATTAAGGATTTGCAAAATCTCAATAATCAATTGGAAGAACCCAATCAGATGAAGAATACGCAAGAGATGGAGCAGAATATTCAAAAAATGTTGAACCAGGCACAAGATGCTTTAAGTAAAAATCAGCGTGGTAAAGCAGAACAGAATCAGAAATCTGCGGCAGATGAGATGGAAAAAATGGCTGATGAAATGGAGCAACAACAGAATGAAAATGAGTTAGAGGAGATAACAGAGGATATTGAGATGTTGCGCCAAATTATGGATAATTTGGTAAAAGTTTCCTTCAAACAGGAAAGTAATATGCAGAATTATTCCAAAACCAATTCACGTTCTAGTTCATTAAATGATTTTATTAAAGAGCAAAAAAATATTCAAGATTTGATGAAATTGATAGATGATTCGTTGAATACCTTAGCGCGTCGTCAAGTAGAAATTCAATCTTTTGTTCAAAAAGAATCTGGCAAAATTAAAGACTACCACGAACTTGTGATGAAACAGATGATAGATAGAAGAAACACACAAGCGGTAGGAAATCAACAATTTGCGTTAACATCGATGAATAATTTGGCCTTAATGTTGGCTGAATCGATGAAAAATATGAAGCAAAAGCAACAGGAATGTAAAGGAAAATGCAAAAAGAGTGGCGGAGGGTCATGTAGCAAGCCTGGAAATAGTCAGAAGCAGAGTAAAGCAAAAACAGCGCGGGAATTGCAGCAGCAATTAAATCGTCAAATGGAGGCGTTGAAGCGTTCTATGGAGCAAGGCGGTAAGCAACAAGGGCAAACTCAGCAGGGTCAATCTATGAGCGAGCAGTTTGCAAAGATGGCAGCGCAGCAGGAAGCAATTCGTCGTATGATGCAAGAGATGCAAAACGAAAATCGTTCGCAGAATGGGGTAGGGGATAAGAGTTTGGACCAGCTAATACGAGAAATGGAAGCAACAGAAAAGGATTTGGTAAATAGAGTTATTACGCAGCAAACAATCAACCGTCAAAAGAATATAGAAACGCGCATGTTACAAAGCGAAAAAGCGCAGCAGGAGCGCGAAAAGGAGGAAAAAAGAGAATCTACTGAAGGAAGAGAAAAAATCAATCCTACGCCTCCTAAAGAGTGGAATTTTGATAAAGAAAAAATGCAGCAGTTGGAGATGTTAAAAACGATACCTCCTTCTTTGCACTATTATTATAAAGAGAAAGCAAATCAATACTTTTATAACATAGAGTAATATGTATCAAGTAGAATTATTAAATATTTCGATTAAGCGTGCATACGCAGAAGCTTTGCAATTGTTAGAAGATATTCTTACTCCTTCTCAATTACAAAATTATGATGGAATTTTTTCTGTAGCTTTATCTGAACTATTTTCTTCTGTTCATAATATAAATCAGAAAGTAGATATTGAATATTTAATTGATAATCACACAGTTAAATTTAATTTTCATTTTTCAGAATCGGAAAATATTTTAGATAGTCTGACTGAAGAGGCCTCTTTTATTTTATCAAAATTGGTTGATAATTTATCATATAATTCTGAAAATAATACAGTTACATTTTTGTTTCACGTGAAACGACAGCCTTTAACACCTCGAATGTTACAAAATTTGAACCGAGTAAATGTAGAAACCCTTATAAATGCGAATGATTATGAAATATAAAATTTCACTTTTCCTTTTTTTATTACTATTTTTGAGTGAGGTATTAGTTGCACAAGCTCCGAAAGTTCTTTTTATTGGTAATAGTTATACTGAAGTAAATAATTTACCCAATTTAATAAAAAGCGTTGCTAATTCGGTAGGAGAGAGTATAGAATTTAGTTCCAATACACCTGGCGGTTGTACATTCCAACAACATTGTAATAATCAGTCGATGGACTTAATTTGTCAAGGCGGTTGGGATTATGTAGTATTACAAGAGCAGAGTCAATATCCCTCTTTTCCAATCACACAAGTTCAAAATGAGGTTTTTCCATTTGCAGCACGTTTGAATGATTCTATTGAAAAATATAATCCTTGTGCAGAAACTATTTTTTATATGACTTGGGGTAGAGAGAATGGAGATCCACAATGGGCACCTATCTCTACGTACGAAGGAATGGACGATTCTCTTTACCGCCGTTATATGATAATGGCAGAAGATAATGATGCTTTGGTAGCACCAGTAGGAAGAGTGTGGCGTCATATTAGAGAAAATTACCCACAAATTCAACTCTATTCTGGTGATGGTAGTCATCCTTCTTATATAGGCTCTTATGCAGCTGCTTGTACATTTTACACTATTATCTTTGAAAATGATCCTACACAAATTACGTTTACAGGTTCTGCTCATCCTGAACAAGCTGAGATTATTCGTAATGTAGTAAAACAAGTAGTATATGATTCTCTTGCCAATTGGTTTGTAGGAGCCTATAATCCAAATGTTGATTTTACCTATACAGAAGATGAAAATCATCACTATCATTTTCAAAATTTATCTCGTTATTGCGAAGATTACTATTGGGATTTTGGTGATGGAAATAGTTCGATGGAGGAAAATCCAGAATATTTTTATAGTAATTCAGGTTCGTACCTTGTTCGTCTTATTGGAGAAAAATGTGGTTTATCCGATACTAAAGAGATTACTATTGATGCAACTTCCTCTATACAAGAAAATGCAGAAATGAATTTTTCAATCTATCCAAATCCCACTAATAATATTTTACACATTAATTTTAGAGATAAAAATATTCAGCGAGTAACTTGTAAAATTTATGGATTAGATGGAAAATTAGTGCAAGTTTCAGAGTGGAATCAAAATTCAAAATCGATCTCTATAGAGAATCTTCCGCAAGGTGTATATCAAGTAGTATTATTACTAGATGAGCAAACAACCATTTCAGAAAGAATCATAAAAAGGTAGCCTATGATATATTTTCATTCAGAAACATCTTTCCAACTAAAGAATAAAAATAGCTATAAAAAATGGCTGAAGGAGATTGCAAAAAATGAGGGTAGAAGAGTAGGGGAGTTGAATTATATTTTTTGTGATAATGCGTATTTATTAGATATAAATGTTCAATATTTACAGCACGATACATATACTGATATTATCACTTTTGATTATTCTGAAGATAATATGATAGCAGGTGATATTTTCATCAGTGTAGAGATGGTGACTGAAAATGCAAAAGAATTTGCTGTTTCTTTTGAGGAGGAATTATTACGTGTATTGTCTCACGGAGTTTATCATCTTTGTGGATATAAAGATAAAACGGAAATAGAAGCGCAAGAAATGAGAAAAAAAGAAGAGGAAGCAATTAGGCTTTCAAAGGAGATGAATTTATTGTAAATATATAAAATAGAAGCAGTTATAAAATTGTTTCACGTGGAACAAGATGAAAATAGAGTATGATGTTGTAGTTGTAGGTGCTGGTCACGCAGGTTGTGAAGCAGCAATGGTATCTGCAAAATTGGGTTCAAAAACATTACTTATCACAATGAATTTGTCGCTTATTGCACAGATGTCGTGCAATCCGGCAATTGGTGGTATTGCAAAGGGACAAATTGTTCGCGAAATAGATGCGCTCGGAGGAATGCTTGGAATTGTTACCGATAATACAATGATTCAATTCAGGATGTTGAACCGCTCTAAAGGTCCAGCAATGTGGAGCCCAAGAGCCCAAAGCGATAAGCAAGCGTTCTCAATCTTTTGGCGTTCTCTACTCGAAAATCAAGAAAATCTTGATATGCGTCAGGATATTGTTACCGACCTTTTGATAGAAAATGGCTACATCTCGGGCGTGGTTACCCAGCAAGGTTTGACCGTTCTCGCCAAAAAAGTTATTCTGACAAATGGAACTTTTCTTAATGGAAAAATTCATATAGGAGAAATCAATTTTGATGGAGGAAGAATGGGAGAACAAAACTCACCTTTCCTTTCAGATAAATTGAAGAATTTAGGAATCGAAACCAAAAAATTAAAGACAGGAACTCCAGTCAGAATTGATGGGAGAACGATCGATTTTTCTAAAATGGAGGAGCAAAAAGGCGATGAAAATCCTACAGGTTTCTCCTTTACACAAACTCCAAAATTGCAAAATCAGTGCAGTTGCTGGATTACTTATACGAATAATGAAGTTCACGATATTTTAAGAACAGGATTTGCACAATCGCCAATGTTCCAAGGTCGCATACAAGGTGTGGGTCCTCGTTACTGTCCTTCAATTGAAGATAAAATTGAACGTTTTTCAGACAGAGATCGTCACCAATTGTTTCTTGAACCAGAAGGAAGAAATACGTACGAATATTACTTGAATGGTTTCTCCTCTTCGCTTCCAGAGTCAGTTCAAATGGAAGCAATGCATAAAATTCCTGGCTTAGAAAATGCTAAAATTCTTCGTCCTGGTTATGCTATAGAATATGATTATTTCGATCCTACACAGTTGTTCCCTTCTATGGAGTCTAAAATAGTTCGCAACCTTTATATTGCAGGTCAATTAAATGGTACTACAGGTTATGAGGAGGCAGGATGTCAGGGTTTAATGTCAGGAATTAATGCTCATAGAGCTATTTTGGAACAAGAACCAATTGTTTTAAGCCGTTCTGAAGCCTATATTGGAGTGCTAATCGATGACTTAACAACAAAAGGTGTTCAGGATCCATACAGAATGTTTACTTCTCGCGCTGAATATAGAATCCTTTTGCGTCAAGATAATGCCGATGAAAGATTAACTCCTTTGGCATTTAAATTGGGATTGATTCCGGAAGAACGACTTCAGGAGATGGAGAAAAAATATAATCAGAGAGAAAAAATAGTAGATTTTATAAGTCAAAATTCTATTTATCCTAAGGAGATTAATGATAGATTAAAGGAGTTGGAAACACCAGAATTAACGCAAAAAGTGAAGTTAGAAAGTTTACTTTTACGCCCACAGCTTGTATTGGAAGATTTGATTAAGGCTTCCTCCTCACTTTCCGCTTTCTTAACACAAATTAATGCAACGCAAGAGGAGTTGGAAATTGCTGAAATCTTGATAAAATATCAGCATTATATCAATAAAGAGAAAGAGTTGGCAGAAAAAATGTCTCAATTGGATAATATAAAATTACCACATGATATTGATTACTTTTCTTTCCCATCTTTGTCAATGGAGGCTCGAGAAAAATTAACAAAGGTTAATCCGCAAAATTTAGGACAAGCATCACGGATAAGTGGAGTAAATCCATCAGATATTGCCGCTTTGATGATATATTTAAAAAGTTAATTTATAAACTACTCATTTACAGTGATTTATAATTTTAAGATTTATTTATCAGCGGCGATATCTGATAGATAATTTACCATCAAAATTAATTTTTCTTTTCTTAGAATCCATTTTTTAAAAATCTATATTGATTATCAATAAGTTAATAATATCTATATTTGAAAATTATCGAATTTCGATGAGATGCCGGACATTTTGCAAATAGATGCGAGTAATCTCAATAACCTCGTTCAAAATAAAAAGATTATTTTTTTCAATCTTTTCTACGTTCGAAATATTAACAATGGTGCGATTGTTGATTCTAGCAAATTGCCGTTTTGGTAAAATCTCATAGAATTTTTTTAGCGAAGAGTAATGTTTATAAATTTTTCCATTTGATAGCGTTACTGTTAAATAGCGTTGATAATTTTTGATTAGTACGATATCTTCAAACTGTACGCGAACGCTAACATGTTTATATTTCAGAAAGCAGAATTTTGGATTTCTGTTGGATGTATTATAAAGACTATTATTTTCAGCAGCGAAAATTACATCTTGGGGAATATTATTGATGAAATCAATCGTTTTTTTTATTTTCCCAATTTTTTTTGTAAATAATTCAGCTGTAAAATTATCGGCAATTACATCAAAAAATCCCTTATTTAGTAGTTGATACGCCTGATTGATATTGGATATAATTCCTAAAGTTAGTGAGGGTTTTTGAGTGGTTTCCAAAACATCTAAGCATTCTATAAAATCCTGCGTTAAATCGATAATTAGGAGCTGGTAACTTTGATATCGATAACGTTCTACAAATGTTATATTATCGGTTGCAAAATCGATAATGTTGATTGAATGAAATCTTTGTAGGCACTCTTTGATTTTTTGTTCAATCATTGGGTCTTTGATAAAGAGAAAAGCATTTATTTTATTCATATTATATATTTGCTCAAAGGTAAAAAAATTATTAATGAATCTCATAGTTGCAATAAATTTTATTTATCTGATAATCAATAGAATAAAAAAATGGAAAAAATGATTTTATTGAAAAAAAATCTGCGAAAAATACACTTTTGTATTTAAAAATGCCAAGAACGGAGTAAAAAATGAAAAAATTAATTCGGAAATAACAAAAATGCAAAAAATGGAAAATAGGAGAAAAAAAGAAGAAATTTGCAAAATAGAATGCAAAATAACGTGATAGAGCGCACAAAAATAGAAATAAGTATTTGGCGTCTTTTTTATTAAAAGAGCTTCTTAAATTTAAAAATAGCAGGTATTTTGCAAAGTCTATACAACAATGAAGTAGTTACTACAGAAAAGGAGAAATTATAGTTCTTTTTCTGCGCGAGCATAATCTTCAGGAATGCCAATATCTAAGAAATACCCATCAGAAACCAATCCATAGAAGGATTCTTTTTTATAAAATTGTTCCATTATCTCTTTTTCAAAAGAGAATTTTTGGGGTTGTGGATATTTATCAAATAACTGTTTATTAATAAGATATATTCCTCCATTAATTAAACCTTTTCCTGCAACAGCATTTTTTTCTGCAAAAAGAGAGATTCTGTTTTGCGCATCGAGGGCAACACAACCATAGCGTGCTACATCATCAACTTGACGAAGAACGATGGATAAAAGAGCATTTTTTTGCTGATGGAATTGTATAAATTTCGACCAATCTACTTTGAAAATGGTATCGCCATTAAGCACCAATACTTCATCTGTTTGACAAAATGTAAGAGCGAATCGAATTGCACCGCCAGTTCCTAAAGGTTCATTTTCTTGCGCATAAGAAATTTGTAATTTTCCATAATTTTTTCCGAAATATTCTTCAATCTTTTTATGCAAGTAGCCCGTTGATAATACTACGTGTTCGCAGCCTGCAGCAGCAAGATTATCAAGAATATAGGTTAAAAATGGGCGATTATGGACGGGTGCCATCGGTTTGGGTAAATCCTTGATAACACCTTGTAAACGAGTTCCGAAGCCGCCGGCCAAGATTATTGCTTCTTTCATAATTACATTGTCCAGGTTTTCAATCCTTCATTCACAAATTCATATCTTTTGGCTTTTCCACCAAAAGCGGCAAGAGCATCTATAACACGGTAGCGGGTGGTAGAAGGACAATAGAAAAACATAAAACCGCCACCTCCTGCGCCAGAAATTTTCCCGCCAGAAGCGCCAGCAGCCATGGCTGCATCATACACATTATCAATAAGTTCATTGCTAATGCTATCTGCCATCTGCTTTTTGTATTGCCAACCGAAATCGAGAATTCTTCCAATGGAATCGATGTCGCCTTTCAGCAGAATTTCTTTCATCTGTTGAGCTTGTTCTTTCAGTTTCAGCATCGCATCGATCGATTTTTGTTTTTTCCCAGCCACATTCTTGCGTTGGTCATCGATAATTTTTGCAGACACACGGCTGGTTGCTGTATAATAAAGCACGAGGTTGTGGGCAAGTTCGTCCATATAACGTTGTCGGATTCGTAGTGGATTCACTACCACGTTGTCGCCTTTAAATTCCATATAATTGAAGCCACCAAAAGTTGCAGCATATTGATCTTGTTTTCCGCCGCTCATATTGAGGTCTTCGCGTTCTATTTCGTAAGCTAATCGGGCGATATCATATTCACCTAGAGGCAGTTTCAGCCATTCAACAAAAGCTCCCAAGATAGATACAACCAAAGTGGAAGAGGTTCCCAAGCCAGAACCAGCAGGCGCATCTACAAAGCTAGAAATTTTAAAAGAGAGTGGTTTGTGGGTGAATTGGCGCACAATTCGATTATAAACACCTTTGTGCAGTACAAAATATCCTTCTGGAAGAAGAAAGTCTTGGCTATCAAATGTTTCGCTTAGTTCAGGATTTATAGGATTTTCAAATACAATTTTACCCTCTTCAGTAGGTTCTAAAGTTGTATAAGCATACATATTGATGGTAGCATTTAGAATTGCGCCGCCATAAATATCAGAAAATGGAGATACATCGGTGCCGCCGCCTGCTAAACCTAATCTTAAGGGTGCTTTACTTCTAATTCTCATATAATTAATCTCATTATTAACAGATTATAACTGGCTAATAGCTTTTGTAAGATTGCTCCACAGGTATTTCTTCTTCTCTTCAGCCATATTTTTCTCAAATTGTTCCATTCTGTCGGTCTCGAAATAGTCGATTAAAGCTTCTGCAATTTCTTCTGCGTCTGGATTAACTACATATCCCACTTTTTGATGAGGGACTATTTCCGCAAGACCGCCAACATTGGTTACCAACATTGGCTTTTCAAAATGGTAAGCTATTTGCGTTACACCACTTTGTGTTGCTGTTTTGTATGGTTGTGCCACAATATCTGCTGCACTAAAATATTTATTAACTTCACTATCAGGAATAAAATCAGTTCGTAAAATTACTTGTTCTCTAATCTCTAATTCATCAATTAAAGATTGATAATTTTTCTCGTCACTATAAAATTCACCAGCAACAATGAGTTTTATGTTTTTATTTTTAAGTTTCTGATTAGCAAATGCTTTTAGAAGAAGGTCTAATCCCTTGTATGCGCGTATAAAACCAAAGAATAACACATATTTATCTTCTGTAGGCAGATTCAGAGCTTTCAAAGCCTCATTTCTATTCAATCTTTCTCCATAATGGTCGTAAATAGGGTGTGGAGAGAAAATTTTAGGACAATTTCGTTTATCAAACTTATTAATATCCTCAATTACAGATTTAGATAGTGCGATAAATCCATCCATTGTTTTCACAAAATAGTTAGGAAGAAATTTATCCAAGAAGTTAGGTTCGTGCGGAATCATATTGTGAGTAAGCGAGATAAGTTTAGCTTCACAATTTTTTCGAATTACTCGTGCAATGGTTCCCATACATGGAGCCATAAATGACATCCAATATGCGAAAATTACTAAATCAGGTTTTTTTAGAGCAATTTCTTTTCCTACCTTAATCCAATTAAGGGGATTACAAGAGTTTATTTTTCGTTCAATTTTTAAATTCTTAGGAGCAGGGCTATCTGTAAATTGAGTTTTTCCTGGAAATAAGAACGATGGATATTGTAATTTAAAAGTACAAACTTCTACATTATTATTTTCATTAACAAATTGTAATGCTAAACGGTCGTTAAATGTTGCGAGACCTCCTCTGTAAGGATGAGCGGTACCCAAAATAACTATCTTCATTCTTGTGATAATTTATGCGTGCAAAGATACTCTTTTTCCTGACGTGTTGTTGCAAGTTGAAAAAGATTTCATTCATGTAGTTTTGAGAGAATTTGAGCAAAGAGAGAAAATATTGAAATTTAAAAATTTAGTTTTATAAAGTATTGTCTTTCAAATAAAAAGCACCCCGACAATGCAGGGTGCTTAGCGCAATTCAAATTTATCACTCTTTTACTTGTTTTCTTTTGAAAATCCTAGTTTCTTTTCAACTTCCTCTTTAGAGAGTTGTTTGGTGCAGAAGAACCAGTCGTAGCAATGAAAATCGCCCTCTTTGCCTTCCATACGGTTCTTTGCTACTCCACATGAACCTGCTGTCGGAACAATCACTTCGTCTCCAGGTCTCCAATCTGCTGGAAGCGCTACGCCGAAGTTGTCGGCTGTCTGCAAACCTATCAGCACGCGCTTGATTTCATCAAAGTTGCGACCCAAAGCCAACGGATAGTACATAATGGTACGAATTTTATCGTTCGGGTCGATGAAAAATACCGCTCTTACAGCTGAAGTGTCGCTGTCGCCTGGGTGTATCATTCCGTATAAACTTGCTACTTCCATCTTTACATCATCGATAAGCGGAAACATAATCTCGATATTTTTCATTCCTTTCCAATCGATCTTCTCTTTGATAGTGCGCAACCACGCAATGTGACTGT
>Ga0233362_1000112_pt1 | contig 17474 bp, 10 predicted proteins | sample ElkDunMinimDraft_22_FD_180674 | JGI IMG/M metagenome (GOLD analysis project Ga0233362, IMG submission 180674) | Fecal eukaryotic communites from dung pellets of Tule Elk in California, USA - Elk Dung C1 | ecosystem: Host-associated > Mammals > Digestive system > Large intestine > Fecal | place... | reverse complement strand
CTAAGGCATATGCGTAGGCAGTTCCGCTCTCCATGGCGATGAGCGAACCATTGTTGCGCTTCACGATCTCGCCTTTGTATGGTTGGAACTCCAAGAAACGGTGAGCCATAATCGCCTCACCTGCTGACACATTCAGCACATAGGTACGCATACCGATGATACCACGGCTAGGAATCACAAACTCCAATTGCACGCGGTCATTGATCATCTCCATACGAGTCATCTCGCCCTTGTGGGTGGACACATACTCAATAATTTTACCCGAGCACTCCTCTGGGGTGTTCACAGTCAGTTGCTCTACTGGCTCGCACTTCACGCCGTCGATCTCCTTGATGATTACTTGTGGTTGTCCCACCTGCAACTCATATCCTTCGCGACGCATGGTCTCAACGAGTACACTCAAGTGCAATACGCCACGACCAAACACATTCCACGATGTCTCGTCCGTTCCACGCTCCACACGGAGGGCGAGGTTCTTCTCGAGTTCTTTGTTCAAGCGGTCTTGGATATGGCGCGAAGTCACAAACTTACCGTCCTTGCCAAAGAATGGCGAGTCGTTGATGGTAAATACCATTGACATGGTTGGCTCATCGATTGCAATTGGATCGAGTGCCTCTGGATTCTCAAAATCGCAGATAGTGTCGCCAATCTCAAAGCCTTCAATACCGATGAGTGCGCAGATATCGCCTGACTTCACTTCGTCCACTTTCGCGCGGCCCATGCCGGCAAAGGTGTGCAACTCTTTGATCTTGCAACGCACCTTGCTACCATCTTTCTTTGCGAGGGTCACGTTCTGACCGTTCTTCAAGGCGCCACGGTGTACGCGTCCCACAGCGATACGACCCAAGTATGGGCTGTAGTCGAGACTGGTGATGAGCATCTGTGGTGTACCGTCCAACATCTCTGGTGCTGGCACATGCTCGATGATGGTGTCCATCAATGCGGTGAGGTCGGTGGTTGGCTTGTGCCAATCGGTAGACATCCAACCGTTCTTTGCCGAACCGTAGATGGTTTGGAAGTCCAATTGCTCCTCGGTTGCGTCGAGGTTGAGCATCAGGTCAAAGACCTCCTCTTGTACCTCGTCTGGACGGCAGTTGAGTTTATCTACTTTGTTGATGACTACGATAGGTTTGAGATTGAGCTCCAAGGCTTTTTGTAGCACGAAGCGAGTCTGAGGCATAGGGCCTTCGAAGGCATCCACCAACAGCAGTACGCCGTCTGCCATGTTCAACACGCGCTCCACCTCGCCACCGAAGTCGGCGTGGCCCGGAGTGTCAATCACATTGATCTTGCAGCCCTTGTATTCAATGGCTACGTTCTTCGCCAAGATGGTGATACCGCGCTCGCGCTCGAGTTCGTTGTTGTCAAGAATGAGCTCGCCTTTCTGCTCGTTCTCGCGAAAGAGGTTGGCGGTGTACAACATCTTGTCAACCAAGGTGGTTTTACCATGGTCAACGTGTGCGATGATTGCTATATTTCTGATGTTTTGCATATTCTTTTTGTGTGCCCATATGTATGCGCACATTACGCATATTATGAAAAAGCCTGCAAAATTACTGCTTTTTTTGTAAATATGCAAATTTTAAGAACAATTTTTGCACATTACAAAAATATTCTGTACCTTTGCAGGTTGTTAGGATAAATACAAATGAAACCAATTAGTAATATTGAGATAATGGCGCCTGTGGGCTGTTGGGAAAGTTTGGCTGCAGCTATTGAAGCGGGAGCTACGAGTGTGTATTTCGGTATAGAGTATCTGAATATGCGTTCGCGTTCCTCTGCGAACTTCACTACTCAAGACCTTCATACAATTGTTGAACGTTGCCAAGCAGTAGGCGTCAAAACCTACTTGACTCTCAACACGGTGATGTATCCAGAGGACTTGTCGTTGATGCGCGAGATTGTGGATCATGCTAAAGCAGCAGGCGTATCGGCTATCATAGCTTCGGATATTGCAGCATTGCAATATGCTTTTGATTCAGGTGTCGAAGTGCACCTCTCTACCCAACTTAATATAGCCAATACGGAGGCACTGAAGTTCTATGCTCAGTATGCTGATGTGGTGGTGTTGGCGCGTGAATTGAATATGGACCAAGTGGCAAGTATCTATCATGATATTATTGAGCAAAATATCCGTGGTCCCAAAGGCGAATTGATTCGTATTGAGATGTTTTGCCATGGTGCTTTGTGTATGGCTGTGAGTGGCAAATGTTATCTGAGTCTCAATAACTTAGGTGCTAGTGCTAATCGAGGAGCATGTATGCAAATCTGTCGTCGTGGCTACGTGGTGAAAGACAAAGAAAGCGATCTTGAATTGGAGGTGGATAATCAATATATCATGTCGCCTAAAGACCTCAAGACCATTCACTTCCTCAACAAAATGCTCGATGCTGGTGTGCGTGTACTCAAGATTGAAGGTCGTGCACGTGGAGCTGAGTATGTGAAGACGGTAGTGGAGTGTTATAAAGAAGCTGTTGATTTGTGGCTCAAGGACAATGAAATATGGGCTACAGACGCTATCGAAACTAATATCGACAATTGGAATAAGCGTCTTGCACGTGTCTTCAATCGTGGTTTTTGGGATGGCTATTATCAAGGACAAAAATTAGGCGAGTGGACACATAAATATGGTTCGCGAGCTACTCGCAAGAAGGTTTTTGCTGGCAAATGTACCAATTTCTTCAAGAATATCTCCGTGGCAGAATTTTATTTAGAAGCCACTAAGGAAATTCGCGAAGGTGATGAGCTCCTCATTACAGGTGAAACAACTGGTGCCTATGAATTGGTGGCAAAAGATATCCATGATGCCAAAGGACAACTTCGAACAGACGTGCAAAAGGGTGAGTATTTTGCTCTCAAAACGGATAAAATGGTTCGTCGTGGTGATCGAATATTCCTGCTCAAAATCGAGGAATAAAACAAATAGACTTGGCAACCGCCAAGTCTATTTTCTTAATTCATAATTCTTAATTAGAAAGTCGCCCCAGTATTCTTTTCTTCGGCTCCAGCATTTACTTTGTGTTCCTCTTCGAGCCAAAGCCATGTAGTGTTACTTTCTTTGCCCAAGTACTGCACTTTGGCTTTTACGATTTTTGTGCCTTCAGGCACCGCTACTGGCTCACTATATACCTGCCATTCGCCATCATCAAAGTTATAGAGTATCTCGCCACCTTCCATCACTTTGTTCATCGCCACGGTCAATGGCAAACTATTCACTGCCACTGGCTTCACACCGGGCTGTTGAATGTGGAAATTACGACCGCTGGCTGCCAACTGTGGCACGAATACTTCATATACCAAGCGGTTGTATTCGCTCAAAGTCAATGCACTGCGGTTGTTCCATGCACGCTCCGCCAAACCGTAGATCTTAGGATAAATCTGCCACTCCACTTGTGCGAACGAACGAATCACTTCGCCCCACAATTGCGCATTCATACCGATTACATTTGGGTGAATCAGTGGCTCCCAATCAAACGAGCGATACTCATCGGTGTATCCTCCCCAATTGAGTCCTTTCTCTTCGTGGTGATTGCAGTACGCAAAGTCAAAGTACAGTCGGTTAGCGTTTGCTAATACCACTGGATAACCTGCCTCTGCCATCTCCAACGGTTTGGTGTTGCTGTTGAGCCATGAGTAGCAAATGGCTTTGCTCTCTGGCTTGCAGAAGTGGGTAATCTCCTCCCAGCCCATTGGTTGTAGGTTGTAGCGGTTCAATATCTCCAACACCGCATCAATAAATGCCTGATGCTCCTCGCGGGTCAATGCACCTTTTGGCACTTCATCGCCGCCGATATTCAGTATGCGCAATGGCTGTCCTGCCTCCTCGTGCATCTTCACCAACTCGGTCACGACATGGTCAATAAATTCCACTGCATAGGGCTTGGTTACATCAATCACATTGTCCGTATAGTTTTGTGCAGACTTATATACGCGAGCATTGAACGCGCTGTCAGTCAGCATGTTACCCATTGCTTTCTTGGCGGCACGCATATGACCAGGCATATCTATCTCTGGTATCACACGGATACGGCGCTCGCCTGCGTAGCGGAGCAATTCGATGTATTTCTCGCGTGTGATGTAGCCGTTGGCTGTGGTTGGCGCATTAGGGTCCCAACCGCCGCAATACATTGGCAGCAGACACTCGCTTTCATCGGTGGTATAACCGCGCTTAGAACCAATATCGGTCAGTTGTGGCAATCCTGGAATCTCCAATCGCCATGCCTCATCATCCGTCAAGTGGAAGTGTAGCACATTCAGTTTGTGGTATGCCATGATGTCCAAAACGCGGTAGATAGAGTCCACGGGGTAGTAATTGCGCACCACATCCAGCATGATACCGCGGTGGTGCAAGTCTGGGTAGTCGGTCACGCTGCCGCATGGCACCACTTCGCCCCATTGTTTCAATGTCTGTTTGGCGTAGAACACACCGGCTTCATCGCTGGCTTCGATGGTGATTGTGCTTGGTGTGATAATCATGTGATAACCTTCCGCCACCATGTTCGCATCAGTACGAACCACTATTTCTGCTTTCGCCACTTCACACACTCCATCTGTATACTCCATCTTCTTTGGTTGTGGTAACAATGGTTGTACAAACTTCTCCTCACCGTTTAATATATTCTCCACATAATCATACACATACGCTCCGTCTGCATATGGTGTTTTCTCCCATGTCACGATGCCGCGTTTCATCTGTTCAGGACGAGTGAATGGCGCGTAGGTACAAGGGATAGAAATAGGTTTTTTATTGATTTTGAATCTTGAATCTTGAATCAAGAAGAATCCCTCTGGACGCGATGTCTGACGGATAGCATTGCCCTTGAAACGTAGTTTGAATGTGCGACTACTATCAGGCATAAGTGGTTGGAAATCAGCAGTTGGAGTGATGCTGTGATAGCTAGCTTGCAACTCTGTTTGCAGAATTTGGTCGCCTTCTGTGTAGATAGGGTGGAGTGACATGTAGTTGAAGTACAATATCCATCCTTCGTTGGTGATTGGTTTGTTCGAGTGGTTAGTGATGGTGTAGTAGAGTTCGCAAACTCCAGGTTTCACATCATTCTTCCCCATTTCCCAGTGAATTGACATAGGAGGATTATAACTGCATGCTGTCAATGAGCATAATGTAACGAAAATGAAAGAACGAAAAATTTTTATCATGGTGTTCAATAAATTGGCTTGAATTTCTGGCAAAGGTACATAATAATTTGCACATTTCCAAAAAAAGTAGTAACTTTGTCGCGAAAATAGGTATATTAAACTAATATATGAAAAAAATCATTTCTCTTTTGGCTTTGTGCTGTTGCGCAATGTTTATTGTTGCGGCGGAAAATGTTAAAGTTGGAGCAGAGCAAACCAAACAATACCTACCTTTGCTCAAAGGTAAACGTGTCGCGTTGATGAGCAATCATACAGGCATTGTTATCCAAGGACAAGATACTATTCACACGCTTGATTTGTTACTCAAGCATGGTGTGAATGTTACTGCTATCTTCTCTCCTGAGCATGGTTTCCGTGGTACTGCACGCGAGGGCGAACATGTGGCAAGTAGCGTAGATGAGAAGACAGGCATACCTATTCTGTCGCTCTATGATGGTAAGAGTTACCGTCCTTCTAAAGAAGCAATGGCCACTTTTGATGTGCTTATCACCGACATCCAGGATGTAGGATTGCGTTTCTATACCTATTATATTACGATGTTTCGCCTCATGGACGCATGCGCACACGAAGGTAAGCAGTTTATCGTCTTCGACCGACCAAACCCTAATGGTTACTATGTGGATGGTCCTATCCTTGATATGAAGCACAAATCTGGCGTGGGTGCATTGCCTATCCCTGTGGTGCATGGTATGACCTTGGGTGAACTGGCATTGATGATCAATGGTGAGAACTGGCTATACGATTCGCTCCAAGTGGACCTGACTGTCATTCCTTGCAAAAATTATACTCACCAAACGTTATATCGTCTGCCTGTAGCGCCTTCACCTAACCTACGCAACATGCTTTCTATCTACCTCTATCCTGCTGTGTGCTTGTTTGAGGCAACCCCTGTGTCTTTAGGTCGAGGTACGGATAAGCCATTCTTGTGCTATGGTCACCCCAATTTCAATGCGCCTCGCACCGAACCAAGTGTATATGGTCCTGCTATCACTTTCACGCCTAATCAATCTACTCAAAAAGGTCGCATTTGCGATGGTGTAGATCTTAGTGGTATGACTGAAGAAGAGGCACGTAAGGTAGGCTTCTCTTTGCGCTATCTATTGGATGCTTACAAACACCTCAATATGGACAACTACTTCTTCCGTCCATTCTTTGAGTTGTTGGTAGGACAAGATTATGTGCGTAAGATGATCAATCAAGGTAAGAGTGAGGAAGATATTCGTGCTTGCTGGCAAGAAGATGTCGCTAAGTTCCAAGAGCAACGTCGTCCATATCTCCTCTACGAAGAATAATTTGTCTAACAGCCGTAAGCGGTCTAAAGTCTAACTTCTAAAAAATATATGAATCCATTAGCTATTTTATTAGTCATTGCAGCTTATTTTGCGCTGCTGTTTTTTATTTCGTATTTAGCAGGACGTAAGGCAGACAATGCAGGTTTTTTCTCAGGAAACCGCAGTAGCAATTGGCTACTGGTAGCCATGTCCACCATTGGTGCTGCTATCTCGGGTGTCACTTTTGTGAGTGTACCAGGTATGGTTGCCACATCGGGTTGGGCATATATGCAGATGGTGCTTGGTTTCACCGTAGGTCAATTCTTGATTGCCTATGTACTTATCCCATTGTACTACAAACTCAACCTTACATCCATTTACCAATACCTCCAACAGCGTTTTGGCATGAACACCTACAAGTCGGGTGCTTGGCTCTTCTTTGTGAGCAAGATGCTTGGTGCTAGTGTGCGCTTGTTTGTGGTAAGCGAAGTGCTTCAGTTGTTGGTATTCGACCGTTTAGCAGTGCCTGTCCCATTCTGGGTAAATGCCATTATTACTGTACTCATCGTGTATCTCTGCACCTTCAAGGGGGGCGTTAAGTCGCTCATATGGACAGATTTGCTCAAGACCTGCTGTCTTATCCTGTCAGTGGCTCTCTGTATCTATTTTGTGCTGCGCGCAGGCGTGAATATAGAAGGTTGGGGAGCAAGCGATATGACTCGCACATTCTTCTTTGATGACCCTAAGAGCGGTAACTACTTCTGGAAACAATTCCTGGCGGGTGTCTTCCTCGTGATTGCTACCACTGGTCTTGATCAAGACCTCATGCAGCGAACACTCTCATGCAAGAACCCACGCGAGAGTCAAAAGAACCTCATCGTAGGTGCACTCATGCAAATCGTAGTGATTGGTCTCTTCCTCTTTTTGGGCTATTTGCTCTATACCTATGCTGCTCAAACGGGTGTTGCCGAAGTAGCTCATCTCAAGGGCGATGAGGTATTCCCATTCTTGGCTACGGGCAACTACTTCCCTGTGATTGTGGGTGTCCTCTTTATTATCGGTTTTATCGCAGCGGCATATTCCGCAGCGGGTGGAGCCTTGACGGCACTAACAACCTCGTTCACGGTGGATATTCTCAACAAGGAGAAGGCCGACAACCTTACCAAAGTACGCACCATAGTGCACATAGGCATGGCTATACTGATGGCTGCTTGTATCTATGTCATCCACCTATTGAATGATGATTCGGTGATTCAAACCGTATATAAAGTTGCAAGTTATACCTATGGTCCATTGTTGGGTATGTTCTGTTTTGGTATCTTTACCAAGCAGCAAGTACGCGACCGTTGGATTCCATTGGTAGTGATAGCTGCACCTGTAATCACATGGATTATTGATGTCAATTCAGCCGTATGGTTTAATGGTTATGTGTTCTCTCACGAGCGCTTAATCTTGAATGCGCTACTCACGTTTGTAGGTATGCTTTGTTTACAGAAGAGAGTGGCGAAGGTAAGATAATATTAAGGGATATATCAAAGTATTTGGCGATGGATTGGTATCAGATGTGTATCGTGAGAACGATAAAGAAAAGATTGATATTCAGTTTGATGCAGTAGGTAGGAAAATTGTACTCCGAATAATACCAAAGTAACTATGACATAAATAGTTTATTGTTATCTTTACCTGAATCGCCATTTTTATTTTATGAAAATGGCGATTAATTTTATGTATGTATCATAGATTGCAATCAAAATAGCACGATTTTAAAGATGCTTTTATTATTGATCACCATGTGTTTTATGTTTGTTTTTCCTTTATAATGTGGTGGAGTATTACTATACAAAAATATAAAACAATACATTGGAATTATAAGCCTAACATATTGTATAATCTGCCGTTGTGTAGGATATAGATATGTCCGTTGCGAATGAACTTGGTTGGAGTGGAAGTATTTGAGGATATTGGTGTGTAGGATATATCCGCGCCACTACGAAGTATGTGTTGCGATGTGCGGGCTGGAACAACGATGGTATTGTTGTCCATAGGGGTGGAGTAGGTTACAAGACGTAAGTCGTCTTTACTGCCACCGAAATTGTTACCCGATGTTGTGATGAGGTTGCCCGCATAGTCGAAATGCATGCTTCCAATGGCATTGAATGGTGTTGGATAGGTGGCATGCAACGAGAGTGTGGGACAATCACCTTTCCACGCTATATCAAAGAGCAAGATGTTGCCATCAGCGTTAACCATCGCCAATAGGTTTTCTTCGCGATTGAGTGCAATGCCAGCACCATTTGAACCATTGATGAGCGTAGCATCGGTAGATGCAAATTGGCGCGTGCCTTGATGATCGTAGAACATTAGGGCATAGCTACCTGCTTTGTTAGTAAGTGTGTGCTGACAGAGCCAAGCACCATGGCTACAAGCTACGATGGCGAAGTTGCCATTGGTATTGTTATCTTCTACAGCCACAACCTGAGAGGGAGCAGTCTTCCATTGGCGGGAGATAGTGCCATCTCCGTTGCCTAGTTGATAGATAACAAAACCTTTTTTTGGGAGTTGCTGGTACTCGCCAACATCTTCGTTCATGGCGTATAGTTTGGTGTCTTTGCCAGATCCATAGATAGCAACGCTAGAGCATGATGAACCCAGATCGGTTTTGGAAAAGGAGTTGTACCATGCACCATTGTCATCGTTTTGTATGCCACTAAAGAATTGTTTTTCGCTATAATCAACAGGATCCATGATAGTGATGCCACTCTTGAGGTCTCCCCAATCGGGCCAATAGATATAGCCTTCGCTGTCAATAGCTGGACGACCTGTAGAGTTGAACGTGATGTACGCGTTGTCTGTAGCGAATGTGGACTGGTATGCATAATCAAAGGCTTGGATTTGACATAACCCTACTCCCTTGCGATTGGCGAGGTATATATGTCCGAAATAGTCCGACTCTGGATGGTTATTAATCGTGGCATAAGCGCGGGTGCATACTTCTCCCTCGTAGATGATACCAAATTGCGGATTGCTCGCAGCAGATAATTGTAAACTCCAAGCAATGGTCGAGTGGGATGATGGTAGTGCAGAAGTGGGAATAGTAATGCTATTATTTCCAGATTGGAGCGGCTGGATAATCGTATATTCGCCGAGCAGGTCGCCACTGATGGTGTGGAAAAGCAGTTTGCCCGAGACCGGTTGAGTGTTAGCAAAGAAGGTGAATGTATAATCATTTCCGCTTTGTGCTACACATAGATCATATGCCATGATATGTGGGACAATAGTAGCAGATATGGCGATATTACCCCATAGAAATGCTACAATGAGGCTGAATAAGAGTCGTTTCATACGTGTGTGTTAGAACTTAAATTTAACACCTGCAAGGAAGTGGATACCTTGCGAATGATAGCCATAGAAGTATTCGCTTCTGCGATGGAGGTAGTCGTTGAGTTGCAAGTAAGCAACCAGCCAACGATTGACAGCATATTGACCACCGATATTGAGCGAGATAATGGGGGCAATGCTTTGGTCACCTTGGGTGGTGTGTGCTAAACGACTGCCCGCAAAATAATTGTCGGAGTAGATACTCCATTTGGAGTCAATATGCACATCCAGTCGCGCCTTAATATCCCAATTAGGGCGATCATACACTGGCTGTTCCGCAGTCCAGAAATAGTAGTTTCCAGCTACGTTAAGTTCGAGTATGTCGCGGTAGTGATAGTGTAGAGAGGCACCCACTTTCCAGCGCTGGTAGTTGGTGAACCACAAGTGGTAGTTGGTCACCACATTCGCATCGTTTAACACAGCCTCCATATTGCATGCATTCATCATATAGGCATATCCGCCATAGATGTCAATGAGCATGGTGGCGATAGGGCGAATCTTAAAGCCGAGTTGTGCATCTACCGGGGTGTAGTTGCGCGGATGTTGGATAGTGACTCCTTGATGCAGGTCCAAATAGCGGTTGTAACGTGTGAACTCTTGTAGTGAACCATTGCCAAAATGGCCATAGGCATTGGTGTAGAGATGGAAGATATTGTCCATCATGTGCCATTCAAATTCTACATTTGGCGAAGGTGCAAAACTGATGTTTTCTGCATCGCTGATGAGTTGACCATTACCGATATTGAGGTCTAAATTAACACCCGCACGTAGGCGAATATTCTTGCTCTTAAACTCATAGAATGGCTGAAGGTGAATGGCATGACGAGGAGCGATGGAAGCGGTAACGGTGGTGTCGGTGATGGTGTAGAACGCATTGAGCACCGATGCACGGATACCTGCCTTGTGGTAGTCGGATTTCCATGCAAAATCAAGATAGGAACGTACTTGATGTTCGATAGCGTGGTTAGTAGCAAAGAATGCATTATAGCCCGTTTGTATGCGGTAGATAATACCATCTTTCTTAGTGGATTGTACACCTATCTTGGCTTGTGCATTCCAGAACGTGCGCCAAGGGAAAACAGCCTTGTATGCCATGCTATCAAGTTGATAAGCAAAGGCCTCGTTTTGCCCCTCCAATCCGAAATAGAAGTCTGCTCCCGAGAAATGTCGTGTAGCCAACATGCCCAATCTAGATTGTGATAGAGCGTCCTTCCCCCAATATGCATCGTGGTTGGCATAGAGGTCGAGCGACATCGTCTTTTTGTGTTTGATTTGGTAGGCAAACAGCATATGCGTATTGCGGTAGCCAAGTGCTCCCTCTATCACGCCGTTGAGTGGAGTAGGCGTGGAGAACTTGGTAGTAGATGCAGGTAGCGCGTGGAGGTTATAGCCAATAGAGAGTGGGTTGGAGTAGGTGGAATACACTACAGGATTGAGTTGTGGTGTGTATTGGATGAAAGTAGGCGTGGTAGTGATAGCTTGTGTTTGCTCAATCTCAGGCTGATAATCGCGCTCCACAGTGACCACGCGATTGAAGACTGTATCTTGCGCTTGGGTGGCGCAAGGAATGCTCATTATCAGCACACACGCAAGGGCTATTGGATATAATCGTATCATAATGTTTCCTCCTCTATTTCGGTAGTTGGTTGTTCGGTTTGCTGCTCTAATTGTGCAATCGCTTGCAGTTTGGTTTCAATGAGCGCAGGGATATCATCTTGCAGTTTGTAGTTGGATTGCAACGCCAAGAGGTATTGTTTAGCTTGGAAGATTTCATTGCGTTCCACGTTGATATCCGAGAGTAGAATCAGGCTCTTTGCCAACCAGTATTGGTGCGAGGTCTGGAGTTGGGTAAAGGACATGATCTCGTGTTCTGCCATGTCAATAGCACCCAGCTGGAAGTAGCAATCTGCCAATTGATATTTCGCTTCTGCTCCCCATGCGGTGCGCACCTCTTTAGCTAGTGGCGTGAGATCCACCACAGCTAGTCCATATTGCTTGTCATGCAAATGACCTTTGGCACGGCAGTAGAGTGCTTCATTGCGTATGTCAGTAGCCAGATTGTCTTGCTCAAGCAATTGTGTAGCCGCTTGGATAGTGGCAGTTTGGTCACCGATATGGTGGTTGCATCGCAAGATACCAATCATGGCAGTAAGGCGGTTGGAAGATGATGATGCCACCTCTTGCATGCGTTGGAAGTAGTAGAGGGCAGTGCGGTACTCTTGCTTGTCGTAACTCAACTCTGCTACGCGCATGCACGCGTCTTCCATATATGGATTGCCTTGTATATCAGCCAATGCGCTGTATTGCTCGATGGCTTGGTCGTATTGCTTGAGTTGGTAATAACTGTTGGCTGCATAGTATGTGGCATTGGTGCAATGGCGTCCGCCAGGACAGAAACGTGTAAGGTACGTAGTCAGTCCAGCAGCAGCTTGCGCATAATTGCCAAGCATGTATTGTAGTTCGGCTGTCACATACACGAGTGAGTCTTCGCTGGTAGCAGATTGCATCTTCATGCGATTGAGTGTCTTAGTATAAGCTATATACTCATCAATCTTGTTGGTCTCTACATAGACTTGCTCCAGTCCTTCGAGGGCTGCATATGCTTCTTCTGTGCCAGCATAATGCTCAATGGTGGATTTGAATGACTCAATAGCAGCATCGTATTGTTTGGTTGTTCGGTAAGCCATACCTAACTCCAACGACGACTTAGGTGCTTGGTTGCTGTTAGGGTATTTCTTTAGCAATTGTTGATAGGTATGAATCGCATCTTCGTTTTTATCTTGTTGCAGTTGGGCACGTGCGATCTCATACATGGCATCATCTGCGTAATCAGAACGAGGATATTGCTCAATGAGCGATGTCAGCACTTCTGCTTTCTCTGCATAATGGTGTATCAAACCTTGTGCATAACCTTGTTGTAAGATAGCATAGTCAGCACCATTGCTCTTGAGTTCCGCCACTTGGTGGTACACGTCGCTTGCCTGTTGGAAATCGCGTGCTTGGAATAGGCAATCTCCAATGCGATTCAATGCATCGGCATACGTGGTATTGGCGGTGTTATTAGCCATTGCTGCTGTGTATTGGCGGAAGATTGGCTCTGCTGCGGCAAAGTCTTTTTGATTGAACAAGGCATAGGCATGCAGGTATAGAGCCATTGTCTTGTTGGTCGATTCCGCAATATTAGATTGCTCTAGATAGAGTTGCAACTGCGCAATCGTCTGTGGATATTGATGCAGACGGTAATGTGCTTGTGCTGCTAGGTAGTATGCTTCGGTCTTATAGGTAGATGGTTGAGCGGCATTCTCAATCACGAGGTTAGCCCATTTGATCACATCAGTCATTTTGCCTTGTACAAAAGCATCGACGGCCAACTGATAGCGCAAGTATTGCATAGTCTCCTGCATCTTGTCGTCAGGAGTAGGAATGGTAAGCAATGCTTCTAATGCAGCCTGATAGTTTTTGCTGGTGAGGTACATATCTGCCATCAGTGTATATACCTTATTGATGTATTGCGAGTTGGGATACTCATGAATAAAGTCTTGGAAGGCTGTCACACTCTCGCCCAAAGCAGAGTTGTGCAGGTAGGTAGCTTGTACATAGTTGTACATAGCTTCCTCGCGCAATTTTGGATCAATATTGTAGCGAATAGCAGTAGCATAAGCTAATTTGGCTTTCTCCAAATCATCCAATCGCAGATACGCATGTCCTAGATGTAAGCAGGTGTTTTCGGAGATGGAGTCCTCTTGCAGTTTAATCAACTTGAGGTTGTCAACAGCCTTTTGCCAATCGCGAGTCATGTAGTGTGACATACCAAGCAAGTACATATCATTGCGTACAATCTCCTTCTTTGCCGCTTGTCGCAATGTGCGGTATGCTTCCAAATGGCGCACGGCATCGTCATAGGCAGAGTCTTGATAGTACATCTCGCCTAACATGCGATGGAGCTCATCATTGTATTGGTTGTCGGGGTAGTTCTTCAGCAACTCCTCTGCACGTTGATACACCTTATCATACTCTTGTTGTGCGTAATAGATTTGCACGATGTAATAGGGTGCAATTTGTTTGTAACCGCCAAGTTGCTCAATGGAGAGAAATTCAGCCAATGCTTGTGGGTAATTCTTTTGGCTGTAATAGGCGTAGCCCGTATAATAGGTAGCTTGCAACGAATATGCGGATTGTTTGTTCTTAACACGTAACATGCATGGCAACGCTTTCTCATAATCTTTTTGCTGCAAGTGAGCATAACCCAAGTAGAAATAGTACATGGGCTCGGATTTGCGTGTGAGATTGTTTACCTTCACCTTGCCGAAGGTCTTGATGGCGTTTTTATACTTCTCTTTCTCGGTATAAAGCACACCTTGCATTGTTCGTACCTCATCGGCGTAAGTGGTATAAGGATAGTCATCAAGATACTCCTTGAGGTTAGATTGGGTAATAGGCAAGCGTTGTTCAAACTGCTGCTGAACATCACTAAAAGCTTGCTCATAGTCTTGGGCTATCATATGGGACAACCCCAAGACTGTGGTTGCTATGATACAAACAATTCGTTTCATTTATTATATAAATATAATTATCTTCTTCTACGATTACGTTTTTTGCGTTGCAACTCGCGTTGGCGTTTACGGTTGATGGCTTGAATGACAAACACAACCACTATCAGTGCGAGTACGACAAGAATGAAAATCACCAATCCCATGCTCAGGTTATCGCCTTTCACACGTGACCACATAGCCAACATGTCTTCGGTCTTGTCGCCGCAGTCGTGCATCAAAGCGCAACGCTCTATCACACTTTGGTCTGGATAGAACACATGATTAGCATGCACCGCCTCTGCTCCCTCGCCAAAGAAATAAGTCAGATTAGATGTTGCCTCTATCTCCTCGTCGTTAGCCCACGCAAGAATAGTAGAGTCTGCTACTACGCTCACATAGCCTATCTCCTCCATGTTCAAGATGGCGTTCTCAGGCATACACATATAGTTAATGAAGTAGCTTGCAGCCTTGGTGTTTTTCGCATATACTGGAATACACCAGCCGTCGAACCACACATTGCTACCTTCTTGTGGCACGAAATATTCAAGGTTTACACCCACTTCAGCTGCTTCATCAATTGCCCATTGTGCATCGCCTGACCAACTTAGGTTCAACCATGCTTTTCCCTTTGTCATCTCCTCTTTGCCGAAATCCACTTCCCAACCTGCAATATTGCTCTTCATACTGGTAAGGAACTCCTCCACGCGTTGAATACGGTCCTCCGTAACATTGGCTACCAACTCATCACGGCTCACTTCGCCACGAGCAATCTCGTCGCGGAACGCATATAACACGACAACCGAGTAAATATCGCGGAACGCATCTTTCATAAATACCTTGCCAGCAAACTTAGGGTTTTGCAAGCCGCCCAAAGAGAGAATCTCCTCCTTATTCACCAATGCAGTGTTGTACAAGATACCCGTCGTACCCCACATATAGCCTACCGTGTAGTCTGCCACGCACACGCTGCTGTCTGTTGCCATTTGTTGGAACTTATCCACCGCAAAAGGTGATACCAGTTTCGTGTAGTCAGGTGTATTGCCAAAATCCTTGTTGATAGGTTGCAGCAACTTATTGCGCAACATACGCTCAATGATGTACTCCGAAGGACAAATCACATCGTAGTCCTCGTGACCCACCTCAATCTCGGTGAGCATCGACTCGTTAATATCAAAGGTCTGATACAACACCTCCACCTGTTCGCCCGTTTGCTCATAGTACCATGCAGGGAAACCATTGAGCACATTCATGTCGATATAGTCTGCCCAGTTATACACCTTCAGCGTGTGCTCGCGGTCAGCAGCAAAAGCATTAGATACCAATACACAAGGTAGCACCAAAGCGGCTACAGCAAAAAAGAACTTTTTCATTTCGTTTTGTTTTGTTGTTTATGGGTTCGTATATTCATTATTATCAGCAAGACCAAGATGGTCAAGAATATCAATGAGAACAATGGGCGCAACTCTGGCGTTAAACCGCCCTTGCGCGCGTCAGCATAGATAAAAGTGGACAATGTCTCCAATCCGCTACTGCCCTTCGTGAAGTAGGTTACACCGAAGTCGTCAATACTCAAAGTCAAACTCAAGATAAATCCGCTAATCATACCTGGCCACAACTCTGGCATCATCACTTTGCGAAGCGCTTGGAATGGGGTTGCACCCAAGTCTAACGCTGCCTCATAGATATTCGGATTCATTTTCGTTAATCGTGGCATCACGCTCAGCACCACATAAGGAGTACAAAATACCACATGTGCCGCAATCACAGTACCCAAGCCGCGGCTAATGCCCAAGAATACGAATAGCAAGAACAAACTGATACCCGTCAGAATATCGGGGTTAATCATCGGGATACTATTCATAAAGGTGAGTATCTTCCTATCGCGATTGCGCATATGATAGATACCTATCGCAGCCAATGTCCCCAATACGGTAGAGATCAACGCCGACGACAATGCAATCACCACCGTGAAGAATATCGCACGATACAAGTTAGGGTCCACTTTCACCTGTGCCACAGCATCATAACCCGTAAACAGGTTCTCATACAAACCAAAAGTGAACCCTGTCCAGTTGCCAAATACCTTGCTCTGGGTAAATGAGAATATGATAATGAGCAGGATAGGGGCATACAATACCACCAATAGCAACCACAAATACGCTTGTGCTGCTATGCGCGATCCCAATCCTCGCTGCTCAATCTTCGATTTCTTATAATTTTCAAACATGTCTCTAAACACTAAACTCTAAACACTCAACGATTTATATCCTCCTTATCTCCACCAAAGAAACTGGTCAATCCGATGATTATCAGCATGATGAGAGACAAGGCTGCACCGTAGTTCCACATCGCTATACCGCCTTCGCCGAAGCAGCGTTGAATGAGCGAACCGAACAGTGTCACCTTGTTATGGGTCAGCAACTCCGCGATAGCGAAAGTCGAAACAGTTGGCATAAACACCATCACAATACCCGAGTAGATACCTGGCACCGACAACGGCAATGTCACTTTCAAGAACACCTGATGACGCTTCGCGCCCAAGTCGTGCGCAGCTTCAATCAAACTGGTGTCCATCTTTTGCAGGGTGTTGTAGATAGGATAAATCATAAACGGCAGGAAGTCATACACCATACCAAACAGCAACGCTCCTTCGCCCAATGGCAAACCGAACATACGGAACAGTTCTACCGTCGCAATTGTGCGCAACAAAAAGTTAATCCACATCGGCAGAATAAACAACATCGCCATCACCTGTGGTGTCTTGAAGTCTGCCATTGCCATGATGTATGCTGCGGGATAACCCAACAATAGACAAATGATAGTGGTAATCAGCGCAATAGCCAACGAATAGATAAAGGTGTTTATCGCCTCCGACTTGGTGAAGAAACTCACAAAGTTCTGTATCGTAAAGCTACCATCAGCATCCGTAAAGGCATACACACCAATCAGCACCAATGGCAAAATCACCAAGCACAGCATAAACAGCGCATAGGGCCATGCCCATGTACTCCGCGACTGAAACACCATTCTTAATTTACTATTTTTCATCTCTAAACTCTAAACAGTAGCCCATAGGGCGTTCACTAAACAAATCAGTCTTGGTTCTTTGTTCCTTGTTCTTGGCTCTTCTTGTACA
>Ga0233362_1000111_pt1 | contig 17532 bp, 19 predicted proteins | sample ElkDunMinimDraft_22_FD_180674 | JGI IMG/M metagenome (GOLD analysis project Ga0233362, IMG submission 180674) | Fecal eukaryotic communites from dung pellets of Tule Elk in California, USA - Elk Dung C1 | ecosystem: Host-associated > Mammals > Digestive system > Large intestine > Fecal | place... | reverse complement strand
TTTGACCCCGGTCAAACATTGTCAAATATCAATCACCTATTAGGCGTTACACTTTGCTTAGAACACTCTTATATGGGAGACTTATCTATACGACTTACTTGTCCTTCTGGCCAAACCGTAGTGCTAAAAGCATACTCCGCAAGCAACCCTTCGTTAACAGGAAATACTACTGTTGCAACTCCTGGTTCGTTGAGCGGTGGCGGTACTTGGTTAGGTTTTGCACCAGACCCATCCAGCAATAATCCTTGCTACCTTACTCCTGGAGTTGGATTCGATTATACTTTCAGCCCAACATCTACAGTTCCTTTCGGAACCGATGGACCTAAAACTACAGTAACTTATACCGACCCCTGTAACAACACACAATCTAACCATAGTCAACTAAATGCGGGAACGTATGGTGCATACCAAACTATGACAAACCTCTTGGGCTGCCCTTTGAACGGAACTTGGACAATTACCGTTACCGACCACCTCGCTTCCGATAACGGATATATTTTCCGCTGGGAGTTAGCTCTTGACCAATCTATTATCCCTGGTGGATGGGAATATAATGTAGCTATTGATACTGTTATTTGGGATGGTGCTAATATCCATCCTACCTCCAACATTTCATCAAGAATCGACCTTGTTGATGATGGGCAATTTAACTACAACTTTACCATTATCGATGAATATGGTTGCGAATATGATAGTAACTTCACAGTAAATATCCTCCCTGCTCCAAATCCTGACTTGGGTGAAGATCCCAAGCTATGTACTGGTGAAATGATTATCTTAAATGCTAATTATGAACACCCTAATGTATCTTATTGGTGGAATACAGGTGCAACATCTGACGAGATTATGGTACTTACCGAAGGTGAATACTATGTAAGAATTACTACTGTAAACGAAGATAGTACGCTTATCTGTACAGGTTCTGATACAGTGTACGTTTCTGTAAACCCACAACCTGTTCCTGAATTTGAAGTCGATGTTGATGAAGGATGTGCTCCTCTTAAAGTTCAATTCACCGACCTTACAACTCCAACAGATATCGGCCTTTCTTACGAATGGAGAGTTATCAATTTTGATGGCGAATTAGTAGCAACTTCTAATGTTCAAAATCCTGGATTTGAATTAGATGAGCCAAGTTCTTACCACGTTCAACTTATTGTTACTACAGATAATGGATGCGTTGATTCAATCGTAAAATGGAACTTCATTACTGTATATGCACAACCTATCGCTGCTTTTGAATATGACCCTGAAGTTTCTCTCTACTCAGAATCTGAAGGCGTTGTAAACTTCATCAACTACTGCGATTCAACACTTTACCAAAACGACCCTACTGTATCTTGGTATTGGGATTATGGCGATGGCACGCAAGACTCTTCTGCATGGTCTCCTTCTCATACCTATAGTATCTGGGGCGACTACGACGTAACTTTCACTATTAACACTGCATACGGATGTAAAAGCCAAATTACCCACGTAGTTACTATCGATGAAGACCTGATCTTCCCCAATATTATCACTCCTAATGGTGACGGATCTAATGATGTTTTCGCTATCAAAAACTTAAATACAAATATCAATTTTGAAGACCCAGATGATTACAGAACCAATGAACTATTCATCTACGACCGCTGGGGTAAACGTGTATATTATGCTGAAAATTACGACACCTATATGAAACAAGAAGAGATCTTTGAAGGTGAGCAAGTGTTCAGTGGAGAAGGACTTCCTGATGGTGAATATTACTTTGTTTTCAAATACAAAGGAAAAGTAAAAACTGTTAATTATAGCGGATCTTTAGCTATAATCAGAAATCACAAATAGTCCTATCAAGTTTTTTTAGGCGAAAGAGCAATCTTTCGCCTTTTTTTTTGTAATTTTGTAAAATAAAAAAAAGAGAAATGGGAACCATAAACGGAACCGATTCCGACAAAATGTTTATTATGCAACACCTCAAGGATGATGTTGCACAGTTAGCACTTACAAAAAAAAAATATGCCGTAACCGATTGGAATTTCGTCCTAAAACAGATTGCTTCGCGACAACGTGCAAAGAATAAACTTCCCTCTTGGTATAGCAACGAACACCTTCTTTTCCCTTCTGAAATATCTGTTGAACAATCCTCTTCAGAAACTACAGCTCAGTACAAAGCCACCTTATGTGCCGGAAACTCCCTTTTAGATCTCACTACAGGTTTTGGCATCGATTTACTAACTATGGCTCCTAATTTTTCAGTCGTGTATGGCGTTGAACCCAATAGCGATTTGTGCAATCTTGTAAAAGCAAATGCAAACGCACTAAAAATCACACAACTAAAACAATTTAACCAAACTGCTGAAGAGTTCCTAATATCAGAAAGCGCAAAGCATGTTGATTGGCTCTACATCGATCCCTCTCGCCGTAATTCTCAGGGTAACCGCGTTAATATAGAGTTCTACACCCCAGACATCTTCGCACTAAAAAAGCAAATTCTAAAAATAGCAGATAAAATTCTCATCAAACTCTCCCCTATGCTCGACATTAAAATGCTGCTTCGAGAGTTCCCAGAGTGTGATAAAATTCATATTGTAGCTACAGAAAATGAGTGCAAAGAAATCCTGTTAGAGATAGACACAAGAACTCCAATAACGGAAAATCGAATCTATAAAACGATTAATATTAAAAAGAAAGAAGCAGAAATATTTGAATTTTCAGAAGAAACAGAAGCTAAAGCTCTTCTCTTATTAGGCACTCCAGAAGAAGGTGATTTTCTCTACGAACCCAATGCTGCCATTATGAAATCGGGTGGCTATAAAACGATTACTCTGCAATACAATGTTGCTAAAATTCACAAAAACAGCCATTTATACATATCAAAAGAAAAAATAGAAAATTTTCCTGGTCGAAGATTCCAAATATTTCAGATTATTGATAATTTCAGTAAAATTAATCTAAAAAAAATGCTACCACAAAAATCTTACAATTTAACAGTACGAAACTTTCCTGAAAGTGCAGATAATCTAAAAAAGAATCTAAAAATCCGTGATGGAGGCAACGATTACCTTTTTGCCACTACCGTAGAGCCAGAAAAACATTTGCTATTATGCTGCCGTAAATAATCAGAAAAATAAAATAGAAAGATTGATATGAGAATTGTATTACAACGATGTAGTCGCGCCGAAGTTCGAATTGATGGCGAAATTACAGGAAAAATAGGAATAGGTTTTCTTCTCTTAATAGGTATTACACATAATGACACTGAGAAAGATGCCGATTATTTAGCAAAAAAAGTTTCCGGAATGCGTGTTTTTGAGGATAATGAAGGAAAAATGAACTTATCCCTAAAGGAGGTAGATGGAGCAATACTTAGCATCTCACAATTCACCCTTTACGGAGACTCACGCAAAGGGAATAGGCCTAGTTTTATCCATGCTGCACGTCCAGAAGTTGCATCTCCGCTATACGACTACTTCAATCAACAACTGCGAGAAAAATATGGGCTTCAAGTTGAAACAGGTCGATTCGGTGCTGACATGAAGGTCGATTTTATCAATGATGGACCTGTAACCATTCTTTTAGAAAGTGAATGATCTAATAATTTTTCTTATAGAGAAAAAGCTATCCAATTTCATTCTATTGGTAAGTTAAAAACAAAAAAAGATTATCAGAACAGAAGTTCCGATAATCTTTTTAATATATAGACTCGCAAATAGCGGACTATTTTTTACCTTTATCTTTTTGTCCAGCGTGACCTCTAAAGATACGAGTAGGTGCGAATTCGCCTAATTTATGACCTACCATATTTTCAGTTACATAAACAGGGATAAATTTATTTCCGTTATGTACTGCGATAGTCAAACCCACAAAATCTGGAGAAATCATAGAAGCGCGAGACCAAGTTTTGATTGTTGATTTTTTTTGAGACTCTTGAGCTTCAATAACGCGTTTTTCCAATTTATAGTGGATATATGGACCTTTTTTCAGTGATCGACTCATACTAACTAACTTTTAAATTATTTTTTTCTTCTTTCAATAATATATTTATCAGAGTGTTTCTTAGGAGCTCTGGTTCTGTAACCCTTAGCTGGCAAGCCTTTTCTTGAGCGTGGGTGACCACCGGAAGCACGTCCTTCACCACCACCCATTGGGTGATCAACTGGGTTCATAACAACACCACGCACTCTTGGTCTGCGGCCCATCCAACGAACACGACCTGCTTTACCAGAAACTTCAAGATTATGATCAATGTTAGAAACAATACCGATAGTAGCGCGACAAGCGCAAAGAATCATTCTTGTTTCTCCAGAAGGCATTCTCAAAGTTGCATATTTGCCATCGCGAGACATTAACTGTGCATAAGAACCTGCACTACGTGCCATCTTGGCACCTTGACCTGGACGAAGTTCAATATTGTGTACTGTTGATCCGAATGGAATTTCACCTAATGGAAGAGTGTTTCCCAAATCTGGAGACACACCTGAACCAGAAAGAATCACTTGACCCACTTTCAAACCATGAGGAGCAATAATATAGCGCTTTTCACCATCAGCATAGCACAACAATGCAATACGTGCTGATCTGTTGGGATCGTACTCAATAGTTTTTACTGTTGCAGGAATGTTATCTTTATCTCTTCTGAAGTCAATAAAACGATACATTTTTTTGTGTCCGCCTCCGCGATAACGCATCGTCATTTTACCACTATAGTTTCTACCACCGGTACGTGGTTTTGGGCACAACAAACTCTTTTCTGGTGTGCTTGTTGTAATTTCGTCAAACGTACTGATAACTTTATTACGTTGACCCGGCGTTACTGGTTTATATTTTTTTAGTGCCATAATCTACTATTAAATGCTGCTAAATAAATCAATCTTATCATTAATGTTTACAAACACAATCGCTTTTTTGAATGTGTTCTTTTGTCCTTCAATCACACCTGCTTTGGTGTAACGAGAAGTGGCTTTACCGCGTTGAATAAGTGTATTCACTTTGTCAACTTTAACGCCGTATGTATCCTCAATAGCCTTCTTAATCTGAGGTTTGGTAGCCTTTCTGTCAACAATAAAGCCGTAGCAATTACGCTTTTCAGCGGCTGCTGACATCTTTTCGCTTATAATGGGCTTAATTAAAACGTTCATTTTCTTATCTGTTAAATGTTATCAATATTTTTTACCTTACTCAGCAATCATCTTTTCAATTTCTGAGAAACTACCTTCAAAAATTACAAGCTGTTTTGCATTCAACACTTCGTATGTGTTAACGTCACATGCTCTGATAACTTTTGCTTTAGGAAGGTTTCTTGTTGAGAGATATACATTTGCATTAGTATTGTTAGCCAAGAACAAAGTTTTGGTATCTTGCAAATTGAATTTCTTCAAAATGTCAACCATCGTTTTTGTTTTTGGGGTTTCAAGTGCTAAATCTTCCAAAACAAGGATTCTTTCCTCTTTAGCTTTGTAAGTTAATGCAGAAAAACGAGCTAATTTCTTGATTTTCTTATTCAACTTAAAACTATAATCTCTTGGATGAGGACCAAAAGCTGTAGCACCACCACGAATGGTAGGTGATTTAATGCTACCTGCACGTGCTCCACCTGTACCTTTTTGTCTTTTTAACTTACGAGTACTTCCAGAAACTGTAGATTTTTCCAAAGTATCATGAGTTCCTTGTCTTTGATTTGCAAGATATTGTTTAACATCAAGCCAAATTGCGTGATCGTTCGGTTCAACATTAAAAATACGATCATTCAACGTTACCGATTTCGTTGATTCGCTTCCGTCTGTTTTATATACTTTTAACTCCATCTTTCAATAATTATATATGAACCACTAGGTCCGGGAACGGAACCTTTTACTAAAATCAAATTCTTCTCCTTAACAATTTTCATAATGCGGAGGTTAAGAACCTTAACTTTCTCACCACCAGTTCTTCCTGCCATACGCATTCCTTTGAATACGCGAGATGGCCATGAAGATGCACCTAATGAACCAGGAGCTCTTAAACGGTTGTGCTGACCGTGCGTAGAATCACCAACACCACCAAATCCGTGACGTTTTACAACGCCTTGGAAACCTTTACCTTTGCTAATTCCACTAATATCAACAAATTCACCTTCCTCAAATACGGTTACATCTAATACTTCACCGAATTTCTTTTGTGAACCAGCTTCAAAACGGGTAAACTCTTTTAAAATTTTCTTAGGAGTTGTTCCTGCTTTTTCAAAGTGTCCTTTTAAAGATTTGGATGTTCTTTTTTCTTTCTTTTCATCATAACCCAATTGGATTGCATCATAACCGTCTGTTTCGACAGTCTTAACTTGCGTTACTACGCAAGGACCAGCTTCCAATACCGTGCATGGCACAATCTTGCCAGAGGCATCATAGATGCTAGTCATACCAATTTTTTTTCCGATTAAACCAGACATTTTTAATTTTAATTTTGATTGTTAATAATTATGCTTTCGCATTGTTTCTTTTGCCCTCTAGGGCGTAATCTTGAAAGTTTGACCTCTACTCAGACTTTGATTTCAACATCAACACCACTTGGCAATTCAAGCTTCATCAAAGCGTCAATTGTTTTAGTAGTTGTTCCATAGATGTCTAACAATCTTTTGTAAGTAGAGAGTTCAAATTGCTCTCTTGATTTTTTGTTAACGAAAGTGGAACGATTCACTGTAAAGATTTTTTTGTGAGTTGGAAGTGGAATAGGACCTACCAACACAACCTTATCGTCCTTTACAGCATTAATCGTCTTCACGATCTTCTCTGCTGATTTGTCAACCAAAGTATGGTCGAACGATTTTAATTTGATTCTGATTCTGTGACTCATATTGTTATTTTATTATTGAGTTGGTTAATTGCTACATATTTAAAAGGTAAATCTACCTACATTTAAAATATATTCTTTGATATCGGCTGGAACCTCTGCATAACTATGGAACTCCATACTATAGTTCGCTCTGCCCGACGACAATGAACGGAGTGCTGTAACATATCCAAACATCTCTGCAAGTGGAACCAAAGCTTTAATCGTTTGGAAAGCTATTTTTGCTTCTACTTGTTCTACTACCGCACGACGACGATTCAAATCGCTAGAGACACTTCCTACATATTCATCTGGAGTGATAATTTCCACTCGCATGATAGGCTCAAGGATTGCAACTTTAGCACCTCGAATTGCTTCTCTGAAGCCTCTCTTTGCACATATCTCAAAGGACATTGCATCAGAATCAATGGTATGTGCTGAACCATCTAAAATGGTAACATTAAGGGCTTCTAATGGGAAACCATACGCACCATTTTTCATTGCAATTTCAAATCCTTTTTCAGCTCCAGAGATATACTCTTTCGGAATTGCTCCACCTTTTACTTGACTGCTGAAAGTTAATCCTTTTGCCTCGTCGTCAGAAGGAGTGATTTGGAATGCCAATTGTGCATACGAACCTTTACCACCTGTTTGACGCTTAAAAGTCTCTGTATGAAGAATTGTTTCACGAACAGCTTCTTTATAGGTTACTCGCGGTTTCCCATGATTACAAGCTACATTAAATTCGCGTTTCAATCTATCCATAAGAATATCCAAATGAAGTTCACCCATACCACTGATGAGCAATTGTCCTGACTCATCATCTTGCTTTACAACAAAGGTTGGATCCTCATCGGATAATTTTTTCAAAGCAGACATTAACTTATCTTCATCATCTTTGGTTTTAGGTTCAACTGCAATTTGAATTACTGGATCTGGAAAAGTTATATTTTCCAAGATAATTGGGTGTTTCTCATCGCAAAGTGAATCTCCTGTACGAATCTCTTTCATACCGACCAAAGCTACGATATTACCTGCCGTAACTGTTTCTAACTGATTCTGTTTATTAGAGTGCATTTCGAAAATTTTCGCAACACGCTCTCTTTTTCCTGTTGATTGGTTCAAAATTGCCTCGCCCGCATTTAGTTTACCAGAATAAACTTTAATGAAAGTAAGTTTACCCACAAACGGGTCAGTTGCAATCTTGAATGCCAAGGCAGAGAAAGGCTGCTGTGCATCCATTAATCTCTGCTCAGGATTATCAGTTTTAGGATTAATTCCTGTTACTGGAGGCATATCCATAGGGGAAGGAAGATAACGAACAATGGCATCTAATAAAGGCTGTACACCTTTATTCTTGAAAGAGGAACCACAAAAAACAGGTTGAATAGCACGGGTAATTGTACCTTTACGCGCCACCTCAATTAGCTCTTCCATTGTAATTGAATCTGGATCATCGAAATATTTCATCATAAGATTCTCATCCAATTCAGCTAACTCTTCGAGGAGTTTCAAACGATATTCTTGTACCTCGTCAATCATATCCTCAGGGATTTCCACTTCATAGTAGGAAACACCTTGGTCATCTTCATTCCAAGCATAAGCTTTCATTTCCAACAAGTCAACAACTCCAGAGAACTCATCTTCAGCACCAATTGGCAACTGAAATGGAAGTGGATGTGCACCCAACTTCTCCTTAATTTGCTGAAGTACATTATAGAAATTCGCACCTGACCTATCCATTTTATTGACATAACAGATACGAGCAACATTGTACTTATCAGCTTGTCTCCATACGGTTTCAGACTGTGGTTCTACGCCACCTACGGCGCAGAATATAGCTACAGCTCCATCCAATATTCTCAAAGAACGTTCGACTTCTACAGTAAAATCGACGTGCCCTGGGGTGTCGATAATATTGATTTTAAAGTCTTTATTTTGATGCTTCCACATTACTGTGGTTGCAGCACTGGTGATGGTGATTCCACGTTCTTGCTCTTGAACCATCCAGTCCATAGTAGCATTCCCTTCATCAACCTCACCGATTTTATAATTTTTTCCAGTATAATAAAGAATTCTTTCGGTCGTAGTGGTCTTGCCGGCGTCAATATGCGCCATAATACCAATATTTCGGATTGCAAGTAACTCTTCTGACATAAAAGAACTCTTTATTAAGTGGCTTTATTAGAATCTAAAGTGTGAGAATGCTTTGTTAGCCTCTGCCATTCTGTGGATATCTTCTTTACGTTTGAAAGCAGCACCCTCTTCTTTATATGCAGCTTGAATTTCTGCAGCTAACTTAGCAGCCATTGTTTTTTCGTGACGTTTACGAGCAAATTGGATAAGGTTTTTCATACCTACTGATTGCTTTCTCTCTGGACGCAACTCTGTAGGAATTTGGAAAGTAGCACCACCAATTCTTCTACTCTTTACTTCCAATGCTGGAGTAACATTTGCTAAAGCTTTTTTCCACACTTCAATTGGATCTTCTCCTGTTTTATCCTTAATAAGTTCCATTGCATCGTAGAAAATTTCAAAAGCAATTGATTTCTTCCCTTGAAGCATAATGTTGTTCACAAATTTTGTTACAAGAACATCATTGAATTTTGGATCGGGAAGTATGATCCGTTTTTTTGGTTTCGCTTTTCTCATAATTTTGTATCTTCAATATTAATTATTTACTCTTGATAAGCCCATTTTGGCTTTCAATTAACTTTTTTGGGAAAATATGCGAATATATCTTTCTTATCGTATATTTTTCCTATTGGCACTAACTAAGCTTTCTTTTTAGGACGTTTGGTACCATATTTGCTTCTTCCTTGAAGTCTTCCGTTAACCCCTGCAGAGTCCAAAGCACCACGAACAACGTGATATCTTACACCTGGAAGGTCCTTAACACGACCACCTCTAACCAAAACGATAGAGTGTTCTTGCAAGTTGTGACCTTCTCCTGGAATGTAAGCATTTACTTCCTTACCATTGGTCATACGTACTCTCGCAACTTTACGCATTGCTGAATTAGGTTTTTTTGGAGTTGTAGTGTAAACTCTCAAACATACGCCACGTCTTTGTGGACAAGCGTCTAACGCTTTTGACTTACTTTGTGAAGTCAATTTTTTTCTTCCTTTTCTTACTAATTGTTGTATTGTAGGCATACAATTTTGGTTTTTAATAGATAAAAATATTCAATAAAAAAGCCCCTTTTTTTGGGGACTGCAAAAATACATTTTTTTTTAATGCAAAAAGCACTTAAAAAAATAAATTTTTCTAAAAAGAAGATTTTACTCATTCCGACTTTGGACAAGCATCTTTAGCTTTATTCTTAATGTCTGATTTAAAGCCTCTTAGAACTTTTTTAAACTGAATAAACTGACTTGGGCTCAACACTTTTGTGAAGTTTTCAAAAAATTGTCTGTTAAGTTCTAGAAGCTTATCTTTATAGTCATAATAAGCAATATAATATCTTTCAATAGACTCATTATCAAGATTTTCCATATTAAAATCTTCATTTCCACGACGCACATTCAAGGCTTTACACACTTCTCTAAATTGATGATGAATTTCAGCTTCATCTTGAAGAAAAGCGTTATAAATATTCCAAAACGCAACTTTTTGAGAGTCTGCTACCTGAAAGTTTGCCGCCACATATTCCTTTTGCATCGTAAAGATGGACTTACATTCGTTTTGCGCAACAAGTTGTAGCGTAAAGAGTGTAAAAAGGAATAGGAAAAGAGATTTTCTAATCATAATGTTATATATATTTATTGTAGGTTAGTATTCATAACAAAGATCAAGATAGAGGTCGAGGTCAAGCAATGCATCGCAATAAAGTTCCTGTTCTAGTTCTTCAGTGTACTCTTCCATAATTGAGGATGTAATCTCTCCATTTCTTTCCACTTCAACATTTGCAGTAGCAACAGAAGAGACCATTTTAGTGCTTGTCGATTTTTGACTTTGTGCAAGAACCCTATTTTGCGTAGGAGAAGAAACGCTCTTAGCAGCAGGTGTTTCTACTATTTCTTCAATATCAGCAGGTATTTGCATAATGGTTTGTGTTTCAGTTTTGGTTTTTTCAGGAGCAATGGCTACTAGTTCTCCTGTTGAAGGTTTCCAAAAGATTGAAACCATAAGCACAATAACAAGCACTGCTGCAGCCGACGATACAAAAGCTACTCGTCTTCTAAACAATCGACGTTTCTCTTCTTTTCGCACGGTTTCCATCACTTCATCGCGGAGAGCATCAAAGAAACCATCAGGAACTATAAAGGGATTTTGTTTTTTGTATTTATCTAACTCATTCATATCGCATTACTATAACAAATTTGTTGACTATGGTTAAGAATATAAGTTTAATGATTTTTCAAAAATTCCTCTACTTTTTTTACTGCAAAATGATAAGAGGCCTTCAATGCACCTTCTGAAGTATTCAGAAGTTTCGACATCTCTTCGTAAGGCATCTCATCATAGTAACGATAGGTAAATACGATTCTCTGCTTTTCTGGCAGTGATAAAATGGCTTGTTGTATCAATTGTTGGATTTTATCTGCCGAAAAATAACGATCTTCCGGAACTGCTTGGACCATCCAATTGAGGTATTCTTCCTCATTCAAGTTCAACAATTTCTTCTTCTTTTCAATAAAAGAGAGAGATTCATTGATACAGATTCGAGTAATCCATGTTTTTAAAGAGGAATCACCCCGAAAGCCCTCGAGGTGACGCCAAATTTTTACAAAAACATTTTGTGTTACATCTTTAGCATCTTCGTGTAAAAAAACAATACGACGAATTGCATAATAGATATCGGATTGAAATTTATCCATCAATAAGCCGAAAGCCTTTTCACGGGTTTTCTCATCCTTGAACATTTCAAGAATATACTCATCTGTTACTTGCGTTTTGGGCATATCGGATAGATGACAGAATTAATTTTTTCTAGCAATAGCTTTCAATGATGATTCTACAATTGCATCAGCATTAAGGTGGTATTCATTCATTAATTGCATTGAAGTACCAGATTCTCCAAACTTATCATTTACTGCTACCATCTCTACAGGAGTGGGCAGTTTTCGTCCTAACAACTGACAAACCGCATCACCTAGTCCACCATTGCAGGAGTGTTCTTCTGCGGTTACAACAGCTCGTGTTTTGTTTGCACTAGAAAGAATTGCTTCCTCATCCAATGGTTTAATTGTATGAATATCAATAACTTCAGCAGAAACTCCTTTTTGTGATAAGATTTGTGCTGCTTGAAGGGCAGGCCACACCAAATGACCTGTTGCAACAATTGTCACATCGCAACCTTCATTCATTGTAATAGCTTTTCCGATAACGAAAGGCTGGTCGGCAGGAGTAAAATTAGGCACTGAAGGACGACCAAAACGCAAATAAACGGGACCAACATATTCAGCTGCAGCTAATGTTGCCATTTTAGTTTGATTGTAATCGCAGGGATTCAACACAACCATATTAGGCAACATTCTCATCAAACCGATATCTTCCAAAATTTGGTGCGTTGCTCCATCTTCACCTACCGTAAGGCCTGCATGAGAAGCTGCAATCTTAACATTTAGGTTTGAGTATGCCACTACCATACGAATTTGGTCATAGACGCGTCCTGACACAAAACCGGCAAAACCTCCAGCGAAGGGCACTTTCCCCGAAAGTGCCAAACCTGCTGCAATTCCTACCATATTGGCTTCAGCAATTCCTGTTTGTATAAATCGTTCTGGAAATTCTTTTATAAAATCTCCCATTTTTAAACTGCCTATTAGGTCTGCACAAAGTGCAAAAACCTCTGGATTACGACGTCCAGCTTCCAATAATCCCGCTCCAAAGCCAGAGCGAGTATCTTTAAAATCTTTACAATCAAGTAGTTCCATAAAATCAAAATTATTTACAAAAGTACAAAAATCTTTTGAATATTCAACCTTAAAAAAAGAGATTTGTTGCAACATAATTGTTTTTTTACTTTTACCCTTATAGTTGATAATTAGAGAAAAAAATCCTATTTTTGCAAACTTGTACAATAATTAAATTAATGAACAATCTTATTGCCTTTTTAAAGAGATATTTTCACATTTTACTTCTAATAATACTACTGATTTTGTGCATAATTCTTATTCACAAAACAATGTCTTATCAGCACTTTGCTATCTCAAGGGCCACTCATTCCGTAATTGGTCCTTTTAACAAACAGTGGAACAAAGTAGTTCGACATTTTTCATTATCAGCTGAAAATCAAGCATTAATAGCGCAAAATCTTTCCTTATTAAGAGAGCAAGAAAATCTTTACTACACACTTGACGACTCAACCTACGTAGTTATGAGTAATGATTCTATTGTTCGGAATCGCAAACAATTATACGACTACACTACCGCATCTGTTATCTATAGTTCTACAAACAAAAAACACAATTACATATTGATAGACAAAGGGTTGCAAGATAGCATTTATCCAGATATGGGCGTAATTTCTCCCCACGGAGTTGTAGGTGTAGTGAACGAAGTTTCTCAACATTTTGCCACAGTAATCACACTCCTCCATCCGATGTCGCGTATCAGTGCTAAAATTATGCCAATAAACCAGATTGGTGCGATTGTTTGGGAAGGTGGAGACCCTAACTATGGTTATCTTCTTGATATTCCTATCCACATGGAGGTTAACATCGGGGATTCTATTTATACGAGCGGTTTTTCCAATGTATTTCCTCGCGATATTCTCATTGGAACCGTTGCAGAAAAGAAGGAAACCCAAAGCACTTTTCAAAACATAAAAGTACGATTTTCTGTTCCTTTCAACAAAGTTGATAACGTTTATTTAGTAAAAAATCTATATAAATCAGAACTTGACACTCTCAAAAACAAATTAGAGAATGAATAATATTATCCGCAACATTCTTCGCTTCGTGCTACTATTGTTGATTCAAATTTTAATCTGCAATCACATTGTTTTGTGGAATGTTATCACCCCACAGATCTACATTTTTGCACTTTTACTTCTCCCGATGCAAACTCCCAAATGGGCACAATATCTTATTGCATTTATTTACGGATTTATTATTGACTGCTTCTTACAAACTTTAGGAATTCATGCAGCGGCTTGTCTTATTTTAACTGCACTCAGGCCATTGTTGATTATGCTTATGAATGGAAGAAAACTTCCTGAAGATTCATTTTTACCACTTCCAGGCATCAAATCATTCGGTTGGCTACTCACATTCTTTCTTCTTATGACATTCATTCATCAATTCCTCATTGGTATTTTAGAAGCATTTACTTTTAGAGAATTTTTCAAAACTTTACTATATATAGTTGCCAACACAATATGTACAACCTTCATTAACTTGTCGATTCTACATATTTTTTTCTACGAAAAAAGAATTAAGTAACAAACAGATATAAAAATGAAAGAGAAACTAGTTATTGGAAATTGGAAAATGAATAAGTCGTTTGGAGAGGCTGACGATTTATTAAACGATATAGCAGACAAACTTCAGGAATACCAGTTGCGCACTGGCGTGGTGATGTGCCCTCCATACTTATATTTAGAATTAGCCACCGATTTAGCTGATGAAAATGATTTTTCTGCAGGAGCACAAAACTGCAGTGAATTTGACAATGGTGCATACACTGGAGAGATTTCCGCTGAAATGTTAAGCGAAATTGGTATCGAATTTTGTATTGTAGGTCATTCTGAAAGAAGAAAATACTTTTCAGAAACTAATGAAACAATTGCAAGAAAAATCGCACAACTTCTCAAATACCAAATCATTCCAGTAGTATGCTGCGGCGAAACTTTAGATGAGCGCAATGCAGGAAAACATTTTGACGTAGTAGAAAAGCAGATTAAAGAGTGTTTGTTCGGACTTTCCAACAAAGAGTTTGAAAGTGTTGTTATTGCTTACGAACCTGTTTGGGCAATTGGCACAGGCGTAACAGCAACACCTGCGCAAGCAGAAGAGATGCACGCTTTTATACGCCAACTAATTGAAAAAAAATATGGAACTGAAATGGCTTACGGTTCATATATATTGTATGGTGGTAGTTGCAATGCCAACAACGCATTAGAACTCTTTTCCCAAACTAATATTGATGGCGGTTTGATTGGAGGCGCTTCTCTCAATGCCAAAGATTTTATCAATATTATTGAAGCGGCAGAGACGGTAATTAACGGAAAATAAATTCAAAAACAGACATTATGATACAATTTTCAGTTGAAGAAACTTTCTTAAAAACAGATGAAATTACTAACTTATCGTTGGCGCTTACGCAAGCGCACCAACAGTTGGTAAACCGCAATGGAAAAGGTAATGATTTTTTAGGATGGTTGGACCTTCCTATAGAATTAAGCCACACACAACTCACTCTAATTCAACAATGTGCAGAAAAATTACGCGCACAATCGGAAGTAATTGTAGTAATCGGCATTGGCGGATCATACTTGGGTGCACGCGCTGTAATTGATGCACTTCAAAACCCGTTTGCAGCTTTAAACTCAACACAGAAATCGCCTATAATTGTATATGCCGGAAATAGTCTTAGCGAAAATTATCACGCACAACTCATAGCATTATTAAACAAGAAAGAATACTCATTGATAGTGATTTCCAAATCTGGAACAACTACCGAACCCGCTATCGCTTTTCGCATTTTGAAACAACATTGTGAAAAGAAATATGGCAAAGAGCAAGCAAGAGAGAGAATTGTTGCAATTACCGATGCAGCAAAAGGTGCGCTCAAACAATTGGCAGACAACGAAAAATATACACAATTTACAATTCCTGATGACATTGGCGGAAGATATTCCGTACTTACCCCCGTTGGTCTTCTTCCAATTGCAGCAGCAGGATTTGACATTTTCCAATTAGTTGATGGTGCGAAAAAAATACGAAAAACACTTTTTTCAAACATAACACCTGATAATAATATCGCTTTGCAATATGCAGGCATTCGATATTTATTATACAAAAATGGAAGAAAAAATGAGATTTTAGTCGCTTATGAACCTACTTTACAATATTTTATAGAGTGGTTCAAGCAACTTTTCGGAGAAAGTGAAGGTAAAGAAGGCAAGGGAATTTTCCCAACTGGGGCAATTTTCTCCACCGATTTACACTCATTAGGACAATACATTCAGGAGGGTGAACGTCATATTTTTGAGACAGTAATTTCTGTAAAACACGCATCGTTGACAACTCCAATTCCATATAGCAAAGATAATATTGACAACCTCAACTACTTACAAGATAAAAGTTTGCATGAGATTAATCAAACGGCAGAATTAGGAACAAGAATGGCACACATTGCTGGCGGAGTTCCCAATATGACTATTTCAATCCCAGAAATCAAAGAAAATTATTTAGGGCAACTGATATTTTTCTTTGAATTTAGCTGTGCTATTGGCGGTTATCTTCTTCAAATCAACCCCTTTGATCAGCCTGGCGTGGAAGCTTACAAAAAAAACATGTTCAAACTGCTAAAAAAGCCTTAGGAGGTGCAACATTCCTATAAAAAAAATGTTTCAGACCATAAAATAAGAGAAAAGAAAACAAGTTATTCTAATAAAATATCAAGATGAAGAAATTCAAACAAATTTTCCTACTTTTAGTTTTAGTATGCTGTTGTAGTTTAGGATTTGGACAATATGTTGAAATGGAACATGGAATGATTAGTCCTAGTGATCCTGAATTTTTTTATGTTGACCCCAACGGCCCCAATGCAAACTATGTTGATACTGGCATATACATAGTAAACACCATCTGTTCATCTACTTATGATGACCCTACTGGAGGAGTAAACTTCCAGCAATCTTGGTGGCACATTAACTTTATTGAATTTGCATTAGGAATGGGAGATACACTCCTTATTTATGATGGAGATGACACCAATGCTCCTCTAATTGGTGCTTATAATGGAGTAAATAGCCCTGGGGATATCTATACATCAGACGGTTGTGTAACTTTTGTGTTTATTACAGATAGTATTCCTGACTTACAAGGGATGAATGCTGGTTGGAGAGCTTATTTTGCTCCTTACTTTGAAGATGCCAACATTGTAAATTTAAGTGAAAACAACTCTGGTGAAAATATTACTACTTGTAATGCACTTTTTTATGATGCAGGAGGTGCAAGTAGTAACTATACGGCTACAGACATTCCATCAAACGGACTGAAGATCGTTTTTTCTGCAGATGGAGGACAGCACATTAAGGCAGAACGATTAAGTTTTAGTTTAGGTTCTGGTACTATTATGGAAATTTTTGACGGAAATATTATTACACAAGCAACTTCTGCTCGAAGAATTGGGTATTTTAAAAGTGGGTATGCACCACCAGAAATACTTATTTCTAGCGGTTCATCTTTGTCATTTAAAGTTACAGGAGGTGGAAGTGGAGCAGGCTGGGGATTCGAAATGTCATGTGTACCAGAAATTTATGAACAGGAAGAGGGTGCAAGTGGTTGCCCAGAAATCGTACTCTATAACAGAGACTCTATGGATGTAGCCCTTGGTGAATCTATCGATTTTAACTGCGAAACTCCGACACTTATGCTTTATGCAAAAGTTAATGTTCCTGGAGACGTTACTGCGGACTATACTGTAAAATCAATCCCATACAATCCTCCATTCCCATTCCATAGCGGAGGATTAACACAAGTACCAGCCACTACTGACGACTCGTGGCTAAGTGTTGTAAATCTACCCTATACTTTTATGTATTATGGAGAGCCCTATAATCGTCTATATCCAGGT
>Ga0233362_1000109_pt1 | contig 17929 bp, 17 predicted proteins | sample ElkDunMinimDraft_22_FD_180674 | JGI IMG/M metagenome (GOLD analysis project Ga0233362, IMG submission 180674) | Fecal eukaryotic communites from dung pellets of Tule Elk in California, USA - Elk Dung C1 | ecosystem: Host-associated > Mammals > Digestive system > Large intestine > Fecal | place... | reverse complement strand
GGGGAGAAGGTGTAAGACGCAGCTGCCGACAAGTTTTCCTGCGGAAGTGTTTGGTTTTGCGGGCGATATGTGGAAGAAATGTGCATTGCGAATTAGTTGGGTGCAAAGGTAGGAAAAAAGTTGGAGATGGGGAGAAGAGAAATTTAGTTATCCTAAATCTGATTGAAAGGTTATATTAGAATTTATTTATACATTCCCCATTCAGCTTGTATCTCTTTTGATTCAATTATTTTTTTTAACTTATCTCGTTTTTGTAAAGATGATGGCATAGAAATTCCTATCGGATGCTTCTTTCCTCTTATATAAATATCCAAATCAAAAGGTGAAGTAGTCGCAAAAAATTTTCCAATAGACGTATCCTTAATGTATTCTATTTGGTCATAAAATATGATTTTTTTACAAAACACAAATGGTCGAAATATAACAATACACTCATCATAAAATATTACAGACTGAACGCTAAAACACCAAAGAGGGTATGTAATGACAAATGCCGTGAGAAAGCTGATCCAATCAAATCCCACATTAGGAATTGAACATACCATAGTGATAGGAGCTATTAGAGGGAGCAATGTCTTCGTTTTTACAAGAGGGACTCTATTATCTGATAATTTCATTATTTCTCCTCTTTCTTAATTTTTTTGATTGAATTATGTATATTAGAAGCAATATTAGCCACGTTATTTATAAATTCTGTTGCATTTTCCTTTAGTACTTGTTTCCCATTTTTGATAGTTTCTTTAACTATTTTTGCAATTTTCTTACTAGAATGTGAAACAGATACCGCCAATGTTGCATTTTTTACAAAATCTACTTGACCTTTTGCTCTTGAATTATCGGCGCACATACGTTGGGACGCCGTCTTTCCAGAAGTGTCCGTTGTGGCATCATCAATACTATTAATTGTTGATGCTGTAGCAATAGTAATATCAACAACTGCTGTGGCCTCAAGTGTTGCACCCAAACTTACTACTGATGATATAACAGCTGTACCCACGACTATATCTTGTTTGGTAATCGTTCCTTGGTTGGCAGGATCACTATTACCTTCCAACGATTCATCAAACTGAACAAACCAATTTATAAAATTCTGTAGTAAATTTTCTTTTGGAGGATCACCGATAATCCAAACCTCCTCCCCGTTCGGATCCACGCACCTCACCGGATTATCCGCGCAATAAACATACGGACTCAACGACGGATATTTGTCACTCATCGGATCCACGCTGAGCCAGATGCTCAGGTCGCTGCTGTAATAGCGTGCGCCAAAGTACGATAAGTTCGTTTCCGAGTCTTTTTCTTTCGCGGAGAAGGTGTAAGTATCCGCTAAGAAAGGTTGCTGTGTCGAAATAAAGCAAGTAAAACCTTGACGCATAATAATCTATTAACAGGTTGCAAAGATACATTTTTTTTTTGACATATAAGAAAGGACAGTTTTGCGCCGTTATTATTTCAGTGTATATCTATAAATACTTTAAAATGAATATTTTCTATTGAGTAAACTGCGCCAAATTTGCGCCAATAGAGTATATAATATATCTCTTTGAAAGTTTTACATATATAGTATATATAATTTAAATATAAACAATATTTTTATTTAGAAACTTAAATCATCATGAATACTCCTTTTCTCGATTTTAAACCCGCTGAAGTTAAAAGAAATAAAGAGGTCTATGTCGCATTTTATGTTTTAGACCCCACCAATGAAAAATTAAAACGAATACGCATTCGATGTAATCGTATCAAGAACCGTAGAGAACAATATATCTATGCATCTCGACTCTGCTTCGAGATCAATAAAAAGCTCTATGAGGGTTGGAATCCCTTAACAGGGGAAAATCCAGCAGCAAAGAAAAAGGTATCCTTAACAGAATCTGCAATACGATATGTTCGTGCAAAGGAGAAAGTATTACGTAAGGATTCCGCTCGAAGTTATAGAACTAAACTCACATTTTTTGTCAAATGGTGTGAAAAAGAGAAAATTGCAAATTGGTTATGTGGACGTTTTTCTACGGAATATGCAGCAAAACTTCTTGATGACTATGGAAGTAATGAGCGTAGCGCATATTCCTACAATAGTATGTTGCAATTCCTGAAAGGGATGTTTAAATGGTTCTTGTCAGAGGGGTTGGTTAAGAATAATCCCTTTGAACTTTTTAAGGGTAAAAGGAAAGAGGATAAACGTAGGGTTACTATTCCCAAACAAGATCGTATTAGAATTCTTAACTATTTTCATAAAAGAGGAATGACAGAATATGTTGCCGCAATTCGATTATGTTTCAAGTATTTAATTCGTCCTAAGGAGATACTAATGCTTCAGATAAAGGATCTTAATTTTGACAATAATATGCTGCGAATACCTCCTAATGTTTCAAAAAATCACAAAGAGCGAATAATCGCATTAGGATATGATGTTATGAAATACTTTCAGACTCTACAGATGTATGAATATCCTCAGGATCTTTATATTTTTTCTACAAATTTCAAACCTGGCGAACGATTATATACAACAAAAAATCTTTTTTCTGTTTGGCAGAAGATGAGAGAGCGACTATCAATGCCTGAAACCTACCATTTTTATTCACTCAAAGATACAGGAATTACAGAGATGTTAGAATCGGGAATGCCGTCTAAATATGTAAAGGATCTTGCTGGTCACCAATCGTTGGCAATGACAGAGCGCTATCTACATATTTCAGATGCCAAAAGGATCTTGCAAGCCACAAAAATAAAGTTTTGAACATAAGAATCTAATGAAAGATATCGAGAATAGTGCCTATGAAATATTTTGCAATAAGAATTATAATTTTGTTGGAAATTTCAAATTGTTATTATATATTTGCCGCATAAAATTCAGTATATGGATAAGGTTATAGCTACCTTTCTTATCTCTATTTTTACCTTGCTGTGTTCTGCTCAGGTTTGTCATCCCACCGCATGGCTTCGGGCCGATAGCGCAACTTTGGGTTTTCCAACTTGGACAGACGTGTCTGGTAACGCTCTTGACGCTACACCTACTTCTGGCACTATGCCCGCCGCATTTTCCCGCATAAATTTCAACAAGAGCTTCGAAGTTGGCGGAGCGGAGACCTTCACTCTGCCGTTGGGAATCAACGATTCCCGACAGTCGGACGTGATTGTGGTCTATGAGACCTACGACACGGTGAACGAGAACGCCCTGTGGCAGATGCAGCTTGACACGGCCAAGCGCATCGGGCAGACCACGCGGCGCATCCTCAACGACAACGGGCAGATCACCTACCACCCCGACCACCTCGGCAGCAGAAGCTGGATCACTACCACCAACGGATCTTCCGTGCAACACCTACACTATCTACCTTGGGGCGAAACATACGTAGATCAAAAATCCAACCGTTTTGACGGTGTGCGTTACACATTTTCCGCCAAGGAGAAAGACTCCGAAACGGGCCTAAGCTATTTTGGCGCACGCTATTACACCAGCGACCTAAGCATCTGGCTCAGCGTGGACCCGATGAGTGACAAATATCCTTCGCTCAGTCCGTACGTTTACTGCGCAAATAACCCGATTAAGCTGGTGGACCCGAACGGGGAAAGCATTTCAGAATTTGATGAAAATGGAAATTATTTGAGGACAATAAAAGATAATTGGTTTCATAATACTTTCTATGGACGCAAAGGTCATATCGTTGATGATGACGGAAATATGATGCATGAGTTCTCTTTTGGAGATCCGGAACATGATGTACAAGATTTGAAAGATGGGAAAATCACAAAAGTAATATTTGTACAGGAAAAAGAGATTAAACAGATGTTAGAAAATTCCGGTGTTTTTGACTCTAAAAATACTGCAGAGAATTCAGGAAGATATGACTACGTACTCAAAGAGGGAAAAGGTAAAAAAGAATTAGACTTCTCTTACACAAAGATACCCTATCAGTATCCAGAAGCAAGTAAAAATCCTTTAATAACACCATCCTCAATACTATTTTTAGTGGATGATGTGGCATATAATCATATGAATTTTGGAAATTTTTTATTTGGTGCAGCTGGATATACATTAGGTTTATCGTTATTTGAATTGAAAATCGGAGCTCACTATAATAGCATCTTTAATTCAAGAACCAATGGGTATTCTCCTCAATTTGATTCCCCTGATGACCAAACTGCTATTAAGAATGGCGTAAACTATGCCAAACAACATGGTTACTAAACTTTCAATTATCACAAACGATATGAAAAAAATACTCAAAAATATTCTTATCTTTTGTTTTATAGGCCTAATATTCGGTAGTTGTACAAAGCTAATACTCAATAGCTGGGATAGTTGTATAGATAGAATAAAAAAAAGGTTATTCATATCAAAATATAAAAATGCAGAATTTTCTGATTTTAAAGAGGATACTCATGTTTTTATTCGAGGATATTCTCGGCAAAATCCAATTTTGATGATTAGTTCGCCTTCTCTGGTTTATGACACTACAGAAGTTGGAATATATTTTGTAATAATGGATATAAAAAGTGAAAGAATTATTAAAACTGGTTGGACTTTAACCGATTCTATAGTCAATGCAGATACTTTAGTGCTTCAAAAGATGGCTCGAGTATTTATGAAATATGATATTCCGCGTCTTGATAAGAAAGAAAATGTATATATTTATTTGAAAGATGCGGAAACATTAGCACTAGTGAAATGTAATAATCCCAATGAAATCAAGGAGAGATATCCCGAGATAAAATGGCGAAAAATCATTGATAAATGGTACGAACCTAATTAAATTCGTACTCAAAACGACTCCCCCATCTCAAACTTTTTTCCTACCTTTGCACACAACTAATTTGCAATGCACATTTATTCCACATATCGCCCACAAAACCAATTGCTTCCGCAGGGAAACTTGTCGGAAACTGCGTCTTATACCTTCTCCGCGAAAGAGAAAGACTCAGAAACTTCGCTATCTTACTTTGGCGCACGCTATTACACCAGCGATTTGAGCATCTGGCTCAGCGTGGACCCGATGTCTGCGAAATATCCATCGCTCAGCCCGTATGTTTACTGCGCGAATAATCCAGTAAAGTTGGTGGACCCGAATGGGGAGGATTGGGTGGATCCTGAAGATAAGAACCTAGCGGATAAGCTAATACAATTAGCTGTAGAAAAGATTATAAATAATGAAAGAAAAATTTACAGATTGGAGAAAAGAGTAGCAAAATTACTTACAAAAGGAGAAACTCCCAAAGTCATAGCTTTAAAAACTCAAATAGATGATTATAAGTTATATAATTCAATTTTATCAGAAGGTATAGAGGGTATAAAAAGTATGGAGCTTTCTTCAGAATACAAATTCCATTTTAATATTTCAGATAATAAAATTAGTAATGTTACAAAGAATAAATCCAATACGATTAATATAAATGTTTTTTCTGGTTATATTGAAGAAACCGCATGGCACGAATGTGTTCACGTTAGTGATTGGATGACAAATTTATATTGTCATGGTTTTCAAGGTGATGTTTTAGGAACTTTTAATAATAATCAAGGCAAGGCAGAAAAACACGCTTATCTATCTGAATACATTTTTTCCAACAAAAGATTTTGGGATAAATTCATTAAATCATATAAAGAAATAGATGAAAATACACATAAACTGTTTGAATAGAATATTTTACAAAAATCTATCTCTACTCCTTTTTCTAATCATACCTAATACTCTATTATCTCAGTCTAAAGACTACTATGCCTCTTGGGGCAAAGCGTTAACTATAGAAAAAGATAGTTTCTGCTTTGTGGATTTAATGGCTGACCTTCCTTGGCATGGTTATCCTTTGCAGCATGTGTATGCTTTGGGAAGTTGTACGATAAAAAATGGTATTTATTATTTAAATGCAGACGATAATATTCTTGATAATCAAGGAGTTTGTACAAATTTTATTGCTTCTTTTGAGTATGATACCGCATGTAATGATAAAATAAGCATTGAGTTCAACTCACCATACGAAGAACAGGTAAAAACAAATGATTACTATAGAGTTTATAATTATCACGTGAGTTTTTACATTTCACAGAACGGCAAAGATACTATTATTACGAGTAGCGATACCTTTGAGAAGATTTCAGTCGCGAGGCTTCCGAATGGGAAACTTAAAAAGTTGGAGGTGATTATAACTTACCATCCCACTTATTATGCGACAGGGCAAATTTTCAATTTTACTACTCAACCTTGGTGTAAAATGACTATTGATTCAATTCCAGAAAAAACAAACTCGATAAAAATTGAGATGCCCACTTTTGAATATTTCTCCTTGAGTTATGCAAACTATCAAAATTATGTAGTTCCAATAAAGAAAAATACCTTCTTCAACGGACAAGGTTTTGTATTGGGAATACCGAAAATCAGTCCGTGGCGAAAGAATCGTATGCTTAACTTATTCATGAAATTCAAATATAGTAAAAAAGGGAACTCCGATTTTAAAAACGATTTAACATCTCGACCATCAATATCCAAATATTTTTTTTCTAATGATAAATTCCTCGTTGTAAAAGGGAGACGGTTTTATGCAGGTAATCAACAAATTCAATCAACAAGTCAGAACTATCCTTCACAAAAAACACATAGTTTTGGTTATCAGTTAAAGAGAGGAGGCAAATATCACTTATATGTAGATAAGAAAATTACTGAGAATCAAGGGGAGTGTGCAAATTTTATTGCTTCTTTTGAGTATGATACCGCACATAATAATAAGATAAGCATTGAGTTCAACTCACCTTACGAAGAAGAAATAAAAACAAAACATTACCATAGAGTTTATAATTATCACGTGAGTTTTTACATTTCGCAAAACGGCAAAGATACTATTATTACGAGTAGCGATACCCTTGAAAAGATTTCGGCCGCGAGGCTTCCGAATGGGAAACTTAAAAAGTTGGAGGTTATTATAACTTACCATCCTACTTATTATGCGACAGGGAAAATATTCATCTTTACTACACAACCTTGGTGTAAAATGACTATTGATTCAATTCCAGAAAAAACAAACTCGATAAAAATCGAGATGCCTACTTTTGAATATTTCTCTTTGAGTTATGCTAATTTGAGACGGAACTACATAATTCCCATTCGAGGTAAAACAAGTTTATTCCAAGGTTGTCTCTTTTATAAGACAAAAGAAAATGATTATTCAACTACTATTATAAACAACGATGAAAATATTTGGATTATGAACTAATAATATATTTTTAAAGAGTTCCTGTTCTAAGACCAAATTAGATAAATCTCAAACTTTTTCCCTACCTTTGCACCCAACTAATTCGCAATGCACGTTTCTTCCACATATCGCCCACAAAACCAATTGCTTCCGCAGGGAAACTTGTCGGCAACTGCCTCTTATACCTTCTCCGCGAAAGAAAAGGACTCGGAAACCTTGCTATCGTACTTTGGCGCACGCTATTACGCCAGCGATTTGAGCATCTGGCTCAGCGTGGACCCGATGTCTGCGAAATATCCATCGTTAAGTTCCTATGTTTACTGTGCGAACAATCCCGTGAAGCTGGTGGATCCGAATGGGATGGAGATTGGAAATTTTTATGATATATTTGGAAATTACTTGGGAACGGATGGGATCGAAGATAATGAAGTTTACATTGTTACTGATGACGCAGATATAGAAAAGATAGAAAATAATAATAAAAAAGGAGAAACAACACAAGTCTCAGAAATCTCTTCTGCCATGCGGCTTCCTTTAATCGAAACTCGCAAAAAAATGGTTTATCAGGTGGAAAATGGTGATAAAAAAAATAGTTTTGCTGAATATGGAGGAATCTATGGTATAGATGTAAATACTAAAGAAGAAGATATACGTCCAGCTAAGGATGGTACCACATATAACATTTCGGAATCTAAAAATGTAACAATAGACTACAACACCGCAAACATAACATTCTTTACAAAAATTGGCACATATCACTCCCATCCAAGTGGAGATGAAGAAAATACTTTTGATCAGCATCCTTCCCCTAAGGATTATCAGAATGCTATCAATCGTGAGCAACAATACGGTATGAAAGGCACAAATATGGTTTTTGGCATGAAAGATAAAAATGTTTATCTGTATAATAGTAAAGGAAATAAAGCGACTATTTCATTATCAATTTTTTTAAATATAAAATAGTATGAAGTATCTGATTTTTTCAATAATCTTATGTGGAATTTCAATTCCTTCTTTAGGTCAAAATTTCGATACAATTAGGTTATTCGATACAATTAGGTTAAAGGAATTGCAAAATATAGTGGATAAAATTCAAGCTGATTCTCTCAATGATAAAGATTATTATAACAGATATAGACCTTACTATGAAGAGATTTACTCTACATTTTGGACTATTCCGTGGAAATCAGGACTTACTCCAGAGATAGTGGAAAAATATCAACCATACGCTGATTTACTAGCAAAATATGATAGCTTATATTTTACAGCTGAAAAGTATAATATTCCCAAATATGATTCAGTAATTGTAGAATTGTATATTGATGGTAAAAAACAGCAATTGCAAAATAATTTCCTGATATATCTAATTACTGCAGATTCAGTGTACAATTGTCATACAAAACTTTCATCTTTCTGCTTCCCTGAAGGTTTGGATTCTGTTCCGTCATATTCAATTTTTAAATTCAAAGACTACAATTTTCCACTTTTATATTTATATACTACACCTAAAAAAAATGTTTATAAAAAGGTTGAAATATATCTTTATAAGGAAATTTGCAAATGTGAAGAGATACATCTATATCTAGAAAATGACGAGAAAATCAAAGGATGCCTAAGAAGTAGGCCTACAGGAGGACCTGGATTATATTGGCTCTATAAGCTCCACGGTAACAATAATAGACAACTTATTCGAGAAATTGATGAAAGAATATATGACTATATAGTAACATGTACTACAAACATATCCGCTGAACTTGTAAAAAGAGTATTGTCCAATAAAACTTTCAAAAACAAATAATTAGGGCTGACACATCTCCTGACGTATCAGCCCTTTAGGTTATCTTTACTTCCAGTAAAATCATTAAATAACCATAAAAGATAGTATTTACCAGACAGCAATAATTCAAATTAGATGAGCGAAATCGCTACAAAAATCCAATGTGCTGCGACGCCTGCACAAAGGCCTCCTATTGTATGCGCAAGAATTGCTTTTGAAGTAAGAGAGCGAAAACCCATTGAATCGAGCATTGCGGCATGCGTGCTTAAGAATCCACTCCAACACATTCCGATAGCAGTAAACACAGCGATAGCATTGTTATCGAGCAAACCTGCCTCTTGGAAACGGGGTACCAAACCTAATGCAGCACCTACTGCACCTAAAGAGGTAATTGGAAACGCAATCAATTCAGAATTGGTAAAACCAAATAAAGCTTTGAAAACAAAGTCAATTTTATCTGCCAACCAAGGAATGAGTGGAACTCCTTCGTAAGCAGCACCCGTATAACCTTCTGCAGAAGGACCAAAAGTGAGCATCATCACCATTGTAGAGATAACAAGTACGCCAGGGATAATAGCTAAACCTATTTCAACACCAGATTTTCCACCATCTAACACTGCATTCAGGGTACGTAGGAAAACACTCCCTTCACTTCTGAAAGAGATTTGCTGATCATCACCACCAGAAACGGTTTCATCTTTCATCTCTGGATGAGCTTTTAATATAAAACGTTGCATCAATCGTGCAGAGATTATACTACCGACAACAGCACCTACCAAACCAATAATTGCACCTTGCGCAAATCCACGTCCCATCATAAAAGCAATTACCACCAACCCCATACCAAAAGCGGTTCCAAAATTGGTAAGTGAAATCAGTTGATAGGTCTTAAAATATTGGCTAAAGTTTTTGTCTTTTGAAAGTGAGATAATGGCTGGATTATCAGATAAGAAACTCATTAATCCTCCCAATGCTGCCACACCCGGAAGATTGTATAGTGGTTTCATCAATGGGTGTAAACAGACTTCTAACAAACGAACAACACCAAATTCTACCAATAATTTACTGAGTGCACCTGTCAATACGGTAATACCCATAATATAAAAGACAGTTTCCAGCAAAAGGTGATATGAGGTTTGCATAAGTGTATTCAACATATTAGGTAATCCCATCTTCCAAGCAAGTCCTCCAAAGAGAGAAAAAAAGACGAGAAGAAAAATTGCCGCTTCTATACGGCGTTTGGTAAGAAATCGCAATGCTTTCATCTATGTACTATTTGTTTTCTTTTTTGATCTTAATCCTATTCTTTTTTATAAATTTCAGGAAGTTTAAATCCCAAGTTAATCCTACATTTGCACTCCAGGTTGCGCTGGAAAGGTCATCAAATTCTTCAGGTGTAATTGCACCATAATTTCTGTAAAGTACGCAAGCATGAATTCGCAAATCACGATAAACAACTGGGCGAAATTCCAATCCCATACCAGCAAAAGTATAACTATAGCCAGGTTTAATCATAATATCTTTAGGTTCTTCTACTCCCAATGGTTCAGCATTATTTTGGTCATAACCACCCTTCGCAAAAATCACAAAACTCTTACCCAACTTCACATCTAAACGTCCCACTAAGGTAAAGTCGGCAAAAAATTTCTTGAATGAAGCTGCACGATTCAAATAATCCAAATAGAGGCTCCATTGATCAAACTCCAATTTATTTCCTAAAGCAATGTAATTCACAAACTTACCTCGCTCACGTTCTATCATATTTACAGAGTAGATGGTTTTAAAATGATTAAAGTTTCCATACCATGCCACATTGTAAGCAAAAAGGCCACGTCCGAAAATTCGTTCTGCAATGGTTCCATCATAAAGATTAGGGGAATTTGTCATTTGGACTACTACGCTATTTTTCCCTTCATCATCAGTATAAGTTGCAGCAATACCCAATTGAAAACACGCCACCTGGTTCCAAAATTCTGTCGGGAAATAGACATCAATTGGCGGTGCATCATACTCAAAACTTCCGATATGAAGTGCTTGTTTTCCAGCTGTTAATGAGAAATTTTTATTAATTTTCCACGTCAAATAAAGGAAGTCGGTATTATCAAAAAGATTTGGCATTCCATCTTTGGGAATAATTCGTTGACGGAAGAAATAGGAGAAATGTTCATTTATATTTCCTCCCATTATCAAGTTAAAATAGCGTCCCGTAAAACCATAATCGTTTGATTTATAACAATCTCCTGACGTACGATGTGTCGTAAAAACATGAGAATAATCGAAATCGAAACGAGTTTCTAACTTAAATTTTGTAAAAATGGGAATTGAATCGGTCTGTGCGAATGCAAAATTGGAACAAAGCAGTGTCACTATTACCAATCCTAATTTTCTTAATACGCTAATTTTCACCTCTTTAGACTAATATTTTTTAATTATAAATTTGGGTGCAAAGGTAAGAAAAAATCGATAGCTTACTCAATCTTTTTAAATTGTTTTTAGATTTTCTTTATTTGGGCGTGCCGGCTCTTTCAGCGCACCTCCCTACCCGCTCGCCGTCGGGCTATCCGCTCAAATTTCGCGCCTCATTCTCTCACTTCAACATCTCCATAAATTCAAATTCTAATTTCCAAATTCTAAGTTCTAATCCCTAAAGCCGGCGCTCATAACCGCTTCTATCCCTCACGCAGACAACTAAAGCAATTTTAATGCTATGGCAGCACAAGCTTCCGCATCCGCCAACGCATTATGCTGATTTTCCATCTTATAACCACAAAGTTCTGCCACGCCACTCAACTTAAAAGAGGTACTCTCTGGCAATTTTTCCTGAGCGGCTTTTAGAGTACAATGGAAAACGTAGTTAGGATATTTCATCTTATATAGCTTAAACGCTGCCTTCAAACTAAGACGATCACAATTACAATTGTGCGCAACCAAGGGCAACTCGCCAATAATCTCAGCAACTTTGCGCCAAACAATCGGAAAAGGAGATGCATCTCGCGTATCCTTCTCGGTAAGCCCATGAACTCGAACACAATAACGATTGTAACTATTAGGTTTGGGACGCACCAAACTATAGAAACGTTCCGCAATTTCACCATTGCGCACAACAACAACACCCACCGAGCAGATACTTGCGGGCGAAAAGTTCGCCAACTCGAAATCTATCGCAGCAAAATCTTGCATTCTACTTTTGAGATTTTTTCTTAGCGACCTTAAATTCCTCTCCTACTGCAATTTTCACCCAGGTTCCTGTAGGACAAACAAATCGGCAATAAGGTCTTGGAATTATACATGATAATAACAGAACTATTCCTGCGCAACTCAGCACAATCCATCCTGCATCTACTAACATAAATGCTACGAAAAACTCGTAATTCAGAAGGTCGAAACCAATTCCCAACCAAAGCATAAGCATCAACACAAACCACAAAATCCGACGGAACCAAGTAAGAATTTGAACCCATTTAGCAGACATTTTCACCTTAAACGGCACAATTTTTCCCATCAATTCCTGAAATGAGCCCATAGGACAGAGCCATAAACAATAGTAATCTTTCTTTCCAAAAAGTGGATAAATCAATGCTGCAATCAAAAGCAACAACGTAATCGCAACCGACCAAAATTCAAATTTATTGGCGACCAATCCTGTCAGTAAAGAGAGCGAAAGGAAACGACAAGTCCAGAAACCTAAAACGGCAACATTTAGCACCAACTGAATGGTTCTAAATAGTTTTGATTTGATAAAAAAAGGAAGAATAAGTCCAGATAAGATAACTGCAACAACAGCGAAGAACTTAATATCTAGATTAGGTTTAACATTTGTGTAATTGGGATTATCTGCCACATAGAGCATCGTTTTCTGCACCGATTTGATAATTGCATCAGAAGAATAGGTAGCGCCACTCACCACGTCAACTTGTTTTTTTAGTGCTTCCTCTGGTGTTAATCCGTTCCAAGATTCGAGTAACCCTTGTTTTTCTACGCGAGCAAAAAAGCTTGGCGTTTCCTCATTTTCTAATGCTTCAATCTTTTCAATCCTATTATCTTTCAAATAGATACAAAGCGGAATATTTGCATTATAACCAATGAACTCTTTACCATATTCATCTGTTGAAATCACTCTTACGCCATTTTCATCAATCCACTCTTCAGGTTTGGAGTTTATTGTCTGTTCCGTTCTATTTTCATTCAATGCTACGCCAAAGATTCTTTGGTCGCGTTGAATAGCCACCCATGCAATCATTATAAATCCTATACAAAGGCAGGCAATTTTAAAAACTACTTTTTTCATAACTTTACTTAAAAGATAAAGACCGCAGAAGCCACGGTCTTTATCAAAAAATATTGATCAAATGATATTACATATTTGTCATTTGTGATTCAGCGTATGCTCTGTCCACAATTACAGTTTTTTTACGAGAAGAAGGCGCTTCAAACATTGCATTTGCCATAATCTTCTCAATTATAGAGCGTAAGCCACGTGCACCTAATTTCAACTCTAACGTTTTATCCACAATAAAATCAATAGCATCATCAGTAATGGTGAGTTTGATATTGTCCAATGCAAATAGGTTAACATATTGTTTTACCAATGCATTTTTAGGTTCGAGCAAAATACGACGCAAGGCATCTCTATCAAGCCCATCCATGTGTGTAATTACAGGAAAACGACCACACAATTCAGGAATAAGTCCAAACGATTTTAGATCTTGTGCAGTTATATAACGAAGCACATTATCTTTATCGATATGTGTACTTTTATTATTATAACCAATCACATTGGTATTCAATCGTTCAGAGATAATTCTATCTAAGCCATTGAAAGCGCCACTTGCGATAAAGAGAATATTTTGGGTATTTACTACAGTAAATGCTTGTTCAGGATGCTTACGTCCACCTTGAGGAGGCACATTTACTTGAGCGCCTTCCAACAACTTTAGCAATGATTGTTGCACACCTTCACCCGAAACATCACGGGTTATAGAAGGGTTGTCGGCTTTACGTGCAATTTTATCAATTTCATCAATAAAAACGATTCCCTTTTCAGCGCGCGCTACATCAAAATCGGCTGCTTGAAGTAATCGCGACAAAATACTCTCTACATCTTCACCAACATAACCTGCTTCTGTAAAAACTGTTGCATCTGCAATACAGAATGGAACATCTAACATCTTTGCGATAGTACGCGCTAATAATGTTTTTCCTGTTCCAGTATCTCCGATTAAGATGATATTCGATTTTTCAATCTCCACCTCCTTATTTTCTTTGCAAGAATGCATCAGACGTTTGTAATGGTTATAAATAGCCACGGAGATAACTTTTTTTGCTTCATCCTGACCAATTACATATTGATCTAATTTTTCTTTTATCTCTTTAGGTTTCAACAGTGTAGGCACAAATTGTTCATCAGTTTTTTTTCTTTTTTTCTGACGAAAATCGCGTACCATTTCCATTACAGTATCCGCACAATCCTCACAGATAGCTCCATTAAATCCATGAATTAATAGAACATCATCTGCTATTTTTTGTCCGCAGAAACTACAAGTATTAGGTCCGTTTGTGTTATTTTTTTTCATTGTGTTTTCTCAATTCTAACACATTGTCTATCATTCCATATTCTTTAGCTTCAGCTGCAATCATCCAATAATCGCGGTCACTATCTTTCCACACTTGTTCGTAAGTTTTTCCAGAGTGGTACGCAATAATTTCATACAACTCCTTCTTCAACTTTTGGATTTCGCGAGCTTCGATTTCAATATCTGAAGCTTGACCTTGCGTTCCTCCCATGGGTTGATGAATCATCACACGAGAATGAGGTAGTGCAAAACGTTTTCCTTGTGAACCAGCACATAGAAGAACCGCTGCCATAGAAGCAGCCATTCCCGTACAGATTGTTGAAATTTCTGGATTAAGATATTGCATTGTATCATAAATTCCCAAACCTGCATACACACTACCACCAGGAGAGTTTATGTAAATTTGAATATCTCTCTCAGAATCTTGAGATTCTAAGAAAAGTAATTGTGCTTGAATGATATTTGCAACATCATCATAAATAGGAGTTCCCAAGAAGATAATTCTATCTTTCATCAATCTTGAGAAAACATCCATTACTGCAATATTCATTGGGCGTTCTTCAATGATATTGGGTGTGATATAATCATTGACAAGCGATGCGTATTTTTCCACACGCATACTATTGATTCCGCAATGTTTAACAGCGTATTTATAAAACTCGTTATTCATCTTTATCTTTTTTTGTTGTTTTCTTAGCAGATGTTTTCTTTGGTGCTGGTGTTTCTCCTTCTGCTACAGTTTTCTTAGCTTTAGGTGCTTTTGCTTTGGAAGTTTTTTTCTCTTCAATTGACGTTTCTGCTGGTTTTCCCGTTGCAAAAGCTATAAAATCATCTAAAGACCCCTCCTTCAACTCTGTTGTCATCTTGTCACGTAATAAAGCAACAAGTTTTTGGTCATAAAGTTGATCGTAAATATTCTTTACATCTTCTCGTTTTTGAACTGCTTGTTCTACCAACTTATCCAATTGGTCTTTAATCTCAACTGGATTGAATTGATTAAAGTAGTTTTGGATAAAGAAATTACGGATATAATCTTTAATTTCATCCATAGTTACTTTAATTTCACTATCTTGAGTAAGTTTATTTTCAATCAATTGCCATTTGAATGATTTTGCGTAGTTTTCATATTCAGCATCCAATTTTTCTTGAGTCATTTCACTATTGCTTCTCAAGATATATCTACGAATAAAGTCGTCAGGAAGTTCAATGCTTACATTATCAATTAAAGCAGTAATAGCATCGTTACTAAATTTTCTATCAGATTCTCTCTTCCATTGCTCTTCAACTTGAGCTACAGCATAGTTATTGAACTCTTCAACAGTTTTAATTGATTCATCAGGGAAAACCTTTTTCAAGAAATCTTCATTAACTTCTGCCAAGGTAAGTCTGCCGATATGTGTAATCGTCAAATCGTAATTATAATCAGCTTCTTTATCAAAATTTTCTTCAGTTATGTGAAGGAATCTTCTAAGGTGCATTTCATCGTTGAAAGCATTTTTCAAAGTAAGATTAACTACTTCATTCACTTTCTTACCTACGATAGCTTTTCTACCCTCTTCTGAAAGATCTGAAACAAGAATAAAACCATTTTTATCTTCACCATACGTTACAGAGATATTATCTTCTTCGCCAACTTCCTCAGGAGATGTATATTCACCATATTTACGACGTAAACCATCAACAAAATTATTAACTTCAACTTCAGAAGCTTTAATATGAAAATCTGTAACTACTGGAATAGCAGTCATATCCAAATCAAAAGCTGGTTTTACTGCGAACTCAAAAGCAAAGGTAAAATCAGCAGCATTTTCAAAATCTACTGTAGATTTCTCTTCAATAATCATAGGTTCGAACATATATTCGATCTTATTTTCATCGAGATAGTTGTACAAGTTTTTAGACGCCAATTCATTCACTGCCTCAGCAATCATTGACTTTTCGTAAAGTCTTTTAATCATTCCCATAGGAGCATTTCCCACGCGAAAACCTGGCACTTGAGCAACACGGCGTTGCTTCTTCAATTTCATTTCAACATCAGCAGCATAATCATCTTTTGAAATTTCAATGATTACTTCTTGTACTTTTTCGTTTGCTTTTTCGTTACTAACTTTCATTATATTAATTTTTTATGTTTTTAAATTTTGGTCGGCAAAGATATAAAAAAAGTTTGAATAATCAGCGACTATTCAAACTTTAATTTTATGAAAAAAGATAGTTTGACTAGATTGTCATTCCACCATCCACACTAAGGGTAGCTCCATTTACGTATGAAGCATCGTCGCTAGCAAGATAAAGGAATGCGTTAGCAATATCTTCAGGTTGGCCCAAACGTCCTACAGGAACTTTAGCACGCATGCCATCTAAAACTTCAACTGGCATTTTTGCGACCATATCCGTTTCGATAAAACCAGGAGCTACAGCATTGACTGTAATACCTTTACGACCTAATTCTTTTGCTAAGGTTTTTGTCATACCAATCAAGCCCGCCTTCGTAGCTACGTAATTGGTTTGGCCAAAGTTTCCATACAATGCAACTACGGAAGAGGTATTCACAATGCGGCCATAACCTTTATCAAGCATATAAGGAGAGATTGCTTTGATACAATAAAAAGCACCGCTCAGGTTGATATCGATTACTTGTTGCCATTGTTCTACTGACATTTTTTTCAAAGTGCTATCGTTGGTAATACCTGCGTTATTGATTAAAATGTCAATTTTTCCATATTTTTCGTTTACTTCTTTAGCAGCAACGGTTACGGCATCGTAATTACTTGAGTCAACAGGTTGGAAGTCGATTGTTAAGCCTTGTTGTTTAGCAGTTTCAACAAAAGCATTTCCGCGTTCTGCGTTACGCGCCCAAACCACAACGGTTGCACCTTCTTGAGCGAATTTAATTGCTGTTGCAGCTCCAATACCAGCAGTTCCACCAGTAATAATAGCTACTCTATTTTCTAATTTTTTCATTGTATTTATTTTTAGGGTTAAAATTTTTCAACGTGCATTAATTTAGCTTGTCCAATAATAACAGCCTTACCTTGGCAGTCTTCCAAAGTACACTGAATTACGCCGCGGTGTTTTTCTTCATTCACCTCAACGACTTCAAACTTTGCCACGTAATCATTTTCCACGAAAACAGGCGCACGGAAAGACATATCTTGATACATATAGATAGTACCTTCACCGGGCCATTGGGTACCAAAAACTTTTGAGAAAACTGCACCTGCAAAAAATCCGTGAACAATAGGCTTTCCAAACGGTGTTTTAGCGGCATACTCCGCATTTACGTGAATTGGATTATTATCACCTGAAATTTCCGCAAATTTATCAATATCTTTTTGGTGGAAACAAACCTTTTCAGAATATGTATCTCCGACTTTTAATTTTGCCATCTTTT
>Ga0233362_1000108_pt1 | contig 17963 bp, 13 predicted proteins | sample ElkDunMinimDraft_22_FD_180674 | JGI IMG/M metagenome (GOLD analysis project Ga0233362, IMG submission 180674) | Fecal eukaryotic communites from dung pellets of Tule Elk in California, USA - Elk Dung C1 | ecosystem: Host-associated > Mammals > Digestive system > Large intestine > Fecal | place... | reverse complement strand
AGGTCTAGCACAGTTTTTTGCTTATACAGGCTTTTATAATTGTACATGGCAAAATCTTCTTATGATTGCCATCGGTATTTTCTTCATATTCCTTGCTATTCTTAAGGAGTATGAACCCCTTTTGTTAATTCCTATTGGCTTTGGTATCATCGTGGGTAATATCCCATTTGCAGATGGTCTTCAAGTTGGTGTATATGAGTCAGGATCTGTTCTTAACTATCTCTATTTCGGTGTGTTAAAGGGTGTGTATCCGCCTTTGATTTTCTTAGGTATTGGTGCAATGACTGACTTCTCCGCACTGATTTCAAACCCTAAGTTGATTCTTATCGGTGCCGCAGCGCAATTCGGTATTTTTGGCGCTTATATTATTGCTCTCGCTTTAGGTTTTTCCCCTACAGAAGCAGGTGCTATCGGTATTATCGGTGGTGCTGACGGTCCAACAGCTATCTTCATCTCCTCAAAATTAGCACCAAGTATGATGGGAGCAATCGCTATCTCTGCATACTCCTATATGGCGCTCGTACCTGTAATTCAACCCCCAATTATGCGCTGGTTGACTACCCCAAAAGAACGCCTTATCAGAATGCGCCCACCAAGAGCCGTTAGCCATAGAGAAAAAGTTTTATTCCCAATCTTATGTATCCTTCTTACCTGTTTTATTGTGCCTACAGGTCTTCCATTGTTGGGTATGTTGTTCTTTGGTAACTTGTTAAAAGAAAGTTCTGTAACCAAACGTTTGGCTGACGCTGCTAGCGGTCCAATTATTAATATTGTAACTATCCTTATCGGTCTAACTGTAGGTTGCTCAACCCAAGCAAGTACTTTCTTAAAGATTGAATCAGTCCTTATCTTCTGTTTGGGTGCTGCATCTTTCGTAATTGCTACTGCTTCAGGTGTGCTTTTCGTGAAATTCTTTAACCTATTCCTTAAAGAAGGTAATAAAATTAATCCATTAATTGGTAACTCTGGCGTTTCTGCCGTTCCAGATGCTGCACGCGTTTCCCAAGTGGAAGGTCTTAAATATGATAAGACTAACTACCTGCTAATGCATGCAATGGGTCCTAATGTGGCAGGTGTAATTGGTAGTGCTGTTGCCGCTGGTGTATTATTGTCATTCCTATACTAAGAATTTTAATTTCCTAAATATCCTAAAAGGCATTCTTCGGAATGCCTTTTTTTATTCTCTTTTGCCTTTTTTAAACAAAATCATTGTGAAAAATTTATCCTTTTTGCTTGTATAAAATGCAAAGAGTAGTAAAAAAAATTCCAGAATTTTCGTTGTAAAATTACAAAATTCAATATTTTAAATTTGATAAATGTAATTTGCTGATTTTTAGTGTTTTATATTACTTAAAAAAGACTTAAAAGCGTGAAAATCTTCTAGAAAATCACTATTTTCGCGCCCGTTTTTAGATGCAAATTTTAAATTTAAATATTATGAAGAGAAAATTTCTTTGTTTAATGATGCTAGCGCTCTTCCCATTTATAACTTGGGCACAGAATGCGGTTAATGTAAGTGTCGGCAATGGTACAATTGAAGAAAACTATCTGCCTTTTAATACTTGTTATAAGTATTCCTATTCGCAGTCTGTCTATCCTGTCGATTCTTTCGGTACTACAGGATTCATCAATTCTATATCTTGGAATTGTGCAACACCTGGAACTACCGTGTTAGATTATGTGAAAATCTATATGGGAACTACACAATCTGTCGATAGTCAGCAAGAAGGATTCCTTCCCATGAATCGATTAACGCTTGTTTATGAAGGCACGACAGTGACAATTGGAGCGTCTGCGGGTTGGCAAACTTTCGACCTTACCACTCCGTTCCTCTATGACGGATTGGAAAATTTAGTGGTTGTTGTGGCAAAACAACTTTCAAATAGTCAGATGAATTGCACTATGCAATACTATGTTACGGAGCAGCCTTCTTCGTATGCTTCAATAATCAATTATTGCGATCAATTTCCTTCTTGTATGGAAAATCCAGGTTCTCATGTTTATCTGAATCACCTGAATTATGTACCCAATATTCAACTTGAAATGGTTCCTGTCGTTACGACTTGCCCCTATCCTACACATTTATCTATAGCAGATGTTACGGAAAGTTCTGCTGAGTTCTCATGGAATCCAGGTGCTTACGAATCATCTTGGGATATCTTTGTTACTACACAACCGAATTTGATTCCAGATTCCTCAACAACTCCGACTTATACTACCAATATCCCGCAATTTAGTTTCGCAAACTTGGAACCTTCTACAAGTTATTACGTTTTTGTGCGTGCAAATTGCGGTAATGGAGATTATAGTATTTGGCGTAGTGCCAATTTTTCTACTACTCAAATGTTGGCAATGGTTCCTTATATTTATGATTTTGAGGATGATACGGAGAATGATTATTGGAATTTTGTTGGCACGGACGCAAACCAATGGTTTATTGGTTCTGCTACAAATGTAACAGATGAAGGGGCAAAATCTCTTTATGTTTCCAATGATTCGGGAGTGTCTAATGGTTATAACTCAAACGTATCCTCTGTAGCATGGGCGTACCGTGATATATATTTTGATGAGTCGTATGCTGAGTTCAATATCTCTTTTAAATACAAAGGAGTAGGGGAGCAAGGCTATGATGAGTTGAGAGTATATCTTGGCGAACCCGCAAATATCCCTGAGATGGGAACACAACCCGATGGTGCAACTTTGTTGGGAACCTATTCGCAATCCTCCAATTGGAGAGAGATTTCGGAGGTGGTAGATGCATCTTTCGGAGGAATCCAAAGAATCTATTTCCTATGGGTAAATGACCAATATACAGGATTCCAGCCCGCTGCAGCTGTGGATGATATCTCTATTACTGGTACTACTTGCGGAACTCCACGAAATTTGCATGTAACCGAAAATGGATTGACCTCCAGCAGTGTCGAAATCGCATTTTCTCCTGCTCATCCTAATGATAATGCTTGGGAGGTTGTGATTGTAGAGTTGGGCGATACAATAGATGAGTCACAAGTAATCACTCTTTTTGACACAACGTATCTGTTCGATGGTTTGACACAAAACAGAACCTATCAGATCTATGCTAGAACACAGTGCGGTATGTTTAATAGTTTCTGGTCAGAGATGTTGGAAGTGCATGTGCCCTGCAATCCCTATATGGAACTTCCGCTTACGGAAAGTTTTGACATCTACACGGGAGATTTTCCTCCTTGTTGGAATAAACTTTATAACTGTAGTGACATTTTCAAACCTGCAATTGTAACAGAACAATGCAGCTCCTCACCTTCAAGTTTGCGTTTGTATAGTTATTGTAATCCCTCATACCCAACAATCGGAAAATACACTTGCGTTATCGTTCCTGCAGTTGACACATCTCTGACCTCGATGTCTCAAATGACTGTGAATTTCAAAATCTTGAAAAATAGCACTAATGCAGGTTCTGGAGCGTTACAAGTGGGCGTGATGACCGACCCAACGGATATCTCCACCTTTGTTCCTGTGCAATCGTTCAATGGTTTTGAATGGGCAGCTACCAATACATGGTATAATGTTGAAGTTCTATTGAATAGTTATTCTGGAAATGGCGTTTATATTGCTTTTCTTAAACCTTCAACCTCAAGTGAGTACACCTTTATTGATGATATTAATATTTTTGCAACATCGAACTGCTTGACACCTACAGATATTGCTGTTTCAGAAATTACTGATAATACGGTTACTGTGAGATGGACTCCCCGTAATGAGGAGGATACTTGGCAGGTGGCTGTAGCTCCAGCAGGCTATGATGTTAATTCTGTAGGGTTCGAAACCGTTTATACAAATCCTTGTACCATTGCCGGACTCACTGAGAATACCTTATACGATGTTTATGTGAAGGCTTTGTGCTCCAATAGTGAGGAAAGTGCTTGGACCTATCCTGTTACTTTCAAAACATATTGTTCTCCAATTGGGGAAATTCCTTATAATCAATCTTTTGATTCATATTCTAATCAAAATATTCAAATTCCATCTTGTTGGACTACTTTGACAAATAATTTAGCGCAACAAACTGTGTTTATGACAACCGATCATGCGGCAAGTGGAACAACTGCCTTGAGATTGAACTCCTCATCAGAATATTATGCATGCGCTATTCTTCCAGAATTTACCGCTTCATATAATATTAATACGTTACAAGTTTCCTTCAAGGCATTAAAGACCTCAATGAGCGATGGTTTGATAGAAGTAGGGGTAATCACTAATGCTTCCGATATTTCAACTTTTGTACCTATCAGAACTATTGATGCGTCAGTCTATTCTGCTCCTAATGTATGGCAAGATTTTGTGGTTGCCTTGAATGGTTATGCTGGTGGTCACGGTCGTATCGCCTTCCGTTCTCCCTCTATTTTCAATTCTTCTGTTTTTATTGATGATGTTCAAGTTTCCATCTTTAGTGGTTGCGTAGCACCTTCAAATTTGGCTGTACAGGCTATTTCTGGAAGTTCTGCGTATTTTACCTGGACAGATGAGTCCTCGTCAGATGCTTCGCAAGGTTATTTCTTGGAATATTCTGAACATGGTTCCGACCTATGGCAAGGGGGAGTTCCTGATGGAACTAGTTGCTTGTTGACAGGTTTAACACCCAATACTTCATACGATGTAATTCTTTATGCTTCTTGTGGAAGTGGCTATAGCGACACATTGTCACTTACTTTTTCTACTGTATGTTTTGCTGGTGGTGAAGTGGCAATCGGAAATGGAACTGAAGCAACAAATTTCCTTCCTGCTCGCGGAAACTATAACTTTTCTCTTACCCAACAGCTTTTTACAGCAGAAGAAATGGGTGGTTCTAATACCTTACGTGGAGTGAAATTCTATATCGAAAATTCATCAAACCAAACCCGAAATTGGACAATCTATTTGGGTACAACACCTCAAACCGCATTGATGCCTATTTCATACGTGTCAACAATTGGTCATACTCAAGTGTATTCTGGTTCTGTTCCAGTTTCAGAATCAGGTTGGTTGGAGATCTCTTTTGATACACCTTTCACCTATTCTGGAAATAATTTGGTGCTTACTATTGATGATAATACAGGGACCTATTCGGGTGCTCCAACTTTCCGTAAACATGCAGGTAGCTCTTTAATTTTCTACGATGATAATTTAAATCCAAATCCTGCAAATCACACCTCTTTCAATCAAAGACAAGAACGTAATGACGTGATTTTTGTGGGTGATTGTGATACTACGGTAACTTGCGTTCCGCCAACGATGATTGTAAGAGATGTAACTAGCAATAGTGTCGATCTTTTCTGGGCTCCAGCATTAGCTGAATCAACTTGGGAATTGGAATATAAACAAGAAAATGATTCTGTTTGGATCTTTGAAGGAGTTGTTTATCAACCTGAATATGTAATCTCAAATTTGACACCCAATACAACTTATCAATTGCGTTTGCGTAGCATTTGCTCTGCTACTGAATTCAGTGAATATAGTTTACTCTCGTTTACAACATCTTGTAATGCTGTAACTTTGCCGTTTATGGATAATTTCGATAATTATTCACCAAATTCATACCCTGAATGTTGGTTTGGTGAAACCTCTTATTATGCAGGAGGTTATCCTGTTATCTCTTCAGCAAAATCTTTTATTCCAGGCGGCAATTCACTCTATATGGTTAATTCAACTCCTGAACATTATACTTTTGCTGCTACTCCACGTTTTGCAGACGGAATTCAAATGGATAGTCTGCTCATCTCTTTCAAAACTTACACGAATTATAGCTCCGATTATCTCGAAGTCGGTATTGTTTCTAATCCTGAAGATCTATCAACTTTTATTCCAATTGCAAATATCGCTATTAACCAAGCTGATGTTTGGGAAAATCAAGAGGTTTATACACGTAGTTATAGTGGAAATGGTCGCTACGTGGCATTTAGAGTTCCTATGGGGCTTGCTCACTCCATTTATATTGATGAACTTTCTATTTTGCCAATCCCAGCTTGTGAGGGGGTAAATAATTTAGTGGCAACTGTCGATACTACTTCAGTTACAATTACTTGGACTCCTGGAAATCAAGAAACTGAATGGGATGTAATTATCCTTCCTACTGGACTTGTTGATCTTGATACTATCTATAATTATTTAACCGTAAATGTCACCACCTTCTCCGTTGGTGGACTATTCCCAGCTTCTGCATATTCTGCATACGTGCGCCCACGTTGTAACAATAATGAAGGTGGCGCTTGGGAAAGAGTGGATTTCTCAACAACCCAAATTCCAGGTCAATTACCATTCTATTGTGATTTTGAAGATAATATGCCATCGTGGGGATTCTTTAATGGCAATTTTGCCAATAAATGGTATGTGGGGAATGGTGCAAGTAGTACAGGAAATCGTGGCCTATATATCTCTTCTGATAATGGAGTTTCTAACCAATATAACTACTCTGCAACCTCCTATACTTGGGCGTATCGTGACATCTATTTCCCAGCAAGCGAAAATGGTTATGTAATCTCTTTCGATTGGAGAAACTTTGGCGAAAATGGATTCGATGTGTTGAATGCATTCATAGGAGAACCAATGGAGATTATCAATCCAACCTCTCATCAAACTATTAATGGATATGATGGTATGCAAAAATTGAACGACCTTGCTCTTCATACATACTCTGTGTTTACTTCTCTTTCTGCTCATATCGAAGGGTTTACTACCGCTGGAGTACGCAGAATTTACTTCTCTTGGCATAACGACCACATGACCGGAAATAATCCTCCCGCTGCAATTGATAATGTGTCAATTTTTGAGTTGACTTGTACAGTTCCTTCAAACCTAACAGCAACTGCATCTACATCTACTTCTGTTGATTTAATCTGGACCCCTGGCGGCAATGAAAATAACTGGCAAGTTGCTTATAAAGAGGTTGATGATGATTGGAATAGCGCTCTTACGATGAACGTTTCAACGCCCAATTGCACGCTTTCTGGTTTAACTCCTGCAATGGAGTATGATATTCGCGTAAAGGCAATCTGTGGACCAGCAGACGAAAGTGTTTGGTCTCCAGTGCTTTCTGTAATTCCTGGAGAATATTTGCTACCCTATTCTGGGGAAGATACAATTACAACTTGTGAAACAGTTATCTATGACAATGGTGGTGCAAATGATACCTATGATTCTAATGCTGATGCGGTTTTAGTAATCAATCCAGGAACTCCTGGTGCTTTTGTCGCAATCAATGGAAATATCGATATTGAAGAAAACTACGATTTTCTCTATATCTACGATGGCGTGGGTATGAATGGTGTTCCGATGAAGGTGTATAGTGGTGATGGAATCGTTAGCGATACTTCATTAACGGGTTCCTTGACTTTACATTTTGTTGCTGATGATATGTATGATCAAGAAGGTTTCGCATTAGTAGTTACCTGCTCGTCCACTCCTGCTGGTGGTAACAATGCTGACCCTTGTGATGTTCCTACAAACCTTCAGGTTGCACCTGCCGAAACTTCTGCGGTAGTAACTTGGACTTCTCCAGAAACCACTTGGATTGTAGAACACAAAGCTGTTACAGCTAATAGTTGGACCGCTTCTGCAACCTTGAACGTACCTACATATACCATTTCGGGCTTGACTCCATCAACCGACTATATAGTTCGCGTAAAATCGGTATGCGGCAACGGTAACGAAAGCGATTGGTCTGCTGAAGTTCCGTTCACCACCATGACAGCGCAAGTAAACACATACACCATTACGGCTACCGCTACGGGTCCTGGAACTATCACTCCAACCGGCGCAATTACCGTGAACGAAGGCGACAACGCAACCTTTACATTCACTGCTGACGCAGGCGCAGTGGTTGACCAATTGTTAGTTGATGATGTGGAAACCGCAATTCCTGCAGACAACAGCTATACCTTCTCTAATATCGTTGCAAATCACACTATAGCAGTTGAATTTGTAGAGGAAACCGGTATTTCAGAAAACGACCTAAGTGCAGCGGTAGTACTCTATCCAAATCCCGCTACTTCACAAGTACAAATTCGCGTGGCTGATAGTCGCTTAGTAGGCGCTGAAATGCAACTCTTCGACGCTTACGGCAAGATTGTTGCCACCTCCGTTCTCGAAAGCAATATGGCACAAGTTGACGTTTCACACTTGGCAAACGGCATCTACTTAGTGCGCATTAACGCTACCGAAGGAGTTGTAACGAAACGATTTGTAAAGAGATAATTGTTATAGCACTCTATACTCAAAGCGCGCTCAACGAATGAGTGCGCTTTTTTATTTGTAATAGAATTCGAAAAATTAAAAAAATTTTCTCGTACAAAAGATTTTTTTATTATTTTTGCGCCGCATATTTTACAAGCGCTATCTGCGTTTTGTAGAATAGCAGACATATTAAAAAGGCGTTTACTACGCTTTTGTTTTGACGTTCTGAAACTTCGCAACTTTCAAATGTCTGTCAAAAACAAAGCAATGTGAATGCCCCTAAGGTGTGTTATTATATACCTCAAGTACCGCATAGTCATAAGTGTAACCTTATACTATGGCAACTCTTGGTATAGAGGTAGTGTTAAACATATCAGCGTGGGGCTTATGCATTGCTCGTTTCGACAGACAGGGCAGTGCGAGGCCTCAGAGCGTGAAGCGAGCGAAAGTATAGGGCTTCACGCTTTTTTGTATGCATTTTTCTAAGATTAGCCCTATCTTGGGAAAAATGAGAAAATAGGGCATTAATTTTCTAAAACCGATGAGGCGATGGGATATAACCGCCAAAAAATAAAATGAAAAAATTAATGTTGGTATTGATTGTCGTAATTAGTTTTGTAGCAAGTGCAAACGCATTATCTTTTCGTACAACCCAATCTTTGTGTTGGCAAACTGAACAAATTATTTTAAGGTCAAATGGAACATTTGTTATTTACGATGACGGTGTAAAAGTTTATTCTGGAAGTTATTCAATTGACAGAAGTACTGGCGGAAATGCAATAGAACTTTATGTCGGAGAAGATACACTTCGTTGCACATTTAGTTGGGCAAAAGATAGAATAAACATCTCATCATTAACATTTAGAGGAAATGTATATCGCCCTTGTCGTAGATAAGGTATCTTAACAAATGGAATTTAAGAAGTGTGATGTTATAGTGTTCGTTGTTTCTATTGCACTATTGATGATAGGTACGGGTATATATTTCATATTCCGAACACCCATTCGAGTCTTTGAAATGCTAGGAATAACACAATATCAGATAGTTGTACTAAAAACTCAAAATCCATTTAATTATTTTCTAGTATACTGCTTTTCTGATGCATTATGGTATATGTCATTACTTCTTTTTCAAACATATTTTTTAATAGGAAAGGGATTCTTAAATCGCCTTTTGATTATAATCGCGATTATGCTCCCTTTCCTGTTAGAAATATTTCAATATTTTAAAATCATATTAGGTACTTTTGATTGGTACGATATATTAACATATTGTTTAACTTTAATTTTATTCTTATGTCTAAAAAAACTATTTTTACCATTGCATTACAAGTTGTAATCATTGGTGTATTTGTACTTATTGCTGCAGGTAGTGCTACTGAACGGATTGCCGCCTCTACATATTCACAGTCAAGTTCATCTAGTTCTTCATCAGATAGAAGTGAAGCACTCGCTAAGAAAAGCTGTCAGTCTCAGGGGTATAAATATATCGGTTATTATACTAATTGTCGAAGTGCATGTCAAGAGCGTGGTTATATGAAAGGTTACTGTGGAGCTCCGTATTGTCATTGTAAATAATTTCATATAGAAGGTGGATATTTTTGCAAATAATAGATTTATGACTAAAAAAACTATTTTTACCATTGCATTACAAGTTGTAATCATTGGTGTATTTGTACTTATTGCTGCAGGTAGTGCTACTGAACGGATTGCCGCCATTTCAAGCGCAGCATCCCAAGGAGCTTCATGTGGTGCTCGGGGTTATACATTTTTGGGTTATTATAGTAATTCAGATTGTCCTAGTGCATGTGCAGAAGCTGGGTATAGCTATTATTGTACTGGAGATGCAACAACAGCATGTTTCTGTCAATAATGTTTCTATAATAAGAGGATGTGCCAAAATGCTGACACATCCTCTTATTTATCTAACAAAAAGTTAAAATGAAAAATATTTCTTCTATCATTGCTGGATTATTATTTTTGTTATCTGGTCTTGGTAAAATTGGTAATGTCATCTATTTCCAAAATCTAATCATGGAATATGGTTTATCATATCTAAACATATTAGCACCTTTTATCATTTTAGCAGAAATTCTAATCGGTATACTGTTGATATTTAATATAAAAACAAAAATAGTAAGTATCTGTGCAATATGTCTATTGCTTATTTTTACAGGTGCTTTTACATATGCCTGGCTCGCGAATGGGATTACTGATTGTGGATGTTTTGGTAATTATTTGCCTGTGCCATCCTCTCCGTTGATTACCTATATCCGTAACATTGTACTTTTAGTACTTCTTGGCATTGTTTATTTTAGAGGTACTGAGATTCAATCTGTAGAAAATTGGAAACGAGTAACGATTTACACTATTATGTTTACAGCAACCTTTGTTGCAGGTATGACATATAAACCATTTGCTTTTATAGAACACAAGCATCCTTTTGAACAACGACCAATCAGTCAAACTAATCTTAAAGAATATAATCAACAGGTAGTTGGCTCTTCATTGATTATGTTCTTCTCATATTCTTGTCCACATTGTATCAACTCAATGGAGAATTTTAAAGCTTGGCAATCTACAGAAACTGTTGAGAATACACTAGCATATGTTGTTGTAGATTCTACCAACACCAACACGGATTCATTACGAATGGTTTTCATGCAACGCTATCCATCATTGGAGATTCATGAAGTAGAGAAAGACCGTGTTGATTTTGTTGAAGCATTTCCAACCTCCTTTGTTGTTAGAAATGATACAATTAAACATGTTATAGTTGGAGAATTACTTTCTCCTTATTTATTTGGGAATTAAAGTTTTCTAAATTCACAAAAACTAATCTTTCAGCACACTCTTCGGCACAAACACACACTTCCACTCCGAAGATTTTTGCTGCATTATTATAGAGGCACACCGAAACAGAAAGGTGAAAACAAGAAACATGAAAGCCCACAGAACTGATAGTATCCCCAAAAGTGAGTAATTTCTGACAAATACAGAACAAATACTCAAATAACATTAAGTTGCTTAATTTTCTTTTGGCTCTTTTCACAAAAAATTGACTACATACTAAAAAAGAAGAAAATTACCCAACATTTTACGATATCAGAAAAAAAGTTGTATTTTTGCAGCGAAAAAATTGTAGCAACTTTTTCGCTATATATGATTTTATAATAATCAATTAGTTGTATGAGCAAAAAAACTCCTAAAAACCCATTTTTGATTAGCGGCTATGTATCAAAAAACTATTTTTGTGATAGAGAGACAGAAACTGCACAATTACATTCTGCACTCCAAAATGAGCGAAATGTAGTACTGATTAGTCCTCGACGCATGGGTAAAACAGGACTGATTGGTCATCTTTTCGCGCAAGTTCCTCAACAAGAAGCATATTGTATCTATGTTGATTTATATAAAACCAGTTGTCTGCGTGAATTTGTAGAATGTTTAGCGAAATCAGTAATAGGAAATTGCGGTTCACCATCCTTGCGCGAATCAATCATGAAGGCATTACAGTCATTACGCTTTTCATTTAGTAGTAATCCTATCACTGGCACTCCCGAAATAGGAGTAACTATGGTGGAAACACAAACTGAAGTTTCTCTGCAACAATTATTTAACTATATGGAACATGCAGACAAACCCGTGTATATTGCATTAGATGAGTTTCAACAAATTCAATACTATTCTGATACTAAGGTGGAAGAGACTTTACGTAGTTATATCCAACATATGCGTAATGTACATTTTATCTTTGCGGGTAGTCAAAAACACATGATGATGGATATGTTTTCCTCTGCCAAACGTGCATTCTTTCAAAGTGCACAAACAATGCATATTTTAGAGATACCAGAAACAAAGTACTTCGAATTTGCAACAAAACATTTTGCCACCCATCAACAAGAGATTACCCAAGAAGCATTCCACTTCTTATATAGTAATCTATATGGGCATACATGGTATATTCAATCTGTCTTGAATCGACTTTACGAATTAGGTATGGCACAGATAAACGTTCCCGAAGTACAGAATGTGATAGAGTGTTTGGTAAACGAAAATGAATATACGTACCAGAATTATTGTCGGCTCTTTACTTCTAATCAGCTAGAAACACTGAAAGCTATTGCCAAAGAGCGTAATGTGTCAGAGCCTAATAATCAAACTTTCCTCACTAAGTATCATTTGCCAGCAGGCAGTTCGGTACGCAGTGCTATAAAAACATTGATAGAAAAAGAATTTATCTACGAAGATTCTGGTACTTACTCTGTGTATGACCGACTATTTGGAATTTGGTTAGCGCAAAGCATCTAATGGAAGAGTAATTAATTTAACGAGCGAAGCAAAACAATGCTACGGCGAGGTTTTGGCGCAAGCAGAAATACTTGCGCTTTTTTATCCTATAGAAAACGAAAAGTGCAAACGGGGAACTGTATTTTGCCAAGCAGTCACCCGTAAACATCAGAGTGGTGACCGAGGGTAGTATCCCGAAATGTGTGTAAAAATTGTTTGTGCAGTGAAATAAAAAAAAGAGGATAACTGAATTGCAGTCATCCTCTTTCTCTTTCTTATTTTTCAGAATTATCGTTTTACAAATTTTCTTACAGCAGAACCAGATTCTGAGGTGATTTTCAGGAAGTAAATGCCATCAGGAAGTGATGAGACATTTATTTTATTGTTATTAACGATTTCGAATTGCATAACTACATTTCCAACAGCGTCTATAACCATTGCGTTGCAAAGTTGTTCCGGAAGATCCGAAAGTAGAATGTAATCTTCTGTTGGATTGGGAGATATATTGAAGTTTGTTAAGCTGTTTTCAGTAATATTTACATTGGTAGTTGCACTTACAGGGATTTTTGTTAAAGCTCCTTGAGACATTATAGAAAGTGTATCAAATCGTTCGCCAGCGTAAGTGGGTTCAAATTTTACGAAAAGACGTTTGGGTAAGTCTTCTTTGTTAATTACCAAACGAGTTCCCCAATTTGTTCCATTAATAGAGATTTTGAAATCACCAGTAATGGTTGCTAATAGGTTTATTTTTAATCTATTGTCATCTGCATGAATCATAACGTTTTGAAAGTCAGAGGTTTCTCCGACATTGGCAAAAAACTCTAACTCATCAGGAATGGTGTAGATAATAGTTGGGTCACCAGCAGCAAAATCTGCATAAATAGTATGATTTTCTGTAACGTTTGTAAAGGTATATTCTTCAATTGCGCCCACGCCCACACTATCAATATAAACTTGGTTAACAGCAAATCCAATATCAGGAGTGATTGTGTAGGTTTTTCCATAACCATAATTTATAGTAGTAACGCCTTCTGGAGATATTTCACCATTTTCGCCTGCGGAAGCTGAAATTTGATAGGTTGTTATAGAGACACCTGAAATTTCAACTACTTGATGCATTTGAATATTTTCGATTGTATAAACTCCTTGTATCGGCGTTAAAACTACATTGTTGGCTTTAACGATGGGTTGGGACTGCTGGTAAGCTTCGTCAAAAGTGAAAGAGAAACTAAAATCTTCACCGGCGGCAACAATAGTAGAATTGCTAGTAGCGTTGTAAGTAATACCATTTATTGAAGGAAGATATACTTGATAAGTGGCAGTTTCAGAGGTGCTATCAGCAACAAAATTAAAGGTGATTACACCGTTGGATTCAGAAATATTAAGAAGTTGTACTCCACTATTGCTTCCATTCCACGCTTTGAGAGATGGCGTTGTGGAGTCTGTTAATTGTGTTCTATGTCCTGTTCCTGGCCAAGGACAAGATGTGGAATTGATTGAACCATACTCACCTGCGTGGGTAGGAATTGAATATTGGCAGTTGGCAGCTACTGGATAGAACTGTTGCGGATGTTGAGAATTAATGTCCCAATAGTTGATATCGGCATGCTGATGATAAATCATCATACCATGACCGGGAATGTCGTTATCAAAACTTTCTAATTGACGATTTTCAATAAGGAAAAATTCATTATTGGTATTTGTATTGATTCGATAAAAGGCATTTTTGTAAAGTAGAGAAGAGGGTAGGGTTACTTCTTGTGTTGTAGTGAGTGTTGTGCATTCAGCCCAATTGTATGTGAAGATTTTAGAACGAGGATTAGGGTGCGCTGGCGTTTTACCACTATTGTTCCAGCTTCCAGAACCTTGTAAGTCCCAAGTTCCTGTTCCAGAGCATTGTCCGTTCTCTTCGTAGTCTGTGTCATAATAGTCTGGAGCACCGAAACTATGTCCGAGTTCATGGCAGATAACTCCAATATATGTGATGCCGGTACCTGATGCTCCGCGCAATTCAGGACCGCAAGCATAACGATCAAATTCAACACCATCAGCATAAGTGCCACTTACGTACGAAGCGTGGGACCAAATACAATCGCTACCGCCACCTGCCTCTTGACCATGGCCAGAGAAAATCATAAACACACCGTCAACAACGCCGTCGTTGTCGTTATCGTAGATGGAAAAATCTACGTCATTATCTGCTTGTGCAATTCCTTCTTCTACCAATCGATATCCTCTATTTACATAATATTCCATATCGTGATTGGCTGTAAATGGTCCGAGAATATCGGTAGTAAGGTTCAAAGCGTTGTATGAACACTCTCTGAAGAAATCGCGGACACTCCCCGTTGCTCCTCCATAATTATATCCTAATTGGTTAAATAGATTTTCAAAGTCTGCTTTTGTGCGAACGAAAGGACGATCTGGGGTTTCCATCAGGAAGCACACCATCTTTACATCTCCTAATGTAGGAAGACCTTTGCTTTGAGTAAATTTCTGGTTAGCAGCGTTTTTTATCTGATTAAATTGCTGAAGTTGAGCGTCAGAAAATCGTAATCTTTTGGGTATAGAGGAAAGAAATTTTTGTTCAGCACGGGTGCGTTGGTTCGGTGATTTTGCAGTAAAAGTAGATGGTTCCAAATCTCCGTAACTATTGCGTTGTGCGTAAGCAAAGTAACCTATATTGTTGTACATTAACGTATAACCATCGGTAGTGTGTGCGTAATTAAAAAATTCGTCACCACGCATAATTACGGTCAGCGTGTCGCCATTGGGTTGTGTAAATGTAACAGGATAAGGGTAAGCAATAACAGCAAACAGTTGTTGCGCAAATAGAAAAAAGGTTGCTAATAATAAAAATTTCTTCATTCTATAATATTATAAAAAAAACGGCGGCAAAAATACAAAAAACAATCTTTCATTTATCTATTTTCTGCCAAAATCTGCAGGAATCTCTCCCCAACAGCGTGTGTTCCACTTAATAATTGGAGTGGTAAAGGTGTTGTTCTGTAACCAAAATTCTGCACGTTGCAGTAAGTCAAAAATAACCATGTTTTTTTCTGTAGGTAAAACGACAGATTTGTGCTTCTTGTGGCGCACCCATGCAATGGCTGTAATGCTGTCGGAATAGATAGGAATATTAATCTGCTTCTGTTTCAAAAGTGCTAAAGCGTGTACCAATGCCAGAAATTCACCAATATTGTTGGTGGCTCCTTGAAAAGGCCCTTGGTGAAACCAAACCTCTTGGGTTCGCGTATGTACGCCCCGATATTCCATCTGTTTGGTAACCATGTTGCAAGCTGCATCCACCGCAAGACTGTCTAAAATAGGTTGAGAATCTGTAGAACTTAAAAACTGAAATGATTTTGTTTTGTCTAATGTTGATTGCTGTCTGTAATAATTTTCATATCCTATGCGGAATGCATTCTCAGCCTCTATCATCGTGTCAAAGGCTTTATATTTTGCACCTTCTACTCCCCAAACTTGGTTCTTACAGGTTTCCCAATTGTCGTAAATTCCAATCACTTTCCCTTCCCAAACAACATAAAATTTTTTCTTAGCTGCCATATTTACACTATTTTAGATTAATATTAGAGATTTGAGTTTTCCATATCAACAATTTTATTACTTTTGCCAAGAATTTCTTACACAAAAATGATATAATAAATTTGGTAAACGATTATGATGAAAAATTATTATAGTAGAAAAATAAATCTTTTTTTACTTTTCCTTTTGATGGGTACACTATTCTTTTTTTCTTGCAATTCATCTTCAAAAACAACGCTATTTGAGGTTTCTCAGGAATTTACTGATAATAATTGGGGGTTTGACCAACGAATCTTGGAGTATGAGGTGGAAATAGAGGAAAGTGAAAATCCATACGAAGTAATTTTAACTTTAGATTTAACGGATAGATTGTCGGTAGATCGTCTTCCTTTTACTTTTTCTATCTATGGCCCCGATGGCTCAGAATCTCACAAGCCTACCGTAATTGTTTTTAACGTCCCTGAGGATCCTTCAACAGAACATTTGTCAGGCCCCAAAACGATTACTAAAACGATTTACGATTATAAATTCTTCAACAAAACAGGAACCTATAAGTTGAGATTACTTCAGAAGTCGGGAAAGTATGATTTACATAATGTTAAAAGTATGAAAATCACAGCAAAACAAACTCAAAAGAAAGAACAGCCTCAGGTGTTATGATCTATTGTGGAACCATCGTTCAAGGGCTTCAGTTAGGTAGAACTTTTGGCTATCCTACCGCTAATGTGGCTTTGGATACCCCTAAAAGTATTCCTGCTAATGGGGTTTATGCTGTAAAAGTTGGCTTAAATAAACAGATATATAACGGAATGTTGTACGTAGGTACGCGCCCTACGTTGAAAATGAGTGAAACTACTATCGAAATTCATCTTTTCGATTTCAATGAGCAGGTTTATAATGCTCATATTACGTTTGAAATTGTAGAGAAAATCAGAGAGGAGAGAGCATTTCAAAGTACAGAACAGCTTGTCAATCAAATTCACCAAGACTATGAAAATATTAAGAAGATTTTGGGTGTGCGTTAGCATTTTAATCTTTTCTTTAACGGTTCAAGCTCAATCCCTTCCCAATGAGTCTTTAAAAGAGCAGAAGGTTTATACCTCTTTGAAGGAAGCACTGCAAAATCCAGAACAGGTGTATCGATTAAAATTGAAACTTCCGCGCAAGTGCGATTCTATTCCTGAGGAGGTTTTTCAACTTACCAACTTGCAAGAGTTGCGCCTGACAGGTTGCCACCTTAATGTTATTAACCGAAATATTGGAAAACTGCAGAGTTTGCGTTTTCTGCATTTAAATCGCAATAATTTGGTGCGCCTGCCAGAGGAGTTTACGCAACTAACACAATTGGTGTTATTAGATATTAGTAGAAATCCTCTTATGGAACTCCCTGAATCAATGGGAAATATGAAGTCGCTTGAGATGATTGACGCCTGGGATACGCAACTTTTTATATTGCCAGAAAGTATTGCACAACTTGCAGAAACTCTTAAGGTTATCGACCTTCGTCAAGTGCCGCTCAAAGATAGCGAGCACGTGGCAATGCAACAACTTCTGCCCAAAACTAGCATACCATATAGCTACTATTGTGATTGTAATAATGACCGATAAATCTCCAAACCTATGAAATCCAACTCCTATTACTATTGTAAAGTCTGTGGAACCCAATCCACCCAATGGATGGGAAAGTGCCCTTCGTGTAACTCTTGGAACTCTTTCGAACAGGAGGTCGTACTCCGCGATGAGAAAAAGAAGGGAAATTCGTCGGTGGTAACACGTAAAACTACCCCAAAGCCGCTTAGCGAAATCTCAACCGTTGACTTGCCACGTTTGGCTTCTGGCTCCATAGAGTTCGATAATGTGCTCGGTGGCGGCATCGTTCCCGGCTCAATTACACTGCTTGGCGGTGAACCCGGTATTGGAAAATCAACACTATTGCTACAA
>Ga0233362_1000107_pt1 | contig 18258 bp, 13 predicted proteins | sample ElkDunMinimDraft_22_FD_180674 | JGI IMG/M metagenome (GOLD analysis project Ga0233362, IMG submission 180674) | Fecal eukaryotic communites from dung pellets of Tule Elk in California, USA - Elk Dung C1 | ecosystem: Host-associated > Mammals > Digestive system > Large intestine > Fecal | place... | reverse complement strand
TTTTTTGGCCTTTTTTACTCACTTTTTTTACTCCTAAAATCATACTTTTGGAAGTTTTTCTAAGATTTGTTGCAAAATCGCGTTTATTTTATCCCCATTTTCTCCTCATCCATTTCTCCGTTGGAATGACTATTTTTGCTTCTCCATTCGATAATATGCTACTCGCAGTGTTTTCTACTGATTTTCATCCCCAAAAATTGCAATATTTATATATACAATATTTTTAACGTAGTAATGAGGAAAAAAAGAAAAAATGTTCGCATCTTTGCGTTAAGGATTGAAGCGGTTATGAGCGGCGCTATAATAAAACTTCTTTTAATCTTGACTCGTTTTTTAGGGGGTGATTTTAGAATGTGATTTGAAAGAAAACAAGCGCCGCGAAATTTGAGCGGAAAGCCTGACGGCGGGCGGGGATATGTGCGATGGTGGAGCCGGAACGCCCAAATCATTATTATTACTGACAATGTGGCACAAAAAAATATTTGGCAAAGAAATTGAATAACCTTACGCGTCATAAAAATAGGTTATTTATAAATACATCATAATCAAATAGATATGGAAGAAAATAAAGATATTAATGTGGAAGAGACTGACAATATGCCATCAAAAACTGACAATACGACAAAAACTGCGGATTCACAAGAGAAGAACCGTGGATTTCTAGGCAGAAAAAACAGCAAAGAGAGCAAACTAAAGATTGAAATTGAAGCATTGAACGAAAAGATTTCAAAATTGGAAGCAGATAAATTGGAACTCAATGACAAATTTTTACGTTTATACTCTGAATTTGATAATTTCAAAAAACGTAATAACAAAGAGCGTTTAGAATTGATTTCGACCGCATCGGAAAAAGTTATAGTACAACTTTTACCTGTTATTGATGATTTTGAACGAGCTATCAGTGCCAATGAAAAAACAGAAGATATTGCTGCTATAAAATCAGGTTTTGAATTGATATACAATAAGATATTAGGAGTTTTGAAGCGCTTTGACGTGGAAGAGATTGAAGCCAAGGGCTTACCCTTTGACACAGATTTTCACGAAGCTGTAACAAATTTTCCAGCTCAAAATGAAGAAGATAAAGGGAAAGTGATTGATGTAACAGAAAAAGGTTACAAAATAAAGGAGAAAGTCATTCGTTATTCAAAGGTTGTAGTAGCAAATTAAAAGAATATGGCAAAAAGAGATTATTATGAAGTATTAGGCGTATCCAAAAGTGCTACTGCCGATGAAATCAAAAAGGCGTACCGTAAAAAGGCGATGGAATACCATCCCGATAGAAATCCTGGTAATGCTGAAGCAGAAGAAAAATTTAAAGAAGCAGCTGAAGCGTATGACGTTTTAAGTGATGCTAATAAAAAAGCTCGCTACGACCAATATGGGCACGAGGGAATGAATGGTATGGGTGGTTTTAGTGCAGAAGGCTTTGACTTGGGTTCTATTTTTGAAAGATTTGGAGACCTATTTGGCGGCATGGGAGGTTTCAATTTTGGCGGGTTTGGTGGTCATGGTGGTTATTCTGAACCAAGGATACGAAAAGGATCAACTTTACGAATTAATGTAAAGTTGACTTTAGAAGAGATGGCAAAAACCACAGAGAAAAAGATCAAACTCAAGAAAATGGTTCTTTGCCCTGAGTGTAATGGCATAGGATCTAAGGATAAAAATGCAGTAGAAACTTGTCCTATTTGTAAAGGACGAGGTCAAGTACTTCGTCAACAGCGTAGTATGTTTGGCATTATTCAACAAACAGAACCTTGTTCACACTGTCATGGTGAGGGAACAATTGTAAAAAATCCTTGTCCACACTGCCACGGTGAAGGAATAGTAAGTGGCGAAGAGGTAGTAACCATTTCTATCCCTGCAGGCGTTGAACACGGAATGCAACTTTCGATGAGAGAAAAAGGAAACGCAGCTCCGCGCGGAGGAATCAACGGAGACCTGCTTATTAATATAGAAGAGATCGAACACGAACTTTTTGAGCGTGATGGTAGCAACCTTTACCTAAACTTCTACGTTTCATTTCCACAAGCTGCTTTAGGTGGGTCAGTTGAAATTCCAACTTTGGACGGAAAAGCACGTGTAAAACTATCGCCTGGCACACAAAGTGGACAAATTCTACGGCTACAAGGCAAAGGACTTCCTGGAATTCACTCTTCTAACAAGGGTGACTTAATTGTAAATATCAACATTTGGACACCTAAAAATCTGACTAAAGAGGAAAAATCAATCATAGAGAAATTGGCAGAATCTGAAAACTTCAATCCTAAGCCTGGCAAAAGAGAACGGTCGTTCTTTAATAAGGTAAAACAAATTTTCTCCTAAAATATCGAAGAGGTAGCCAAATGGTTACCTCTTTTTTATCAGAAAATAATTCTTCATTAGTATTGATTATTTGATAATTTATAGTAAATTTGCAGATTCTAAATCAATACTAATATGACTGAAGCTTTACTACATTACATTTGGCGAAACCGTCTTTATAAAACGGGTGAATATAAAACGATAAATGGCGAAAGGATTGTTATTTTACATCCGGGATTTCCACATAACGATGCAGGGCCTGACTTCAAACAAGCAATTGTAAAGATTGGAGAAATAACTTGGGCTGGCGATATTGAGTTGCATCTAAAGACTTCTGATTGGAATCGGCATAATCATTCTACAGAACAGAAATATGACCAAATAATTTTGCATGTTGTTTTTGAACACGACAACGAAATTTGGACAAAATCTGGACGAAAACCAGCAATATTTGAATTAAAGTCATGGATTTTACCAGAGACGATAACGCGCTATAGAGAGTTACAGAATGCTGGGCATTCTCTTCCTTGTGCCCAGGGCATAGAACGGATTTCGCCAGAACTTTTCAACTCCGTATTGACACGCGCTGGAACGGAGCGATTACGTCGGCGTGAGAAAATTATTGCAGAATCGTTGATTCAATGCCAGCAAAATTGGCAAGAAACCTTTTTTAGACACCTATTAATTTGTTACGGATTCAAGACCAACGCCACAGCTTTTGAACTTTTAGGTCGCAGTTTACCTTGGAAGTATTTTCAGAATCACTTAAACAATCAACTACAAACCTACGCATTGATATTTGGGCAATCAGGACTACTAAACGACGAATATAGAGATTGTTATATAATAGCTCTCAACGATGAATTTACATATCTTCAAAAAAAATACAGATTAAAACCCATTTCAAAATCGAGTTGGAACCTTTTAAGATTACGTCCTCAAAATTTTCCAGGAATGCGATTGGCGCAAGTTAGTGAGTTTTTTCACCAAAATCCGCATATTTGTCGTTCCATACTCAATTGCACTAACACAAATTCATTAGTTTCACTATTTCGAAACACTCCACACAATTATTGGCAAACCCATTATATGCCTAATATTCCAAGCGACAAACACTCTGCAATGATGGGAGAAAATATGATTAACTTATTGATAATTAATGGTGTAATTCCTTTTTTTTATAGTTATGGAAGATTCATGGGAAATATTGATTTACAGGAAAGAGCTTCTCATCTTTTAGAATCACTCCCGCCTGAAAAAAACAAAAGCACTACTCTATATCGCAAATATGGCTTCCCGATAGAAAATGCTATGCATTCGCAAGGAGTTCTTGAGTTAATGCAATACTACTGCAAAAAAAGCCGTTGCTTAGATTGCGGAATTGGGCAGAATTTACTTCGTAAGTAAAGGAGATGTGGAAAATCAAACTTTTAGACTGATTTTAGCCTACAATATATCAAAATAATATTGTAATTTTGCATTTTTAAATAGAAAGTATGAAAACGATGTTCAAAGTGGGAAATATGCTGAATCCCACACCAGTAGTTTTAGTAAGTTGTGGTGAAACTATTGATGAATACAATTTGATTACCATTGCGTGGACAGGAACTGTATGCTCCGACCCTCCAATGTGTTATATTTCAGTGCGACCCAGTCGCCACTCATACAATATTTTAAAAGAGCGCAAAGAGTTTGTCATCAATTTGGTAACAGAAAAGATGACAGAAGTAACCGATTGGTGCGGTGTTGTTTCTGGCAAAAAAAGTCATAAGTTTATGGAGACCAACCTTACTCCAGTACGTTCAAAAGTAGTAAAAGCACCTTCTGTACATGAGTCACCCGTCAATATTGAATGTGAAGTAAAGCAAATAATTCCTCTTGGTACTCATGATATGTTTCTTGCAGAAGTAAAAGCGATTCAAGTAGACAATTCGCTTATTGATAAAAAAACTGGAGAGTTACAACTCTACCGCGCACACTTGGTTACCTATTCTCATGGGCATTATTACAACTTAGGTAAGATTTTAGGAAAATTCGGTTACTCCGTTCAGAAAAATAAAAAACAATAGATATGAAAGGAATAGTTTTAGCTGGAGGCGCTGGCACGCGACTACATCCCATTACATTAGCAATGAGTAAACAGCTTATCCCTATTTACGATAAGCCAATGATTTATTATCCTATTTCAACTCTTATGCAAGCTGGCATTCGCGAGATTTTAATCATTTCCACACCTCAAGATTTACCTCATTTTGAAAGACTTTTAGGAGATGGCTCTCGCCTAGGGTGTCGCTTTGAGTACGTCGTTCAGCACGTGCCCAACGGACTCGCACAAGCTTTCGTTTTGGGTGAGGAGTTTATTGGAAAGGATAAAGTATCGTTGATTTTAGGTGACAATATTTTTTGTGGCGCAGAGTTTGAAGAGAATCTCAGTCAGAACAACAATCCCGATGGTGGAATCGTTTTTGCCTATCACGTTTCTGACCCCGAAAGATATGGTGTAGTGGAGTTCGACAAAAACATGAACGCAGTTTCAATTGAAGAAAAGCCCAAACAACCCAAATCAAACTATGCAGTACCTGGACTCTACTTTTACGACAATTCCGTTGTGGAAGTTGCCAAAAACATCAAACCGAGTCAACGCGGTGAATATGAAATTACCGATGTAAATAAATATTATCTCGAAAATCAAAAACTGAGAGTATGTAAAATTGCAAGAGGAACAGCTTGGTTAGACACAGGAACCTTTAAATCACTTATCGATGCCACTCAATTTGTACAAGTTGTTGAGGATAGGCAGGGACTGAAGTTAGGGTGTATCGAAGAGGTTGCATACAAACAAGGATTTATTACCGCTGAAAAATTGGAAGAGATTGCTCAACCTTTATTGAAAAGCGGTTACGGTCAATACCTCATCAATCTAATCAAATAGTTAGATTCTTAATCGCTCTAAGTGAACCCCGTGAGAACCTTTTATCAAGATAAAATGGTTTTTTATGGGGTTTTCTGTTATAAAATCTTGTGCTTTCTCCAAAGTTTCAAAATATTGCAGTATTGGCTCCTTATGTTGATAGAACTCTTTTCCAATTAGAATTGCAGGAATATTTTGCGCAATACACCACTCAATTATTTTTTTATGCTCATCTTTACTATAATCACCTAACTCTCGCATTTCACCTAAAATAACCATTTTTGGGGTAGTGTCAATAGCACGAAAATTCTCAAGTGCCGCTTGCATACTACTTGGGTTGGCATTATAATAATCTGCAATCAACGTATTGCTACCTGCTGTGATAATCTGCGAACGGTTATTTTTAGGTGTATAATTAGCAATTGCAGCAATAATATCCTCATCTAAAACACCAAAATATCTACCAATTGTAGCAGCACACAATATGTTGTTCAAGTTGTAAGAACCCGTCAATTGCGTACGAAACTCTTTTTTAAATAAGTTTAAAGTAAGATAAGGATCCATTTTTGTAATAGTACTATTGAGTGTTCCCTCCTTCTGTCCACCATAATAGATAACGCGAGAATAGTTCAAACCATTCGTCAAAACAGAATCGATCTCATTTACAAAGAGTGTACCTTTATTTTTAATAACAGACTGATACAAAGCTTTTTTTGTAGAAATTATATTTTCAATTGAAAGAAAACCTTCAATATGAGCAGTGCCGATATTAGTAATAATTCCGAAATCGGGTTCTGAAATTTTGCAGAGTTCTTCGATCTCTCCTGGATGATTGGCACCCATCTCAACAATAGCAACTTCATCTGTTGACTTGATAGAAAGTAGCGTCAATGGAACACCGATATGGTTATTGAGATTTCCTTGCGTAAAGGCTGTTTTAAATTTACGTGAAAGTACCGCCGCTGTTAACTCCTTGGTTGTTGTTTTGCCATTAGTACCCGTAATTCCGATAATAGGAATAGTCAAATGACGGCGATGATACTGCGCCAACATCTGCAGGGTTTCCAAAGTATTGGATACAACCGTACAGTCATCACGTCCGCTCAACGTTGTATCTTCGGTTACCACATGCAATGCACCCTTCGATAAAGCTTGCAATGCAAATTGATTTCCATCAAAATTTTCCCCTTTTAAACAGAAAAAAATAGAGTTCTGTTTAATATTTCTTGTGTCCGTACAAATTGTAGGATATTGAAGATAAAGCTGATATAATTTTTCCATTGTTATAAATTAAAAAGCAAAGATAAACAAATTCTTCATATCGTCGTCTTTATATTTTACCATTTTAAACACCAAAAAATGTTTTGCTTATTTATAAAAAACTCAATTTTCATCACAAATGACACACTTTTTTTTATACTTTTGCACTATTATAAAATTTCCTTTTAAAAGGTATCTTGGCTTTTGAAACTTATCAAAATTGTCTTTATGAAAAAAGCATTTATCCTTATTTTTCTATTTTTTCCTATCTTATTAATGGCTCAAAATTGGGCGGTACAAGGTGCTGATTTAAATAAATCGGTAGCAGACACCTACGTTGATAGCGTATGGAATGGCATTAGCCTACCCGATGCATATTCGGGTGAAGGGGTAATTATTGGAATTACTGATTGGGGATTTGATTACACACACCCTGTATTTTACGACACTTCGATGACCAACTATCGTATTTTGCGTGCTTGGGACCAATACAAAACGTCAGGTCCAGCACCCGAAGGATTTGATTATGGAACAGAGTTTGTGGGGAAAGACGCATTGCTAACAGCACAATGTGATACGTCGAATGTATATAAATATGGTTACCACGGAACTCACGTTGCCGGAATTGCAGCAGGTGCAGGTGCAGGAACCGCATATCGAGGTGTTGCACACGGAGCCAATCTTCTGTTCGCAACTTTTCTTATCTCAGAACAAGCCGTTATTGATGCTTTCGATTGGATGTATAATGTAGCACAGCAAGAAGGGAAACGCTTGGTAGTAAATATGAGTTGGGGCTTATATTATATGGATAACTTTACGGGAACTGGCAGAATTGGAAAGAAGATGGAAGAGCTTACAGATTTGGGAGTTGTTTTTGTTACTAGTGCAGGAAACAATGGTGACGTTAATTTTCACCTAAAACACGATTTTGATACCGAAGCCGATACTCTCAAGAGTGTTTTCCAATTTGCAAGTGGTAGTCCGTACCAATATGGACAATGTATAACAATGACTAATTCTGAGCAAAAGCCATTTAATTTTGCCATTCAGGTGATGAACAATAGTTATTCTACATTAGCAATTTCCCCTTTTATGAGTACTGCTAATGGAGACCAACAAATAGACACCTTTATAGTTGTGGGAGATGACACTTTAGAATTTATGGCTGATATTATTGCAGAAAATTCTGATAACCATCGTCCGGAAGTACGTTTAAAAGTAAAAAAAGCTACATCATCATACCGATTTGGTTTATTAGTAACGGCTCCGAGTGGAATTTTTCACGCTTGGAACGTTATTGAGTTAACTAATGGGGTGGGCAATTGGGGGGCTTCCTTTATTGCGCCAAACAATATGCCGGATTGGAAAGCTGGCGATGCCGAATATGGGTTAGGTACACCAACTTCTACCGACTGCGTAATATCTGTTGCGGCATACCAACCACGCGTCGTAATGCCGTACGCTACCGTTGGAGGTGCCATCGCCGATTTTTCAAGTTTTGGCCCTACCATTGATGAACGCCCCAAACCTGAAATTGCCGCACCCGGAAAAGGGATTATCTCTTCTCTGTCAAGTTTTACTACTGAATATTCTGGAACGTATAACAAAACTATCACTTTCCAAGATAAAGAATATAAATTTGTTTCATTATCGGGCACATCAATGTCGTCCCCATTTATTGCAGGTGTTGTAGCACTAATGCTCCAAGCCAATCCATACTTATCCGCAGATCAAATTAAACAGATTTTAATAGAAACAGCACGACAAGACAACTACACTGCACAAACCACTTCCGCACAATTCGGTGCTGGTAAAGTTAATGCGCATCAAGCTGTGCTATTGGCACTACAAACCGTTGGTATTGAAGATTTTTCTCCTATAAAAGGGGAATTTACCATCTATCCTAACCCATCTAATGGAACACTATTTTTATCAGCAGCACCACTTTCTACAACACCATTTGTTGAAATTTTCGATATAACAGGAAAGAAAATATTTCAACAAAAAATAGTAGCAGGTGTTAATCAATTTTCTCTTTCAACATTGCGTTCAGGTTATTATGTAATTCGTATTGTTGATGGAGAAGATATTATTGTAAAAAAATGGATTAAAAACTAAAACTCTAATCTCGTATGAGCATCTATATTCCTAATCAAGCATTAGAAAAAAAGATAATCTTAAAAAAGTACAAAGAATTATTAGCATACTTATATAGCAAATCAACGGACAAGGAGCAGATTGAAAAATTTCACAAAGCTTTTTCGTTAGCCGTTAATGCACATAAAGATATGCGTAGGCGTAGCGGTGAGCCCTACATCTACCATCCCATTGCAGTAGCAGAAATTGTATCCAAAGAGATGAACCTCGGTACCCGTTCTATGATTGCGGCAATGCTTCATGATGTAGTAGAAGATACCGATTACACATTGGAAGATATCCAAGATATGTTTGGTGAGCATATTGCTAAAATTATCAACGGGCTTACAAAAATTGAAGATTTAGTATTGGGTAATGACCAATCTGCGCAAGCAGAAAATTTCCGAAAAATTTTAATGTACACTTCTGAAGATATTCGGGTTATTTTGGTAAAATTGGCAGATCGTTTGCACAATATGCGTACACTCAACTCAATGCCACCCGAAAAACAACTTAAAATCTCTTCAGAAACCACTTTTTTCTTTGTACCTATAGCTCATCGATTGGGTTTGTATAGCATAAAAAGCGAATTAGAAGATTTAGCAATGCAATACAACGACCCTACCAATTATAATAATATTAAACGACAATTAAAAATCAATGAGCCAGGACGGAAAAAATTAATTGAGGATTTTGTACGCCCCATTCAACAAAAACTTTTTGAAGCTGGTATTGATGCAGAAATGTCAAGTCGTACAAAATCGATCTACTCCATATACAAAAAAATGGAGAAGAAAGGAATTAGTTTTGAAGATGTTTACGACGTATTTGCTGTTCGTTTTGTTATTAATTCCTCTGGCACTCCAGAACAAGAGATAAACGATTGTTGGCGTGTACATACCATCATTACCAACATTTATGATACAAACCCCGACCGTTTGCGAAATTTTTTAACCACACCGAAAGCGAATGGTTATCAGGCATTGCACGTTACTTGTATGAGCAACATGGGGAAATGGGTAGAGGTACAAATCAGAACTCAAAAAATGGACCAAATTGCGGAACGCGGTTTGGCAGCTCATTTTAAATATAAGGAGGAAAATGCATCCTATTCTGACGTAGAGAACCGCGTGGAAGATTGGTTAGCCAAAATTCGCGATATGTTAAAAAGCCAAGATACCAATGCTGTTAACTTCTTAGATGAAATTAAGATGGATCTTGAGTTGAAAGAGATTATTCTTTTTACTCCTGCAGGAGAACGAAGAATGATGCCTGCAGGTTCTACCGTACTTGATTTTGCGTACGACGTTCACACCCGATTAGGAAATCAATGTATCGGTGCAAAAGTAAACTTCAATATTGTACCTATTAGTTATGTATTACATACAGGAGACCAGGTCAAAATTATCACATCCAAGAAACAATTTCCTAAACCCGAGTGGTTTAATTTTGTAAAAACATCTCGTGCAAAAGAACATATCAAAGAAGCGATTCGCGATGCACAGAAAAAAAAGACTCACGAAGGTCAAGAATTACTCAAAAAGATTTTTGAGGATTTGAAACTTGAATTTAACACCGATAATATTGCGCGCGTACAAAACCACTTTCAGGTTGTTTCCGATATTGAATTTTGGTCACAAATTGCAGAACAAAAAATCAAAGCAGATAGAATCCAAAAACTTTTTGAAAACAATTTAGATAGGCAATACACTAGTTTCAAACAGAAAGTAAATGCTACCGTTAATCAAAAAGGCCTTGACGCCTTAATTGATGAACAACTAGAACAAAAGCCCGAATTTTTCCTTTTGGACGACAACTCTGAAACCATTAAGCACCTAATTGCTAACTGCTGCTCTCCAATTCCGGGAGACCAAGTGGTGGGAATCCAAATTTCACACGATGTTATTGAAGTTCACGCTACCAACTGCAAAAATGCAATTGCTGCTATGTCAAAATATGGAAACAGAATCATTAAAGCCAAATGGAGAAAAGAACAAGGAGTCTCATTCTTAACAGGCATCACTATTACAGGCTTCGATCGAAAAGGAATGATTAAAGAGATAATTAATGTTGTTACCTCCCAATTAGACCTAAACATTCGCTCCATTAATATCTCTACAAAAGACAATATATTCAACGGAAAATTGATGCTTTACATTCAAAATGTGAAAGCCCTAAATGAACTTATTGAGAACCTTTCTAAGATAGATCAGTTGGAAAAAATCGAGAGAATTGCTCCCGATTTTGATTAATAAAGAAAGATTATATCAGAAGATGAACAAAGTAAAATCAAAAAATGTTAATGTAAGTTAAATTTTATAATACTGAATAACAACACTTTATACAAATCTAGGAATAGGAAAAAATAAAAAGATAACCAATCAAAAAAAAAATACTATTTTTGCGGCATCAATTAAAAAAAGAAAATTATGGCAGAAATTCAAGAAAAAGTTCAAAGTATTATTGCTGAAAAACTAAATGTTAATCCAGCTGAAGTAACTCCAGAAAAGAATTTTACAATTGATTTAGGTGCAGATTCTCTTGACACTGTTGAGTTAATTATGCAATTTGAAAACGAATTTGGCATTACCTTCGATAATGAAGACCAAGAAAAGATTGAAACCGTTGGTGACGCTATTAATTACATTGAATCTCAATTGAAGAAGTAATATCTACACTTTATTCTCGTAATGAATTTTAAGCGAGTAGTTATTACAGGGTTAGGCGCACTTACTCCTATTGGCAATACAGTTCCTGAATATTGGAGTGCATTGCAAAAAGGAGTAAGTGGTGCTGGTCCTATTACACGTTTTAACACCGAACATTTTAAAACAAAATTTGCCTGCGAAATAAAAAACTTCAATCCAACTGATTTTATAGACAGAAAAGAGTTGAGGTTAATGGATTCTTGTGGGCAATATGCTGTTGTTGCTTGCGAAGAAGCAATTCAAGATAGCGGTTTGGATATGAAAAATCTAAATCGCGATCGTGTTGGAGTTATTTTAGGAACTGGCGTTGGTGGTTACGAATCTATTATGGAGGCTGTAGGAACCTATATTGGTAACGGAGAAATTCCGCGACTAAGTCCCTATCTCATTCCTAAAGTATTAGGCAATATGATTGCAGGATCAATTGCTATACGTCACGACATTAGAGGTGTAAGTTACGTTGTTTCATCGGCGTGCGCATCTGCAGCGCATGCAATTGCCGATGCCTATCATTACATTAAGTTAGGAAAAGCTGAAGTCATTATTTCAGGAGGCTCCGAAGCTTGCATTTTGCCTACTCCGGTAGGGGGCTTTAATGCTATGCGTGCACTCTCTACTAATAATGATTCTTATCAAACAGCATCTTGTCCATTTGACCAATCAAGAGATGGGTTTGTAATGGGAGAAGGAGCTGCAGCACTAATTCTGGAAGAATATGAACACGCTGTGGCAAGAGGAGCTCAAATATACGCTGAATTAACAGGCGTTGGACTCTCAACAGACACATTCCACGTTACGGCTCCCAATCCAGAAGGGATATCTGCTGCGGCAGCCATGCGCAATTGTATCATTGATTCCAACTTGCGACCAGAAGATGTTGATCATATCAATGCTCACGCTACTAGTACACCGCAAGGCGATATTTCTGAATGCAAAGCAATAACCTCCGTATTTGGAGAACACGCAAACAATCTTCTTATCAATTCCACTAAATCAATGACAGGACACTTGTTAGGGGCTGCAGGAGCTATTGAAGCTGTAGCAACTATCTTGTCTGTTAAAACAGGAAAAATCCCACCTACAATTAACTTAGCAAATGTGGACCCAGCATTGCCATCTTACAATTTTTGTGCTAATCATTTGGTGGAAAAAGATATCCGCGTAGCAATCTCCAACTCTTTCGGTTTTGGAGGTCACAATGCATCCCTATTATTTACCAAATACGAATAAATAATCTTTTCATTGTTCCCTTTTACTAAGAAATCCGCAATAGACAAATCCATATCTGATTTTCTTAAAAATGTATTGAATTTCAGACCTGGTGATATTGAGATTTATAAAGTAGCATTTATACATCGTTCTGCATCTACCAAAGACCCAATTTGTGGAACTTTAAATAATGAACGATTAGAATATTTAGGAGATGCTGTTTTAGGGTCCATCGTTGCCGAATATCTTTTTAAAAGGTTTCCAACTCATCGAGAAGGAGACCTAACCCAAATGCGCTCAAACATTGTATGCCGCGATCGGTTAAATGCACTTTCACGTACTATTGCTCTTACGCAATTTCTCTCCTACGATAACAACAATTGTCCTAAATGTGCCCCTGGAGATGCATTTGAAGCATTAGTAGGTGCAATTTTTTTGGATAAAGGCTACCCAAAAACAAAAAAAATTGTGCTTGACATATTGAATACTCACATGGATATTGAATCCGTTATTTCAGAGGACCACAATTTCAAAAGTTTACTGCTTAATTGGGGCAGAAAAAACAACAAAAATATTAGATTTGAACAAACTTCTGTGGAGTGGTCAGCAAACAGAAAATTATACAATATCACTGCTTTTGTAAATAATGAAGAGATGGGCCGTGGCAGTGATTTTACCATAAAAAAAGCTGAACAATCAGCAGCAGAAGCAGCATGGGAGGTAATAAATGGTTAGACTTGTCTCTCATAGCAAAAGTTATACCATAAAGTCTGCTTTTGGAGAAAACTTTACCTATAACATCTTTGCGGTAAAATCACAAAGCTCGTTTTTCCGGTTTATTGATACCATAGGAAAACAATTAAAATTATCCTTCTCGTATATGACTACCCAAGTTCTGACAACAGATGAACACGAAGGGAAGTTTCGAGTTGCAATGGCACTTCACTCCTCTGACGAAGAGGTGTGTTGCTATATAATGGAAAATAAAACATACAATTATAAAGGATGCAATTTCCTCAAATCCAATAAAGAAAAAAACTGCACCTTTCAAACGTTATCTCTTTTCGAAGAGATGCTATACTTCATTAATATGCACGGATTAGCGATGCATCGAGAGCAAATTGCTAATTACGACTACTTGATTTTGTCAGTAATGGAGAATGGGTACAATATCAACATTGAAAATTTTGAACATCAGTTAATGCAAAAATCTACTTTCACAGTTCAAAATATCAGCAATATCTTAACAAACACTTCTTCAAAAAAGAAGAAAGAACCTCTTAGTGAAATTTTAAAAGACCTTTTTTATCAATTAGAGATTTACAAACGAGAATTTCTCAAAAAAAATAAGAGAAAAAACCTATCTTTACGCACAACAATTCCTGTAGAAAACATTGACCACCTCTTTCTACCCCCTTGGGGAGAGAACGAAACTAGGGAAAATTCTATTCTTTACCCCCATATTTCTCCAACATATTACGACAATAACGAGGAATAATCCATCCAAAACTTGCGATAAATCTCCGATTTTATTCTAAATTTTCCTCATTTTTCCCCTTAAAAAATATAAGTATTGAATTTATAACAACATTATTCTTTTATAACCAACTAATAATCTGTTGTTTACAAAAAAATCTTTTTTCTACACAAAAAAAAGAAAAAATGTGTATTGCATAAAAAAAAAATGTATTTTTGCAGCCTCAAACGACAATGACCAATGGTGTAATGGTAGCACTACAGATTTTGGTTCTGCCAGTCTAGGTTCGAGTCCTGGTTGGTCAACTCTAAACTCTCATCTCAATTGGTGAGAGTTTTTTGTAAGGAGATACGAGGAGGGGAAGAGAACCCTCCTTTTTTTGTCTAACATAGAAAGTAGAAACAACAAATAAATAAACTAATGGAAGAAACATTAAATTTAACGGACACTTTTACCGAGTTTAAAGAGTTTAAAAGCATCGACAGAGAGCCAATGATGAAGATCTTGCAAGATGTATTTCTTGCTGCTTTAGCTAAGAAATATGGTCCAGATGCTAATTTTGATGTTACAGTGAACGTGGATCGAGGAGACTTAGAGATTACGAGATCTCGCGAGATTGTAGAAGATGAGGAGTTGGAAGATGAATATACACAAATTGCTCTTTCGGAAGCAATCAAAATTGAGCCTGACTTTGAAGTAGGAGAAGAGGTTGTAGAAAACGTCAAATTATCGGATTTCGCTCGTCGTGAGATTTTAGCACTTCGTCAAAATTTGATTACGAAAGTAATGGAATATGAAAAAGATGTTATATATAAGAAATATGAACATAAAATTGGGGAATTGATTACGGGTGAAGTAAATCAAGTGTTTAAGAAAGAGATTTTAGTACACGATGAAGATGACGTTGAACTAGTACTACCTCGTTCAGAACAAATCCCTGCTGATAAATACAAAAAAGGCGATACTTTAACAGCAGTAGTTGCTCGTGTTGACGTAAATTCCTCTACACCAAGAATTACTATTTCACGTACATCACCACAATTTTTGGAAAGATTGATGGAAACTGAAATTCCAGAAGTTTATGATGGACTAATCACCATTAAAAATGTAGTACGCACACCAGGAGAAAGAGCCAAAGTCTTGGTAGAATCATACGACGATCGTATTGACCCAGTAGGTGCTTGCGTAGGTATGAAAGGCAGTCGTATCCATAGTATTGTCAGAGAGTTGCGTAATGAAAATATTGACGTCATCAATTATACATCAAATACAAGCCTTCTTATTTCCCGTGCCCTTAGTCCTGCAAAAATTAGTTCTATAGAATTGGACGAAGAGAACAAAACGGCTAACGTTTATATGAAACCCGATCAAGTGTCGTTGGCAATTGGTAAAGGTGGATATAATATCAAACTAGCAAGTAAACTTTCTGGATATGACATTGATGTTTTCAGAGATGACATAGTAGAAGAGGAAGACGTTGATTTGAATGAATTTAGCGATGAATTTGACCAATGGGTTATAGATGCTTTCAAGAATATTGGTTGCGATACTGCATTAAGTGTTATCAAAATCAGCAGAGAAGAACTTATTCAACGTACTGATTTAGAGGAAGAAACTGTTGACGAAGTATTAGCATCTATCAAAAAGGAACTTGATATTAAATAGTACCTTCATTTGTTTACTCCTAATCTCATTATTTACTTAACGAATTAAAATTTAATTATGGCAGAAAAAGAAAAAAGGAAAATACCCCGTTTAGGAAAGGCAGCAGGTGAATTTAATGTTTCGATACAATCCGCTGTGGATTTGTTGAAAAAGAAAAACTTCGATATTGAAAATAATCCCAACGCTAAACTTACTGAGGAGATGTACGACGTCCTCATAAAGGAGTTTCAAGTTTTCAAAGATTCGAAAGAGGAAGCGCAGAAGATTAATATCGGTGTTTACAATAAGAAAAATGAAGATACATCATCTTCAAAAACTGCACAAGAGGTTTCACAAGCTCAGCCAACACCTGAACCAGAAGTTTCTGCCGTAAAGGAGAAAGAGGAAATTGTTGAAAAACAAGAAGAGGTTATTAAAGCTGAAATTCCAACTCCTAAAATTTTGGGGACCATCGATTTAAATCAATTTAATAAAACCAAAAAGGCATCAACACCTACAGAGGAGATTAAAGAGGAAACACAAGAACCGACTCCAGAGGAACCCATTGCGCAACCCGAAGTGGAACCTGCACAAGAGGTGGTAGCAGTAGCAGTTGATGTTGAGCCAGAAATTCCGCAGGAAGAACAACCTTCTTCAAACATTGAAGAAGAGGTTACTCCAGAACCTGTTGAATTGAGCAAAGAAGATGAACTCAAAGAACATTTTGGAATAAAAGTAACAGGAAAAATTGATTTAGACAACCTAAATAAGAAGAAGAGTGCCCCTGTTCAACCCAAAGAAGAACCTATTGTTACAGAAGAGATTAAAAAAGAGGAAACAGATGTTGAGGAAAAAACTATAACAGAAACTGAACCAGAAAAGGATCCTAACTTTATAGAAACCGTTTATACCAAAATACAAGCACCTGTTGTTAAAGGGAAGATCGATCTTGACTCTTTCAAGAGTAAAGAAACCCCGAAAAAAGAGAAAGAACAACCTGTGAAAAAGGAAAATAATTCGGAAAATGAAGAGAAGAAGAAGAGAAAGAGAACCCGAATTAAACATCCAGCAAACAAACCTTCTGGCGAAAACAATAAAAAAGAGAAAGCGCAACCCGCTCCTAAGGCAGAAATTTCTCAAGAGGATATTCAACGCCACATCAAAGAGACAATGATGCGCCTCGAACCACTTGGTAAATCCAAAACGTCAAAACGCAAGAGAGAAAAACGTCAGCACATCCAAGAAGAGATGCGCGAAAATGAACTACAAGCACAACAAGATCAAAAGAAACTCAAAGTTACAGAGTTCCTTACCGCTAATGAACTTGCAACTTTGATGAATCTTCCTGTTGTTACTATCATCTCTACTTGTATGAGTATTGGACTTGCCGTTTCTATCAACCAACGTTTAGATGCAGAAACTATTTCATTGCTTGCAGATGAATTTGGTTACGAAGTAGAATTTGTAAAAGCTGATATTGAAGAGGAGTTAGCTATTAATGCAGATGACAACGAAGAGGATTTGGAACCCCGTCATCCTATTATTACAGTTATGGGACACGTTGACCATGGTAAAACCTCTTTATTGGACTATATCAGAAAATCGAATGTAATTGCTGGTGAAGCAGGAGGTATCACCCAACATATCGGTGCATACGAAGTAACAATGCAAGATGGTAGAAAAATCACCTTTTTGGATACTCCTGGTCACGAAGCGTTTACGGCAATGCGTGCGCGCGGTGCAAAAGTTACCGATGTTTGTATTATTGTTATTGCAGCCGACGATGCAGTAATGCCCCAAACTGTTGAGGCAATTCACCACTCTCAAGCTGCTGGTGTTTCTATGGTATTTGCTATTACAAAAATAGATAAAGCTACTGCAAATCCCGATAAAATTAGAGAGGAATTAGCAGCAATGAATATTCTTGTAGAGGAATGGGGTGGCAAATATCAATGCCAAGAGATTGATGCTAAGCATGGTGTAAATGTGGAAGAGCTACTAGAAAAAGTGTTATTGGAAGCAGAACTTCTCGAGCTAAAAGCTAATCCTAAAAAGAATGGTGTAGGAACAGTTCTTGAATCTTCATTGGATAAAGGTAAAGGCTATGTTGCCAAAGTTTTGGTACAGAATGGTACCATCAAAGTCGGAGATCCTGTACTTGCAGGAACACACTACGGAAAAGTAAAAGCATTGTATAATGAAAGAAATCAGCAAGTTCAGTCTGCTGGTCCTGCAACTCCAATATTGTTATTAGGATTGAGCGGAGCACCGCAAGCTGGAGATATTATCAATGTTTGCCACTCTGACCACGAAGCTCGCGTTGCCGCTACAAAACGTGCACAACTGGCACGCGAAATGGGATTGAGAACACAAAAGCATATTACACTTGACGAAATCGGCCGAAGAATTGCTATCGGTGACTTTAAAGAATTGAATATCATTGTAAAGGGTGATGTAGATGGTTCTGTAGAAGCACTTTCAGATTCATTACTAAAACTCTCTACACCACAAGTTCAGGTAAATGTAATCCACAAATCAGTAGGACAAGTAACCGAAAGCGATGTATTATTAGCATCTGCTTCTAATGCCGTTATCGTGGCATTCCAGGT
>Ga0233362_1000105_pt1 | contig 18359 bp, 12 predicted proteins | sample ElkDunMinimDraft_22_FD_180674 | JGI IMG/M metagenome (GOLD analysis project Ga0233362, IMG submission 180674) | Fecal eukaryotic communites from dung pellets of Tule Elk in California, USA - Elk Dung C1 | ecosystem: Host-associated > Mammals > Digestive system > Large intestine > Fecal | place... | reverse complement strand
CAGCTCGGTGGCATCATCCTGCGTTTCATCCGAAATATCCAGCGCCCCCTTCACGGTGAGGCCCATCGCCTTCGGTTTGGCGGCGGCATCCTCCAGCGTGAGGCTTGAGCCATTCACCGCCAGCGAGCCCGCCACCGTCATGCTGCCGTTGATATCCAGTGTGGAACCGGTGAAGGTGTTGGTAACAGGCTGTTTATCAGCATCCTTGGCCAGATTGAGCGTGATACTCTGCGCGGCCAGCTCATTCTCCAGCGTGACATCGGCGTTCGTCAGATTCATGCTGCCCGCGGTGAGCTTGCCCGTGAGGTACAGCTCGGTGGCATCATCCTTGGCGGCATCGGCAATCGCCAATGCGCCTTTCACCGTGAGCCCCATGGCTTTGGGCTTGGCGGCATCATCCACTAGCGCAATGCTCGTGTTGTTCAGCTCAAGCGAGCCCGCCACCGTCATGCTGCCGTTGGCGTAGAGGGAAGAGCCCGTGAGCGTGTTGATGACAGGCTGTTTATCAGCCCCCTTGGCCAGATTAAGCGTGATGCTCTGCGCGGCCTGTGTATTCTGCAACGTGATATCGGCGTTGCTCAGGTTCATGCTACCGGCAGTAAGCTTGCCCGTGAGATAAAGCTCTGCGGTATCATCCTGCGTTTCATCCGAAATATCCAGCGCGCCCTTCACCGTGAGGCCCATGGCCTTGGGCTTGGCGGTATCATCCACCAGCGTGATGCTCGTGTTGTTCAGCGCAAGAGCCCCCGCCACCGTCATGCTGCCGTTGGCGTAGAGGGAAGAGCCCGTGAGCGTGTTGATGACGGGCTGTTTATCGGCATCCTTGGCCAGATTAAGCGTGATGCTCTGCGCGGCCTGTGTGTTCTCCAGCCAGATATCAGCGTTGCTCAGGTTCAGACTACCGGCGGTAAGCTTGCCCGTGAGATAAAGCTCTGCGGTATCATCCTGCGTTTCATCCGAAATATCCAACGCGCCCTTCACCGTGAGGCCCATGGCTTTGGGCTTGGCGGCGGTATCTTCCAGCGTGATGCTCGTGTTGTTCAGCGCAAGAGCCCCCGCCACCGTCATGCTGCCGTTGGCGTAGAGGGAAGAGCCCGTAAGCGTGTTGATGACAGGCTGTTTATCGGCATCCTTGGCCAGCGTGAGCGTGATACTCTGCGCGGCCGCATCGTTGACAAGGTAGATTGTGGCATCGGTGGCGGACAGTGAACCGGCGCTCAACTTGCCACTGAGCCACAAACTCTGCTCTGACATGCTGCCATTCACATCTAAGGCTCCCTTCACGGTGAGCCCCATGGGCTTGCCCTTGAAGTTGTCCTCGATGATGAGGACGGAATCTTTCAGGCTCAACGCCCCGGTTACTGACATGCTGCCGTTGAGGTAAGCGTAGGACGAATCAAACTTACTCTCCACAGCCTTGCCGTTGAGGGTAAGCTTCTGATTTTTCAACACACCTGATTCATCATGCAACCCGAGTGCAAAAACACTATCGGTCACATCCAATTCCGAGGCTGTGAAGTTGCCGTAAATGTTCGCAACAGCATCGGCTTCCAATGTTGCAGCACCCTTGAAGGTCAAATCCATCGGCTTGGCGTTGTAAACCGACAACACACCACCACCCATCTTCAACGAATTGGCGCTCAGCTTGCCCTCCGATTCCAGCGTGCCGCCGGAAATCGTGATGGCAGAACTCTTGGCATTCATCGCAAGCCCCTTGGAGCCCACTTCCAACTTGCCGGAGATATTCAGGCCATTGGTCGTCAGCTTGGCGGCATCGCCCAGCTGCACATCGCCCGTCACATACACGGTGCCCATGCCCGAGAGCGTGCCATTCATCACGCCGCCCTCCAAGGTGGCGCTATCAGCCACGTTGAGCACAGAGCCCTTCTGCAGCTCGCCGCCATTCAAGGTAAACTCGCCCACGTACTTGGCGCCACCCTTGATAGCAGCCGAGTCCGTGAGGGTGATGGCGTTGTCCACCGCCTTGCCCTTCAAATCCAGCGTACCGCCGGAGATGGTAACCGTGCTCCCGCCGAACGAATCCGCTCCGCCCACATTCACCGTGCCGGACTCAATAGAGGTTGTGCCGGTGTAGTCGTTGCCATCATTCATCGTCACCTTGCCCTTGGGACCGGCCGCGATAGTCACCTCCGTCTCACCCGTGATAGCACCGGACCATTCACCCGCCTTCTTATCATACTTCGTCTTGAAGGTAAGAGACTTGTCGGGATTGAGCAAGATGGAGGCAGGAGTCACATCGCCCACGATGGTTACGGTACCATCACCGATGGTTACGGCATCCTCATCGCGATATTTTGCGTCTTTCCCGGCATCATTCCACCAACCATCGGTCCCCTGCTGCCACACCGCATTCTTGGCATTGCTCCACACGAGACTTTGGGGGCCTTCCGGTGTATCCGGAACATCGGGTTCAGGAATATCAGGATCCGGAACGGGATCTGGATTAGGTATAATCGGCCCGGTACTACCGGAGGTCCAAACTAAATTATAATAGTCTCCGGCATCTACCCAACTTAATCCCGAAACAGTATGTGTCCAATTTGATTCATCTGAAAGGGCATCTTCGGCTATGCTCAACAATATATAATCACCCCCGGAAAGAGATTCAGTATTGAAAAGCTGCAACTGTGCACCCGATGAAATGGTGAACGATGAAGAAAAATCTGAGGTAGAATTAAAAGTAAGAATGGCTGCATTCTTGTTAGCTTCGGAAATCTCCAGTTTCAACACCGAATTAGCAGTTAGGGTCAGAGCCGTCGAAACGCGATTTTGCCCCTGAGCAACAAAATACGATCCAGCCTCAATTTTGGCATACGTGCCTTCCAATGCGGCATTTCTTAAATGAAACTGACCACCGGAATTAGCTTCTGTCTCAAATTCTACAGCACGCAAACAAGCACCATCACTCACGATGTATTGTCCATCCCCCAGAAGAAGCTGCATCGCAGTAGAGGTTTTGGAAAGCTCTATTTCAGAAGCGTAGCTAGCTTTGAGTTCTTCCACGCTGATTTCATGAACCTTCGCCAAATCTTCTTCTATGTACTTACCCGATAACTCAACAATACCGCCCGTGCCATCTGTGCTGAAGGAACCGTTTTGTTCATTCAATTTCACATTCACCAGCACCGCACCATCAGACGTAAAGGAATCATAAATGCTAATTTTCTGATTTTCCTCTGTGTTAAATACGACATAGTTATAAATACGCATTCCTGAATATACGTCGGCATTGGCGTAAATGCTGCGCATGCGATATACGCCACGGTCATATTCATAATTATTACGCAATTCTACATAATCATTACCGTCAAAATTAAGTACGGAGTTCTGCAACGGGTAAGACGCGACAAGATGCAGGGCAATAGCTCCACCGCCAACGATAGGCTTATTATATGCAGCAGGTGGTTGCGATGATGAAGGAGCATACACGATATGATTACCGTTAAAGACTACTTGATCATTGCCGGCAAAAGTACAAATGCCATTTTCTATGCAGATGGCACCACCCATAGCACTTCCTCCACCATAGCTGGGAACACTAGCGGTGGTACCTGTCGCATAATTATCTTCAAACAACACGGAGCCGTTCTCTCTGAACGAAAGCACATCAAATAATGTGGAACCGCTCATGCCGGCATGAATGGCCCCGCCTTTGCCATGACAAGCATTTCTTACAGTATTTTCTGTAAAACTGACAGTCGTGTTTTTGGTGAATTGCAGACGAGCTTCCTCGTTTCTGATAGCCCCACCAGAGGCCAGTTCTGCAAAATCTTTATTTTCTAGCTCAAGATTGGAAAGAGAAGCTGTAACTGTATTATTTTTAAAAGAGACATCTCCATTTTCAGATATGTCGAAGAGGTAAGTTTCTTGACTTGAAATGGGTGCAACAATGGCCAGAGCTGCCCCGGATCGCACGCCCCCTCTGGCAAAGCGCAAAGACATGTTATCCTCAAACGTCACCTTATCGTTGAGGCATATACTAAAATCAGCGCTATTCACATAAATTGCATGATCAATATATGAGCTAAATGTGATAGACGTGTTGTTATTTATTCGGCCGGACGCTTCAACAATCGTTTCATCTTCCTGATTATACCTCGCAAGGAATATGGCTATGCCTCGTGTTGAAAAATCCAGCCAATCTTCATGGTGCGCAGACCAACGGTCATCCAATCCATCCTCGTTAACATCCCCTCCCCAAGCTCGATAATGTTGAGTGGTCTTAAATTCCACATCTTTATTATCAGATATATCCAAAGTACCCCCTTGCAACATAATTTCACAAATGGGAACATTCGAAGTAAACGTCACATTGCCATTCTCACAAAATTGGAACGTGGACCTTTCGCCGTAAAACACCCCCAAAGTGCGGTCTTCTGCATCCGCGGAACCAGTCGAGGTAAAGCCATTATTCTCAACGAGAACGTACGCATTGTTACGGACGATGAACTCACTATCAAGAGAAGCAAGAACAGCACCTGAAGCATCACGCATCGACGGCTTAGCGCTATTGTTACCAATATATATATTACCATGGTTCTGGAGCGTGATAGAGTTGTCCGAGCTCATATAAAACACGCCGCCATATGAACCATCACCACCATAAATGTAGTTATTTTCAATCCTAAGCGTACTTTTTTGATTTTCACCGCTCACGTTCAACGATGCACCGGATTGAAAATAAATAGCTCCGCCTTTTGCATATCCATATAGCACATCATCAATCTTGCAACCGCTAATGTGCCCCTCACCCTCTTCGGCTATGCAAATCTGATAGGCTGTATCAGTTTCTATTAATTTCCCGATGAAATCTTTTTCAAAATCAGTTGCATCGTTATCCTCATCTTCAAACACACGATTCGAAAATTCTATCCAGTATGAACTGGTAGGAATTTCTGCTTGAACGGAAGATGCAAGCGAGAATAATGCCAACAAAGTGGCTCTAAGAGCAAGTGGAAGATGTAATTTCATAACGGGTAGAAGAAAAATTCAAGAAAGCAACTCATCAAAGTAAATTCTTCGAGTCACCGGAAATCGTATCACATTCAGAATGATTGTAAAGCAAAAAAAATCCCGCGCCGGACCGCGCGGGTGAAAGGGTTGCGCGCCAAGGCGCGGCGTTTTGTTGTTGGGGGGGGGGAGATGGAAAAACTTTACAGCCAGCCGAGGCCCACGGCTTTGCGGACACGGGTGAGGGTGAGGGCCGCTTCTTCTCGAGCGCGGGCGGCACCGTTGTTGAGGGTCTCGTCCACGTAGGCGGGGTTAGCAAGCAACCATTCGCGGCGCTCACGAGGGGCGCGGAAGTACTCCCAATATGCCTCAAACAAATCTTTTTTGAACTGTCCGTAGCCTACGCCGCCGCGGTTGTGAGCATCTATCATCTCTTGGTATTGCTCGGGGGTAGCAAAAAGTTTGTAGAGCTGCAGCAGGATGGAACCCTCGGTAGGCTTGGGGGCTTCCAGCGGGGTGGCGTCGGTGATAATTTTTTTGTTGATGAGCTTGCGAATCGGCTTTTCTTCCCCGAAGATAGGCAGGGTGTTGCCGTAGCTCTTGCTCATTTTCTGTCCGTCCAACCCGGGCACCACGGCAGTCACCTCGTTGATGATAGGTTCCGGCAGTTTGAAAATATCTTCTCCAAAGATATCATTGATTTTGCCGGCTAGGTCGCGGGTGACTTCCAAATGCTGTTTTTGGTCTTTACCCACAGGCACGGCATCTGCATTGTAGAGCAGAATATCAGCCGCCATCAGCGCAGGATACGCAAAAAGCGCATGACTGGCTGCAATACCACGCGCCATTTTCTCTTTGTAGGAGTGGCAACGCTCCAAAAGCCCCATGGGGCACACGGTAGAAAGAATCCATGCCAGCTCATTCACTTCCGGCACGGCAGATTGGGCAAAGAAAACGGATTTTTGCGGATCAAGACCACAGGCGAGAAAATCCACAGCCAAACCACGTGTATTCTCCAGCAGCGCCTGGGCGCTTTCCATGGTGGTCATGGCATGGTAGTTGGCGATGAAATAGAACCCCTCCCCCTGCTCTTGCAAACGCACGGCGGGTTCGATGGCACCAAAATAATTGCCGATGTGAAGCTTGCCACTGGGCTGTAAACCTGTGAGAAAACGCATAATAATGTTGATTTAGGATGTAATGATTGACAGAAAAAACTTATTGGGGCGTGATAGCATCCTGCGAAAGAACGCTGCGGATGTAGTTGCGCAAGCTGCCGGCACTGTAGGCCCCCTCGATGGTGCGCAGCTTGACCCCCTCTGTGTACAGGATGGTGGTCGGTACCTTGGTGATGCTGAATTTCTCCGCCACGGCGGGATACTCATCTGCATTGATTTCGATGACTTGTACCGTCCCCTTCTCGCCCTGTGCAAGATTTTGCAGCTCTTGGCGCATGCGCGTGCTGTGCGCACACCAAGGCGCGGTAAAGCAAAGCAACAAACTGCGGCCGCTCACCCCCGTCACCTGTCGCATATCCTCGCCCTTGTACTCGCTGTATAACTCAAAGCGCGGCGCGCCGACCAAATCTGTGGGCAAACTTTGATTGCGCCGCACCAAGGAGCCCAGAGACTCTCGCTGTGGGTTGGGAGCAGGCTTAGTTGCTGTGGTAAATTGGGCTGCCTGCTCAGCGCGCGCTTGCTTCTCTTCGTCAGAATCCCCGCAGCCCACCACCAACAGTGGCAAGCTCAGCATGACTACTAGGGAGGCTAACGTCTTTTTCACGTGCTCATTGTCCATCTTTTACCCACCTTTGAAAAGTTTATTTTGTGTCCTACTGGGGCAAAGATCCTCTTTCCTCGCATCGATTCTTGTAGGCACTAGGAGAAAAGCGCAATTCCTGCCGCTCCGGCAAGAGCATTTCCTCCCCTGTGCGGGGATTTTTTAGTCGACGCGGCCGGCAGGTGCGCATGCGAAAGGTGCCGAACTTGGACAAGCGCACCTCGCCGTCTTCTGCAAGACCATCGCGAATAGCTCGCACCACGGCATCCAACGCCAGCTCAGCAGCGCTCTGCGTGGCCGTGCCCCCGAGTGCACTGCGCACTATCTGCAATAGCTCGTGCCGCTGCATGTTAATCGCGTCTGCCGCTCGTGCGGCTCAGGATGATTAAGGCGTAATAAACCAGCATGGCAATGGATGACAAAGCCGCCGCCACATAAGTCATGGCAGCCCAGCGCAAAGCCGTGCCGGCCTGCCCATGCATGGCCCGCGTAGCCAACCCGGATGATTCCAACCACGCCAACGCGCGGCGGGATGCATCGAACTCCACCGGCAGGGTCACCAAAGCAAAAAGGGTGGTGGTGGCAAAAAGCGCTAACCCAACCCACGCAACGGTTGTGCCGCTGCCAAAAGCCAGCATGATAAGCCCCACCATCAACACAATTTGCCCCAACCGAGACCCCAAATTCACCAGGGGCACCATTTCCGAGCGCAGCTTAATCCACGGATATGCCTGTGCATGCTGTACCGCGTGCCCACACTCGTGTGCCGCCACAGCCATGGCCGCCACACTAGCCTCTGCATAAACACTATCACTCAGGTTGACGGTCTTGTTGACAGGGTTAAAATGATCTGTAAGCTGCCCTTGCGTGTGGGTCACCCGCACATCACGGATGCCGTATGCCGCCAGCATGCGCTGTGCCACCTCTGCCCCCGTCATCGGTGCCGGGGTGGCAGAAAAACGCTTCATGCTCGCCATCATGCGGTTCTGCACAATCCAACCTATCAAGCCGGTCAGCAGCAACAACGCCAATCCTATCATCGTCACGCCGCTGTACAGTCCACCCCCCATCCCCTGCGTATAGTAGGAAGATGATTCCACATAATCAGGCATATACTGCGCCCAAATTGTCATCATAGATACCATATCTGCATTCATTCTATCATTTCGACACTTCCTTGGCAAGCAGCGTTCATTTTCGCGGCAAATCTACTACTGTCAGCATTAAGGCTTGCGCGAGGCGAGGCAGAAGATATACTGTGGGTGAGGAAATATGAAGATACTGAGACGCAACTTGAGTCTGATGCTGGCGGTAAGATACCTGAACCCGCTGCGTACGATGTTTTCTGTGATAACGCTGATATGCCTTGGCGGCGTAGCCTTGGGTGTGATGGTGTTGATTGTGGTACTGTCCGTCATGTCGGGGTTGCAAAAGACGATGGAGGAGCGGGTACTGGCATTTACCCCGCATTATTCCGTTGTGCTGACAGATGGTTTTGGGCGGTCGGCTATAAGCGACCAAGATTGCAACTGGGCAGAAGCTATTGATAAGATACGCGAAGTACCCGGGGTAATCAGCGCTTATCCTCAGCTGGAGAACGATGGTTTTGCGCAAACAGCCAATGGCCGCATGACCGTGCATTTCAATGCTATCCAACCCCACAATTATGCCCAGTGGCTCCCGCTGAAAGAAATGCTCAAGGAGCAGGATGAATGGCTGGCCGGCGAAGACGAACGCTTGAAGGCCGGCGAACAGGATTTCGGGTTTGGCGATGGGCTCAACCAAGAGTGTATCGTCTCCGCCGCAACGGCAATGGGGTTGGGGCTCAACGTAGGAGATACCGTGCACCTGACACCGGTGGGCAGCTTGGATGAGGTGGCTTCCATCTACGCCATGATTCAAAGCCCGCTGCAAACGCAGGAGGACAAAGCATTCATGGAAGCATTGGGGGCAATTTTCAGTGGCGCGACGGCAGCCAACGGCGGCATCATTGTGGCGCCGGAGAAATTGGAAAAGATATTGCAGCACATCCAGGCCTTTGACCAAAAGAAACTGCGCGATAGTGAGAAAGAAGCCTGCGATACCCTCTACATCTTGGCCGCAGACCACTTAGGAAGTGTCCCCTTCACCGCTGAAGAACAAAAAACGTGGAATGACACCGCCGCAGAGATTGCGGCATTGGACCGCGATAAAGAAGATGGCAAAGCCGTAAAGAGCATCAACGAGATGGTGATGCCGGTTGACTTGAAGGTCATCGGCGTGTATCAGGCTCCGGAGAACATGCCCGGGCCGAATATCTACCTACCGCTCACGATTGCGCAAGATGTCATGGGATACTCCGCCACGGCGGAGGAGAATGTGGATACAGAAGCAGCCGGGGAGGATGCTCCCGGACGCAGCGGCCAAATCATGGGCATCTGCGTGCGCGTGGAGGATCCAAACAACCCCGGCGATGTGGAAACGAATATTCTACAAGCTCTGCCGGACATGCGCGCCGCCAGCCAAGAGCACCCCGTTGGGCTGCGCTGGCACATCTCCCCTTGGACCAAGAGTTTTGAACAGTGGTACAAATTGATTGCCAACGAACGCATCATGATGAGTTTCGTACTCTCCATCATCTCCCTGATTGCAAGCTTCTGCATCATGGCGGTCATGTTTACCATGTCCATGCAGCGCAAGCGCGAGATTGCCGTGCTGCAAGCCTTGGGCGCAACCCCGGGCAAGATTATGGGCATCTTTGCGTGGCAAGGGGTTATCATTGGTTTCGTGGGTGCTATTTTGGGCGTAGTGCTGGCGCTGCTGGTGCTCTACTTCCGATTGGAGATACAGGCCGCTTTGGCCAGCATCGGCATGGACCCCTTCCCCATGCAGGCTCATGGTATTGAATTACCTGCAGAATACGATCCCGCCATGTTTGCCCGCCAAGCCATCCAAGCTTTTGTGATGGTGACGATTGCCTCCATCATCCCCGCCTTCATCGTTTCCCGCCAAGACCCGGCCAAGGCTCTGCGCGCCAATTAAATACCACCTTCCCACTACCCGAATCAAGACTGTATGGACATTTACTGGATCGAGAACGGCAAGCGCAAAGGCCCGGCCACCGTGCCGGACGTCATCTCCTTGGTGCAGATGGGCGAGCTCACCCCCGAAACGCAGGGGTGGCATGCCGGCTGTACACAATGGATGCCGCTGCGCGAGCTGCCGGCACTGGTGGATTTTTTGGGCAATTTAGAAAACCGTAGCAAAGCTGCCCAACAGGAAGAGGAACCCGCCACGGCTAAACATGAACAAGCACTGCCTGCGGGGCTGCCCCCTATCCAACCGGCACCACAGGAAACAACGAATGATACGACAACTCCCCGCATTATGGAGGTATTCCCCGCGGCAGCCTCAGCACGGCTCATGGCCAGATTTGTGGATTCCGCCCTCTATACAGCAGCTGCGTTGGGGGTAGCATACAGCCTCGGCCTAGAGTACAATAGCTACTATACACCCAGCGCCCCTCTCTTCTGGCTACCCATGGTGGTGCTGGAAGCCCTTTGCCTGAGCCGCACCGGCACCACGCCGGGCAAGCGGCTCATGGGGATACGCATCGCCTCACTCGTGGGAAGCCCGGGCATCAGTTTCGGGCGAGCCTTACTGCGCTCGGCATTGGTATTTTTCCTTGGCATGGGGCTCATGATGTTCCCGGTGGGCATCATCATGATGCTCTTCTCATACTGGAGCTTGCGCTCCCGCGGCATCTGCCTGTGGGATGCCCGCGCCACCACCCTGCCCGTGCAACCGGCCAAGAGCGGAGTGGGACGTTTTGTTGGGGCCATCATCACCATCTATCTGGCGCTTACCGCAGCGGGGCTCTTCATGCAACCATGGATGCCCACCATGCTGGATGAGATTGAAAAGCAATCCCCCGAAGCTGCCCACCAACTGCGCGAGCTGATGCAATTTCAGATACCCATGAAACAATCTGCTGACGCCCCCGCTATCCCTCAACCCAAGGATTAAAGGGCCGCTCTGCTACCTTTGAGCTTAGAATTGAATCTTTTGCCGATTTTAGGCTTGCCAATCAACAACAAAACGAGTAGAATGGCGCGCCCGCAGTCAGAACCCTGATATTTTGTGGGTCAAGCTAACTATATCACCGTATCTGAATATGAAAGAACTTAAAGGTGCATGCATCATCGGCCAGTCCGGCGGCCCTACCGCTGTGATTAACGCCAGCGTTCTCGGCGCTGTGCAGACGGCTCTCAACACCCCCCAGATTACTCGCGTACTCGGCGCTGCCCACGGTATCACCGGCGTACTCAACGAGCAGCTTTACGACATGGGCATGGAAGACCCCGCAGAGCTCGAACTCCTCAAGTTCACCCCCTCCTCTGCTCTGGGCACCTGCCGCTACAAGATGAAGGACCCCGATGTGGATCCCACCGATTACGAGAAGATTTTGGAAACTTTCAAGAAGTTCGACGTGCGCTACTTCTTCTACAACGGTGGTAATGACTCCATGGACACCTGCAACAAGATTTCCAAGTTCATGCAGAAGAGCGGCTACGAATGCCGCGTGATGGGTATTCCCAAGACCATCGATAACGACCTGTACGGCACCGACCACTGCCCCGGCTTTGCTTCTGCCGCCAAGTACATCGCCACGTCCTGCATGGAAGTGCAGCATGATGCTTCCTGCTACGACACCGGCATGGTGACCATCATCGAAGTGATGGGCCGCCACGCCGGCTGGCTCACCGCTGCCGCTGCCCTGGCCAACTACGCCGGTGCCGGCCCCGACCTCATCTACCTGCCCGAGGTTGACTTCAACATGGAGAACTTCCTCAACGACGTGGAGAAGCGCTACAACGCTACCGGCAAGTGCTTGGTGGTAGTATCCGAAGGTATCCACGATGAATACGGCAAGTTCATCTCCGAAGCCAAGACCAATGGCAACGACGGCTTCGGCCACGCCCAGCTCGGCGGTTTGGCCAACAAGCTGGCCGAGGTTGTGCGCGAACGCGTCCCCTCCGCCAAGGTGCGCGCCATTGAGCCCTCCCTGCTGCAGCGCTGCGCCACTCACTTGGCCTCCACCACGGATGCCATGGAAGCCTACTTGGCCGGTAAGACAGCTGTGCAGGCTGCTGTGAACGGCGACACTGACAAGATGGTGGCCTTCGAGCGCAACGACCTGTACGGTCAGTACGTGTGCAACACCAAGCTCCTTCCCTTGGAGAGCGTTGCCAACTTCGAGCGCAAGGTTCCCCGCGAATGGATCAACGCTGCCGGCAACGGCATCGAGCGCGCTTTCATCGACTATGCTCTCCCCCTCATCCAAGGTGAGACCGGCATGAAGACGGTGCAGGCTCTGCCCCGCTTCGCCCGCTTGCGCAAGGTGCTGGCCAAGCCGGTGTGCGAGCTGTAAAGACAGCCATCACATAGTATTTTCCCGGGGGCGGTGCTTACAGCATCGCCCCCGGTTCGTTTATCACTATAAGCTTGCTATCAGGCAAGTGATATGTTAGCATCCCTGCACACGCATGATTACCGACCTCACGTCTCTGGCAGAATGGAAAAAACGCGCAGCAGCCCAACCCCAAGGGCGCACCGTGCTTGATCTGGAGGCAGACAGCCTACACCGCCACTTGGAAAAACTGTGTCTCATTCAATACGGAGATGCAGAAGGGGTCGAAATCATCGACCCGCTGGCCATCGAAGACATGCGGCTCTTTGTGCTCTGGATGCAACAAGCAGATGTGTGGATGCACGGGGCAGATTACGACATGAGCCTGCTCTTGCATGCATACGGGGAGCTCCCCCACATGATTCTGGACACCCAGATAGCCGCACGCTTGCTGGGACACCGCAAATTTGGTCTGGCCGCCCTGGTGGAGCATTTTTATGATGTAAAGCTCAGCAAGAAAAACCAGAAAGCCAACTGGGGGCTGCGTCCCATTCCCCCGGAAATGCAGGAATACGCCCAAGGGGATGTCAAATACATGCTGGATATGGCAGATCAACTGGTGGCGCAGCTCCAAGCAACCGGGCGCTACGAATGGTTCATCGAAAGCTGCATGAAAAACATGGCCCATGGCCGGGAGCGATTCGCCGCCGGTGTGCAAGACCCATGGCGCATCAAGGGCAGCGGCAAACTCACCCGACGCGGCTTGGCAGCCCTGCGCACCTTGTGGCTGTGGAGAGACCGCGAGGCCGCCCAGCAGGACAGGCCTTCCTTCATGGTGTGCTCCAACGATGATTTGTTGCGCTGGAGCTTCTCCCTGCAAGAGTTCCGCCCGGTGCACCCGGCAGCGCATTTTTATGCGCACCGTGCAGCGCGTTTCCGCAAGGCTGTTGAAACATTCCAGCTCATGGACGAGGACGATTACCCGGAGCTCCCCAAACACGAACGCCATGTGAGTGACCCTCATTTCGAAACTCGCTTGGAACACTGGCAAACCAAGAGAAACGCCATTGCCGAGCAGCTCGACATTGAAAACATGCTCATTGCCTCTCGCGGCGAGCTCGAAAGCATCGCCAACAACGAGGAACGGGGCCTCTCTCGCCTCATGAATTGGCAACGCAACCTTCTGCTCAGCTAACTTAGTCACACCATGCCCGATTCCTCTTCACCTACCCTCTGCATCGTCGTTCCCTGCTACAACGAGGAAGAAACCCTGCGCACCTCTGCTGCTGCGCTCAAATCCGTTTTAGATACGCTTGTCGCCTCCGATAAAATCGCAGACAACAGCTACATTTGCTTTGTCAACGACGGAAGCCGAGATGCCACGTGGGATATTGTCTGCAAACTGCAAACGGAATCTCCCATGTACCGAGGCATCTCCCTCTCGCGCAACTTCGGACACCAAGGCGCGGTGCTCGCCGGCCTCTACACCGCACAAGCAGATATTTATGTAAGCATTGACGCAGATTTGCAGGATGATGAGACAAAAATCATCGACATGGTGGATTTGTACTTGGCGGGGAACCACATCGTATACGGTTGCCGGGACAACCGCGATTCCGACACGTGGTTCAAGCGCTCCACGGCAGAGCTCTTCTACAAACTGCGCGGCATGCTGGGCTGCCACACCATCCCCAACCATGCAGACTACCGCCTGATGAGCGCACGCACAGTGCAAGAGCTCAAAAACTTCCCGGAGGTCAACCTCTTCCTGCGCGGCATTATCCCCATGCTGGGGTTCCGCTCGGCCAAAGTCTTCTACAAACGAAAGAACAGAGAACTGGGCGAATCCAAATACCCGCTGCGCAAGATGATTGCGCTGGCTTGGAACGGCGTGGTCAACTTCTCGGAGGCCCCCCTCATCCTCATGGTTTGGGTTGGCGTATTGGGCATCCTTGCAAGCACCACTTTGATGGGGTGGATTATCTATTGCTGGAGCGTTGGGCAAACCCTCCCGGGGTGGACCTCTACTGTTCTCATTGTTGCTGCTTTTGGCAGCATGCAATTCCTTTTCACCGGCATTATCGGGCTATATTTGGGTAAAATTTTCCACGAAACCAAGCACCGCCCGCTCTTCATCGTGGATGAAGACCGCACAAAAAGCTGATAAATCACCGCCGTCTCGCGTGAAAGACCTGTTTTTCTCTTGAAAAGAGGAAGTAGAATGGGTATGATACGGGCAAGAAGAAAGGGCACTCCCCCTTCTGTACCACGTATTATAGCCATGAAAACACTCATAACCAATGCTCGCATCATTTCCCCCGGCGTTGACATTGCCGGTGGCTCCGTGCTCATCGATGGAACCCGCATCGCCGCCGTACTCATGCCCGGCGAAACGGCCGAAGCGGATAAGGTCATAGATGCCCAGGGCAACATGCTCATGCCCGGCTTCATTGATGTACACTCTCACGGTGCCGGCGGCTGCGATACCTGCGACTGCAAGGTCGAAAGCATCCGCACCATCGCCGATTGCAAGATGAAAGAAGGCGTGACCACCTGGCTGCCCACCACCCTGACCCTTGGCACCAAGACTTTGGCAGATGTGTGTACCGTGGTGAAAGAATACGCCGCTGCCCCCACCGGGGCCAAGACTCCCGGTGTGCACTTGGAAGGCCCCTACATCAACCCCAAGCAGTGCGGTGCCCAAAACCCCGCTTTCGTACGTCCCGCAGATTACGAGGAAGTCGCCATGCTCAACGACATTTACCCCGTACTCTACATCTCTTTGGCACCAGAAATGCCCGGTGCCGTTGACTTCATTGCCAAGGCAAGCGCAGCCGGCATCACCTGCTCCGCCGGCCACTCCGCCGCCACCTATGCGGACTTCAAGAAGGCCAAGGCAGCCGGTCTGAAGCACCTGACCCACTTCTGCAACCAGATGAGCCCCCAGCACCACCGCGAAATCGGTTTGGTCGGCTCCGGCATGTTGGACAAGGACATCAAGATTGAAATCATCTGCGATAAGATTCACCTCTGCCCGGACATGCTCAACCTCACCTTCACCAACAAGGACATCTCTCAAATGGTGATGATTACCGACTCCTTGGCTTGCTCTTGGATGCCCGATGGCCCCGGCCAATTGGGTGGGCTGCCCATCATCGTGAAGGACGGCGTAGCTCGCTTGGAGGCAGGCAACCTGGCCGGCTCCACCCTGCGCTTTGCCAAGGGCCTCAAAAATGTGCAGGAAATCACCGGCAAGCCGCTCAGCGAACTGGTGAAAGCCACCTCTTGGAATGCCGCTCAATCCTTGGGGCTGTACGATTTGGGCAAGGTAGCACCCGGCTACACCGCCGACTTGGTAATGCTGGATGCTGAGTACGACACCGTGATGACCATCATCGACGGCGAAGTACGCTTCGAAGCCTAATTATCATCATCATCATACAGAAGACACCTTCACCCGCGCGGGGACGGCAATCCTCGGTCGTCCCCGCGTTTTTCTTATGACCACATCCGCCCTTCCCCTTCCATGCTCATTTCACCCCTTGCCAAAAAGCTCTGCACTGCCAAAGGAATAGATCCGGCCACCCTTCGAGGTTCCGGGCCACGCGGACGCATCATGGCAGCAGATGTGGTGGAACCCTCATTGGCACGCCAAAAGCGCGGGGGCACTACCATGGCGGATTTCTCCACCCCGCCCACACGCCCGGAGAAAGACGGATACTATGTGTACGACGGAGCCGTCAACATGCAGGCGTTGGCAGATATCAGCCTCCCCATTGCCGTACAATGCGAAAAACTGCTAGAGAACCGCTATTCCTTGTTTGATTACATTGTGCGCGCCGTGGTCAAAGCCTGCTGCACCTGCCCATCTTGGCAAGATGCCGGAGGAAAAACAGATGTGCTACTCTTCGAAAATGAAGGGCGAAGCCAATGCTGCATCAGCGATGCAGCCAAGAAAACCATCTTCCGCATCGCCCGTGAAACAGCCAATCCCATTCCACCGGTAGCTGATTTTTCGCCCCACATCATCATCTGTGATACTCACACCAGCCGCGAACAAGTAGCCGCCGCCCTCAAGGCAGATAAGCGACCGGGATTTGCGCTCGTGGTGCGCGGCAACTCCTCCAAAGTGGGTATTCGGGCCGGGCGTGATCACATTGAGAAAGTTGAGCTGGCTTACACCTTCTACGCGGCCACCACCATCAGCCCCACTGAAGCGAACCTCATAGCAGCGCACCTGCAAGCGCTGCTGTATAATCCGGTGCGTTTGTTGCTGCTTAACTAAGCGAGGCATATCCATTTTACAAAAAGCCACCCCCATTTGACACAGGGGTGGCTTTTTTTGATGATGAGAAAATGGCTTAGCTCTTCTCCTTGCGTTCCCAACCAAAAGGCTCGAACTCTGCCTTGGCAGCAGGATTGGCCCAAGAGGGACGCCGCATGGCATAGATGATGAAAGGAATGGCCGTGAACACCACGCAACCCGCAACCAGGATTCCCACGTACAACACAGGGCTGCCTACCGGTATCTGCCCCGGGGGAATGAAACTGAAGATAAATGCCAGCACGCTCCCCAACAGCCCCAAACCACCCACCAGCCACATACCCAGCGTCTTACCCCCGGGGATGCGGAACGTGCGCGGTGTCTCCGGCTCGCGATAGCGCAGGTAAATCGCTGCCGCAAACATCAGCATATACATGATGAGATACAGTATGATTGTAAGCTGGGAAATGATTTGATAAGCCGTCTGCACCGTGGGCAAAATCACAAAGAAGATGGATAACAGCGTGACCACCCCGCCCTGTATCAGCAAAATACCCACCTGTACCCCATTGCGGTTGGTGTACTGCATGAAACGCGGCAAGTACCCTGCGCGCCCCACCTCCAGCAAGCCTTTGGAGGGGCCACCTACCCAAGCCACTACCTGCGCCAGCACACCAAAGGTCAGGCAAAGCGCCATCACCGGCCCAAGCCAACTCAGACCAAAGTAAGCAAACAACTTGTCGTATGCCACCAGCAGACTCTGCACCAAGTTAATCTGGCTCTGAGGGATGATGAAGCCTATTGCAAGCGTGCCGAATACAAAAATCAGCACCGTGATGACAGAAGCAATGCCAATGGCAAGCGGATAATTACGCCCGGGATTATCCACATCTTTCACGTGCACGGCGCTCATCTCCATGCCCGCGTAAAAGAGGAAAATGCTGGCCGCCAACACAATGTTGTTGAAATTGCTCAAATCCGGCACAAAGTCTTTTGGCTGCATGCTGATATCAATGGGATTTCCCATCCCCCAATAAATCATCCCCATAAGCACCAGCAGACCGGCCGGAATCACCGTACCCAGCAGCGAGCCCCACTTGGTGATGCTGCCACTCGTGCTCATCCCCCTGAAATTAAGGAATGTGGCCAACCAGTACACCAAAAGCACCAAGCACAGCACATACTCGCTGTTGGCAGAAAGAGCCGCATCCCAGCTTTGATTGGGCCCCATGAAAGCGATGGATACGGCCGCAAAGGTCAACACCGTGGGAAACCATATCGTGCTTTCTATCCATTGCAGCCAAATAGCCAAAAAGCCCATTCGCGGCCCAAAGGCCTCGCCCACCCATCGGAACACGCCCCCCTTCTCCGGCCACCCCGTGGTCAGCTCTGCCGCCACCAGCGATACCGGTATCAGGAAGAATGCGGCAGCAAAGATATAATAAAACGCCGAGCTAAGCCCATACGTACTCTCTGCCGGTAGCCCGCGCAAACTCACGATTGCCGATACATTAATCATCGCCAGCGTGAACACGCCCATGCGCAGGGCGCGGCGGCCTGCGGGAGCAGCTGATTTTTCCTGTGTCTTATTCATAATTCATTGTGTTTTGCATGTGGTGCGGCTTGCTCCGCTTCCGAAAGCGACCATTCCTCCACATTGGATTCATAATAGAGAGAAACCATCCGATTGAGCGGATATGCCACCCCGGGCGTCTCCCGCTGCCCGGAGGCGGAGCTACGCCCGGTGGTGCCCAAGCTTGATTCTTCTTGATTCTCCATACCTGAAATGACCGCCGCTCTCCCCCTCTTGTTCTAAATATGATGGAGCTTTCTTGCTCAAACTTGAAAAATTACGTGAATTGCAAGTTCAAATGCGACGCTTTTTGAAAAAAATGCATTGTTAGTGTTTTAAGTCGGTAAAATTCATTCCGAAAGCTTTTGCCATGTCCATTGCGG
>Ga0233362_1000104_pt1 | contig 18400 bp, 15 predicted proteins | sample ElkDunMinimDraft_22_FD_180674 | JGI IMG/M metagenome (GOLD analysis project Ga0233362, IMG submission 180674) | Fecal eukaryotic communites from dung pellets of Tule Elk in California, USA - Elk Dung C1 | ecosystem: Host-associated > Mammals > Digestive system > Large intestine > Fecal | place... | reverse complement strand
TTTAAAACTAAATAAGTTTTCAACACTAAAAAGTATATTTTTTAGCGAGTGCAAAATTACATCATTTTTTGAAAAAAACAAACTTAATTCGGGAAAAAATCTAGTTTTTATTTTTTTATTCATACAATCCTTTTTTCTTTCCAAAACTATATGATATATAGGCATTTAGAAATACTGGAGTTGGATTATTAAAAGCCATTTGCTGAATAAAAGGAAAAACAGCATCAGCAGAGATTCCCACCTCAAGGATATGCGATTTATATTGATCTTTACTAAAATCGAAACTTACCCCCGTTTTAACATACGCACCTGGTCGAAAAGCAACTCCTTTGAATGAATAATACCATTCAGCCCCCCCTAAAATATTGCTCACATCGTGTATGTTAGGGTCGTAACGTTCTGTTTGTACAAGATAATTCATATCTGGATAAGTTACATACAAAACATCAAGATAAACGGGAAATCCTACTCCGAGCGCAAAACCGAAAGAAAATGAATAACGCACCTCTACGCCCCCCCAATAAGGTTTGTGATGCAAAATGCGTTGATACCCGTAACCCGCACGCCAAAAGAAAAGGTCATACAATTTACCATAGCAAAAAGGACGACTTCCCTCCCAATAAGCACTACGCGCACGCAACTGTTTATGATGCATACTATAAAAAATATCAGTCTCAAAATAGTGTTTATTGCGATAATCGGGTAATTTCCCTACTTGGAAACCAACTCCTGCCCCACGGGTATTCAAAAAAAAGGACAAATTCCACTCACGTGACTTTACCTGAATGATCTCAGCTTCACCTACATCTTGTGCTTCCAAAGAGAAAATAGCAAATAAAAAAAGCACGACAACAACGGTCCTGCTTCCTATTTTTTTAAGAATTTCCCTCATCGGAATCATAACACAACACTCTTTTACTCAGCAGATTGTTCTTGCTGTGGTTGGTAGTTTTGTGAATAATGTCCGTACGCCGCGCATTTATGATACTCGCAAGCTGACATAATCAAAACAAAACAAAATAAAACTGCAGCGATTACAATATTTTTCTTCATATACGTTATTTTTTTAATTTTGCAAAAATAAACAAAAAGTTGAGACCTTTGCTTTCTTTTCTAAAAAATATCAACAAAGACAAACGAATAACGCTAATTATAGGTTATTTATTTTTTGTTCTATTCATTTTTTCCGTAGAAGGTAAAGAAATTTACGCGCAACAATTAGAGATTACTTGTTTCGAAACCCAAAATCAAGTATTACAAAAAATTTCTCCTGATTCTATTTTTCTTCCTCAAAAAATAAAACTATCAGAGGTTGAAAAAAGGTTTCAGAAAGCGATTTTAAAGAATCAAGAAAATGGTTATTTAAATTTTTCGATAGATACTTTTTACAAAAAAGACGACACTCTTAAAGTACTGATATATAGAGGTAAAAAGTATGAGGATTACTATTTCCTTATTCCTGATAGTTCACACAATCTTATTGATAATTCAACACTTCGAGGGTATATTTCCCATAATACAATCCCGTGGAACAAATATGCCTCCTTTGCTCACAAATTTGTGGAATTATACGAAAATAGTGGCTATCCCTTTGCGTCAATAAGTATCCAGAATTTAACAAAGGGTTCTGAAGTTTCTCTCGCCTTAGAAACGGGTCCATACATTCGATTCGACTCGATTGTAATGAAAGGAGATGCAAAAATAGGAAATGGATTTCTGCAATCTTACTTGCGATTTAGGCATGGCAGGCCTTACAAAGAGAAATATATAAAAAGAATTCCGCGGTTACTATCAGAACTTCCATACATCACATTAACGAGAGCGCCGGGCGTAGAATTTTCGCAAGAAGGTTCAACTTTATATATTTTTGCGAACAAACGAAAGATTAATCAATTTGATGGTTACATCGGTTTGGTTCCTATAGATGAAACAAGTGGAAAAATAGCACTTTCTGGAGAGATAAATCTGCATCTTCGCAACCTCTTCACTATCGGAGAAACCATTGATTTACAATGGAAAGCAAGCGAAAGATACTCTCAGGACCTCAATATTCACGCTAATTTTCCCTGCCTATTACGTACGCCGTTAGGAATTGATGGTATTTTTATTTTAGAAAAGAAAGACACGGCATACATAAATAATCAATATAAAGTTGGAATCCAATACAACTTTTCGGGCAACAATTTTCTAAAAGTATATTATGCTAGACACAACTCTAACCTCATTAACACCAATACCCAAATAGATATTGGGGATAGCTACAAAAAAAATATTTATGGTATTGAGTTTCATTTTCGGCGATTAGATTATCTCTACAACCCCAAAAAAGGAATTGATATTCAGTTTGATTTTAATCTTGCACAAAAAGTTAACGAAAGTCTTGAAAAGAGTACCCAAACATCAATCATTACTAACATAATAGGCTACATTCCAATCAAAAAATGGTGGACTATAGTAATTTGCGGAAAGCATGGCTCACTTATCAGCAACGATTTACTAACCAACGAACTTTTCCGAATTGGAGGCATGGGCACCTTACAAGGATTTAACGACAAATCTCTTTACGCTTCATCGTATACTATAGGAGCAGCAGAATTACGCTTCATTTTTGCAAAAAATGCCTACATTAATTTATTTGTAAATGGTGGGGTTTTGAAAAAACAGACAACACAACAATCTTCTAAAGATTTTCCCATCGGATTTGGAATTGGCACAACGTTAGAGACCAAAGCGGGACAATTTTACATTAGCTACGCATTAGGGAAACTCAAAGATAGTCAAATCTCTTTCAAAACTGGCAAAATACACTTCGGAATTTTAGTCAATTTCTAATAATTTGAAGTAATTGTATCGGGATCAATTTCTAATATTCTAATATTGTATCTAGGAATGCCTTTTCGCACCACTTTGGGTGTATCAGGAGTAGAATTAGGTTTCTGCGCAAGTTTTGGCGTAGTTGCAGGTGATGTTTTGGGATTCACTTTGGAAGGAATTGGCGTTGGTTTCGTAACAACATTTACTTCATCAACGGTATCAACCAGTGGAATTTTCACGGTATCAACAGGTTGAAAAACAGAATCCTCTTCTATCTCAACTACGGTTATTGGCGCTGTGGGTACCATTTTTTGCTTTTGAATACTCTTTACCACTGCGTATGTTCCTCCGGCCAATATCGAAACTGTCACCACTGATGCAGCTACAATCTGTGCTACCGAAAATGCAGCAATTCCTGCTTTCTTAGCAAAAAGAAGCCAAAATAGCGGACAATATCGAAACTTTTTCTTTTCCGCTTTATTTTTCACTAATTCGTCAAAACTATTATCTTCTTTCATTGTGCTAAAATCATCATTTTCAATTTTGTTCTTGCAAAATTCAGGTGCCAATGTGAGGTTCCTTCCTTCATATCTAACATTTCTGCGATTTCTGCATGTGAGTATCCTTCAAATACATAAAGGTTAAAAACAGCCTTACTCGTCGGAGGCAATTGTTGAATCATCATCATCAATTCATCTGAGGAGAGTTTTGAGATAGCTGCATTTTGATCAACACCTTCCCAACTTAGTTCTTGCAAATCCTCCATACTCACCTCTGCGTGATTACAATAACGGCGCTGATAATCTAATGCTGCATTCACCATCACTCGTTTTAGCCATGCTTCAAAAGAACCTTCTGGTTTATATTTATGCAAATTTTCAAAGATCTTGATAAACCCCTCATTCAACATATCTTGCGCCTCATCTTTATTTTGCGCATAACGATAACATAAATGAAACAACTTGCTATAAAACAACTTAAACAGTCGATGTTGCGCTGCTCGCTTTCCATCAATACAATCTGCAATCAGTTGTGAATAATCTTGTTGTTTCGACATCGCTTAATATATAAACGTAATGAAGGTAAAAAATCTTTGGATAATTATTGACTTTAACGGAAAAAAAAACTTTTTGTTTCATTCGAAAAAAATTTCGTTCTAAGGGTAAAATTTTTGATCTCTTTTTTGCGGAAATCCAACTATTTTTCTTAAATAATCTGTTGAAAAATCGGTATTATTTCAGTATTAACCATAACTTTTTAGAAAAAAACAACAGCCCATTACAACGATAAACATCTATAAAACAAACATTTAAACGCCAAGAAGAATTAAAATATTTTTTATTGCAAAAAAGAAGTTTTGTAATCAAAAAAGTTGTATTTTTGCACCTCGAAAAAGTACGAAAGAATAACATAAAAAAAACAGAATAACGATGTCAAGAGTTTGTCAAATTACAGGAAAAAAGGCATTAACAGGAAATCACGTTTCCCACTCTAATATTAAAACCAAAAGAAAATTCAACCCAAACTTACATAGTAAAAAATTCTTCGTTCCTGAAATGGGCGGTTGGGTAATGATGAAAGTTTCTGCAAAAGGTATCAGAAATATGACTAAAAAAGGAGTGTGGAACTGCATTATCGAAGCTAGCAATAAGGGTTATATTAAATAAATATTATTGGATTTTAATGGGGTAAAACTGCTACATCTTTATGGTGTGGCAGTTTTTGTATTAAATACACAATAATTTGAAGAAATCTGCGTATTAGTAACAATTTTAGTGAAATAAATTTTGAAACAGATATCTATACTTCTTCTCTTTCTTTTTTTGCTGTTTACAACAAAAGCACAATCTTTCATATTTGGAACAATAACAGGTGAAAATGGTCAACCCATTGACAACCTTGTGATTTCAAATATTAATACGCAAGAACGAGTATTTACCACATCTGATGGAAAATACAAATTCGAAATTCCGGCTGAGATAAGCACCCAAATTCTGTTTCATCATATCTCTTTTACAGATTCCATTCTCACCCTCAAACTTTCAGCAAATGAGCAGCGACAATTAGATATTACGCTTCGTCCTATAGGAAAAGTTTTGGAACAAGTAGTAATTTCGGCTGAACACCAAGATGGCTACGAACGCATTGACCCCAAACTATCCTTCAAAATGCCATCACCCACCAATGGTGTAGAAGGTTTGCTCAAGAGTTTCCAAGGAGTTTCCTCCACCAATGAACTAAGTTCGCAGTATAATGTGCGCGGCGGAAATTACGATGAGAACCTCATTTTTGTCAATGGAATTCAAATTTATAGACCTTTTTTGGTGCGTAGCGGAAACCAAGAGGGTCTTAGTTTTGTCAATCTCGATCTTACTAAGAGCGTAAAATTCTCAGCAGGAGGATTTTCAGCAGAGTATGGAGACAAAATGTCATCGGTATTGGATGTAGAGTATAAAAAACCTCGAAAATTGGGAGGCTCACTATCTTTTGGTTTTTTAGGAGGAAGCGCCCACGTGGAAGGTACCATAAAAGACAAAAAGAAGGAACGGGAAATATTTTCTTACCTTGTTGGCGTACGATACAAATCCAATGCTTACTTACTCAGCTTTATGGATACAAAAGGTGATTACAAACCACACTTTTTCGACACTCAAATGTTACTGACATGGAACATTGCGCCTAAATTTAATATTAGCTTCTTAGGTAATTTCGCAATTAACAGCTACTTATATGCACCAACAATCCGCACCACTCGCTACGGCACTTCAGAGGTTATGCGACAATTTACAGTTTATTCAGAGGGTCAAGAGGTGGATAAATATGAGAGCTATTTAGGCGGATTGACCTTTACCTATACTCCTACACAAAAGAGTACACTTCGCTGGATTATCTCTTCATACTATGCCAAAGAAAAGGAAACCTATGACATCTTAAATGAGTATTTTTTATCTGATTTAGAAGGAGATATGAGTGGGGAAACCGATGATGTAGCACAAGAAATTTCGCGTAGGGCTGTGGGGGGAAGTTTGGAACATGTTCGTAACTCATTAACAGCTGCAGTTACAGCATTAGACTTTAGAGGCGAACATCGCTTTACGGACCATGTTTTCACGTGGGGTATCAAAGCACAAAGTGAAATTATTGAAGACCGCATAAAGGAATGGACGATGTTCGATTCCACTGGTTATACTCTTCCTGCAATTCCAACAATTCCAGGTACTATTGTTCCGTTTGACGATCCCTCGCGTATTTTAGATATAGGAGTGAACAACTATTTTACTTGTCAAAATGCCATCAACACGTTACGAGCAACTGGATTTGTACAAGATAGTTGGAGATTTGAGAGTGGCAACACAAAATTTATTTTAAATGGCGGAATCCGTTTCCATTATTGGAGTTTTAACAATGAATTTACGGCATCACCTCGTGTTGCACTACGTATTCTTCCTAATTGGAAAAGAGATTGGAGTTTTGGTATAAAAACGGGTGTTTTCTACCAATCACCATTTTACCGAGAGATGCGCCGTCCTGATGGCACTCTCAATTCAAACATCAAATCCCAATACTCCTATCAAATTTTAGGTTCATCAGAATACAACTTCAAAATGTGGAAGAGACCATTTAAGTTCACTACTGAAGTTTACTATAAACACCTTGAAAATTTAGTTTCCTATTCGCTTGACAACTTAAGGATTACCTACAGCGGAGAGAATGATGCTCGCGGCTACGCAACAGGAATTGATATGAAATTAAGCGGCGAATTTATCGATGGTTTGGAATCATGGGTTAGCCTATCCATAATGAAAACTGCAGAAGATCTATACAATGACTTTTACTATACACCCGAAGGAGAACTTGTACGACCTGGATATATTCGTAGGCCCTCGGATCAACGTTTTGCATTTAACATTTTCTTCCAAGACCACGTACCCGGATTCCGCCCTATTCGTGTACACCTTAACTTTGTTTTTGCCAGCGGATTACCTCACGGAGCTCCTCATACCGAACGCTACCAACAAACACTGAGTATGCCTTGGTATCGCCGTGTTGACATTGGATTTTCATACGTTTTCTTGGAACAAAATCGCGATCGATATATGCACAAAAGTCGTTTTATACGTTCCATTGGCAATGCTGGAATTTATCTTGAAATTTTTAACATTCTGGGCATCAATAATGTATCGTCATACACTTGGTTTACAGATATTAACGGCATACAAAATGCTGTTCCCGACTACTTAACACCTCGACTTATTAACCTGAAATTTGCGGTAGATTTTTAGTTACTATTAACATTTCGGGTAATTCATAAGTCACCTCTGTGAATAGAACTTCCGCAGGAAAAAAGTATTGCGCACAAAAACAAGATGTGCGTAGTTATCTGCGTTAGGGATTGCAGCGGTTATGAGCGCCGGCCTTAGAACTTAGAACTTAGAACTTAGAGTTTGGGAGTTGGATTTAGAAAGAGATTGGAGCGCAAGATTAAGGCGCGAAATTTGAGCGGAAAGCCCGACGGCGAGTGCGCGGCTCCGTGCGCAGGAAAGAGCCGGAACGCCCAAATAAAAAAATTAAAACAAATATTGGATTGCATCTTTTACTATAAAAACCAGCACCACAACTGCATAAACCACTTTCATAAAAGTACCAAGGAGAAAGCCCACAAAAGAACCGAGTGCAGCTCGAAATGCATTTTCCTGATTTTTAGCTATGACTTCTCCTATCAACGCTCCCAAAAATGGACCTAAAAGCAAGCCAATAATACCAAACGGACCGATTACAATTCCCAATAACGGCAACACTAAAACACTTACAATCAAACCTATAGTACTTCCGCGCACTCCTTGTTTTGTACCTCCAAAAAATTTGGTACCATAAATCGGAATAACATAATCTAACACAGTAATAACCAGCGCAATAGCCCCCATAATCACTAAAAAAGTAATATCTCCATCAAAATTGGGGAGCGCAAGAAACAACAACAATGACACAAAACTGAGAGGCGTTCCTGGTAATCCAGGTAGTATTGCGCCAATAAAACCGATAAGTCCCAATATTAGTGCCCCTATAATCAGCAAATATTCCATAATTTTATTATTTTCAATATGTTATAAATCCCAAAAAGAGAAATCAAATTTAGCTTCAATACTATTTTCAATATTATCATCCAGTTGTGGAAAGAAATCTATTCCTGTCATTATCTCCACCTCATCAACGGTTTTGCAGAAAGTTTTTAAAGGTTGCGTTCCGGCCTTATTTTCAAAGTAGAAGCCGATTGCATGGTAGGTCCCGTCCATAGGAATCAACAATACCTTATAGAAAGCTTCTGGTACTGAAACATCACAACTTCCTATTACAGAACAATTTGAAGACACAATAGGTCCACAAACCACATACACAGATCCATATTGTTGTGCCCAATCTCGTACCTTCTCCTCCAGACTTTTCCAAACACCAGCATTAAGATTATGATTTTGGGGACAAATATTAGAAAGGTAGAAACTCTCGCGCATTGCTTGTTCGTCCCACTTCATATCTCCTGCTGGGGCCATGTGACCGCGGTCGTAACCCGAATTGGAGTAATCGCGTGTTTCAGGGCAAATGCCACGAACTTCTGGGTCAGGGAGGAAGTGTCGCGCACGTTCACCGGTTCCCTCGCTTTCCACTTTTGTTAGTTCGTACGCCACCCAATTCGGAATTCGCCAGTCGGAATTATAACTCACGGTAAACCCCTTGTGTTCAATAACCTGCGATGTTCGTTCTTGCGTAAATTGAGGAATTTCCAACTTTTCTATCTGAGCTGTTTCAAAATATTTTTTCTCATCGATTGCGGCATTCTTCTTGGTTTGCGCCAGGAATAGCAACAACAGAACAACTCCCAAAACAATTACCAACATCGACACTGCTGGCGATTTTAATCTCTTTGCCATCTTATAATCTTTAGAATTTTGCGCAAAATTACAACTTTTATTAATGTGAAGAAAATTTATAAAAATTATTTGGGCGTGCCGGCTTTTCCTACACACAATCCCTCTCGCGCCGTCAGGCTTTCCGCTCAAATTTCGCGCCTTATTCTCTCACTCCAATCTATTTTAAACCCTAATTCTACGTTCTAAGCTCTTAATTCTAAAGTCTAAATCCGGCGCTCATAACCGCTGCAATCCTTCACGCAACCTATTGCCACTATCGCTTCGCACCTGCAATAAATTTCCTTTGCGTTCTAAAAAACCAAACTTCCGAAAGATTCTCAATCCATTCTTGAGATAGCAAAAAAAATCATACTTTTGCCAATCAAACTCTACTCGCATAAAAAGAGAATATAATGAAAGCAGCAAGCGTACACATCGGCATTTTTGGCAGAAGAAATCAAGGTAAAAGTGCACTTATCAATGCGTTAGCGGGACAAGAGATTGCGATAGTTTCAGACACTGCTGGCACCACAACTGATCCCGTAAAAAAATCGATTGAAATTTTTGGCATTGGGCCAACAATTTTAGTAGACACTGCAGGTATTGACGACATTGGTGCATTGGGAGAGATGCGTATGCAGAAAAGCTTTGAAGCAATAAAAACTATTGACGTTGCACTATTAGTTACCGCAGGCGAACAAGTGGGAACTCCTGAAGAACAAGTAATTGCGGAACTCCGTCGCTTTAACATTCCTTTCATTTGGGTTTACAACAAATCGGATCTACGCCCAATACCAACCTCATTACAAAAACAGTTTGAACAAAGTCGTGCGCCTTGGGTAAGTTGCAGCGCACAGACAAAAGCGGGAATCGAAGAACTTATCCAAAAAATTATCGAAATTACCCCTGCGAGTGCGCACCAACGTCCTACCCTTTTGGGCGACCTCATTCCTAAAAATGCGGTTGTACTTTTAGTAATGCCGCAAGATGCTGAGGCTCCTGAAGGACGACTAATTCTTCCACAAGTGCAAACTTTGCGCGACCTCCTCGACAATCACGCTATCGCCATTGCAATACAACCTGAAGAGTTGCGCACCACACTTCAAAAAACCTCTCCAGACTTAATTATCACTGATAGTCAAGTTTTTGAATTTGTATCAAAAAATATACCTGAGGAGATTCCACTCACAAGTTTCAGTATTCTTTTAGCGCGAGCAAAGGGAAACTTTGAACTCTTTTTACAAGGAACTTCTTATATTTCGCAGCTCAAAGATGGCGATAATATCTTAATCCTAGAATCCTGTACACACACCACCTCCTGTGGTGACATCGGGCGCCATAAGCTTCCAAATCTATTGCAAAAAGTAACGGGCAAACAACTTCGCTTTACCTTCATTGCCTCATTAGACCCACTTCCTGAACTTACCGACATTGCCTTTGCTATTCAATGTGGTGGTTGTATGGTTACACGCAAGCAGTTGCAAAACCGCATTTTACAAATCGTTGAAGCAGGAATTCCTGTTTCTAACTACGGAATGGCATTAGCATTGCTAACCGGAATTTTTGAACGCGCAACGCAGATTTTCCGCAAACTGAAGGAATAAAAAAAAACTCTATTTTTGCATCCTCGTTTCTTTTAACGAATGGCAGTTCGAAACCCTCCTGCCAGATAATGAGAAATTTATCGAAACAAAACTAACGGAATTTAAAATGAATGAAATTCTTCTCATCTCATCCCTACTTTTTATTTACGGGACAACACTCTTGGCGTATCGGTTTCTTGGGCGCGCAGGGCTTTTCGGCATGACCGTTGCTGTCACCATTTTAGCCAATATTGAAGTTGTAATTCTCATTACCGCATTCGGTATTGAGCAAACATTAGGCAACGTTTTATTTGCAACTACCTTCCTCATCACGGACATTCTTTCCGAATGCGAAGGAAAAAAATACGCCAATCGTGCGGTAGTAATGGGGCTTTGGGCATCTCTATTCTTCTTGACAATCTCCCAAAGTTGGCGAATATATCAACCATCTATCAACGACACAATGCACCCGATGGTTTACCAACTCTTCTCTTTGACACCGCGCATTATCATAGCCTCATTTATTGCCTTTGCCATCAGTCAGTTTTTTGACGTGTGGATTTACCATAAGTGGTGGCAATTCACCGAAAAGCGAACGGGCTCTCGACATCGCTTCCTTTGGTTGCGAAATAATGGTTCTACACTCATCAGTCAATTTATCAACACACTTATTTTCACAATGATAGCATTTGTAGGCATTTATGATTTCAAAACTTTATTCTCCATTTTTACCTCCTCCTACATCATTTATACCATTGCTAGTTTATTAGACACTCCGATTGTATATTGGGCACGAAAAATCAAAGAAAAACAAATTCAAACCAAAATAAAATAAAAAAAGTCGGCTTAACAGATGCTACGCCGACTTTCAAATATTAAATTTCAAAACTTAATTTAATTCTCCATTAAACTCTAAAATTCTCACTTGAGTTGTTAATGTTGCTATCAACTCAACTTCATATTTAACCTCTAAATGAAGAGACGAACCGTTAAACTTAGCCGTTACAATTACATTCTTGATATTTTCTTCTGCACTATTCAACAAATTAGTCATACCTGTATTTTGGGTAAGAGATGCGAAAAGTGTGGTTAACAACTCTACATTATCGGTATTAGCCGTAAAAGTATTATCACCTGCATAATCCATTGGAAGAACGTAGTAAAGAAGAATTCCATCCTGCACAACAGGATTTTCACCAATCATCACCTTACCTTCTTTAGAGGTGCTTTGAGAAATTAATGTAAATGTTCCGTGGTAAGTACCTTTTACTTTAGATCCTTCGCCACCAAAATTACAAGATGTAAGTCCTAAAATTAGAACCATCAAAATAGGTAAAATTTTTTTCATATTCCGTGATTTTTAGTTAATAAATTGGGTTGCAAAAGTACAAAAATTATTTTTTCTAATCACAATTAAAGAGAGTTAAGATTAAAACTTATCAAGAATAAAAGTTGATAAAAAAAACCAACATATAAATATATATTATATTATTTTGTATTTTTGCCGCCTTAAAATCACTATAAATAAATTGACAAAACAATGAAAATATCTTTCAATTGGCTGAAACAATATTTAAGTTTCGACTTAAATCCGGAAGAAACCGGAAAACTCCTCACAAATTGTGGACTAGAGGTTGAGAATATCGAACTTTTTGAGACCATCAAAGGTGGACTCAAAGGGTTAGTAGTAGGTGAAGTTTTAACCTGCGAAGATCATCCGGATTCGGACCATCTCCACGTTACCACTGTTGACGTTGGCGGCGAAAAGATTTTAGACATTGTTTGCGGAGCTCCTAACGTAGCAGCAGGACAAAAAGTAATTGTTGCAACTATTGGTACAGTACTTTACGATGACGAGAAGCCCTTTACTATTAAGAAATCAAAAATTCGTGGTTGTGTATCAGAAGGCATGATCTGTGCTGAAGATGAAATTGGTGTAGGTTCTGCTCACGATGGCATTATGGTTCTACCTGCTGACGCTAAAGTCGGAACGCCTGCTGCTGACTACTTCCAAATTGAAAGCGACTATATTTTCGAGATTGGACTAACACCCAACCGAAGCGATGCAATTTCACACCTCGGCGTTGCACGTGACCTTTTCGCAATGCTCAAAATGAATAACCTGCCAACCTCACAGGTTCTGATGCCAGCTCCCGAAAATTTCATTTCTGCTCCTAAAACCAACAAAATTGATATATCTATAGAAAACAAAACTGCTTGTCCAAGATATACCGGACTTTGTTTGGAAAATGTAGAAGTAAAAGACTCTCCTGCTTGGTTACAAAATCGCTTACGCTCCATCGGTATCAGACCCGTAAACAACATTGTGGATATCACGCAATTTGTTATGTTTGAATGCGGTCAACCTTTGCACGCTTTCGATTCAGATAAAATTAAGGGCAACAAAGTAATCATCAAAAATCTTCCTACAGGCACCCCATTTACCACTTTGGACGGCTCTGAAATTAAATTGCACGAAGAAGATTTAATAGTTTGCAACGAAGAGGAAGGAATGTGTATTGCTGGCGTTTATGGTGGTTTAGACTCTGGAATCTGTCAATATACACAAAATGTATTCTTAGAAAGCGCTTATTTTCAAGCCACTTCCGTTCGTAAAACTTCAAAAAGACACGGACTTAAAACAGATGCTGCTTTCCGATTTGAACGTGGCTGCAACCCAGATATCACTTTATATGCCATCAAACGTGCGGCTAACCTTATGATTGAGTTAGCAAATGCCACAATCGCTTCCGAAATTATTGATGTTTACCCCAATATTATTGAAAAAAACAATATTGTTTTAAATTTCGATCAAGTTTACAAAGTTGTTGGAAAAATTATCGACAAAGAGACCATCTCTAACATACTTCTCAACCTTGGTTTTAAATTTGTTACTTGTACCAACGATTTTATCGTAGTAGAAGTTCCTCTTGATAGAGTTGACGTAGTTCGCCCCATCGACCTTATTGAAGAAATCCTTCGTATTTATGGATACAACAATGTCGAAATTCCAACTACCATTAAATACACTACCAATTCTATTCCTGAAAACAGAGCGGCAAAATTACAAAAACGAATTTCTATCTATCTCGCCAACAGCGGATTAATCGAAATAATGAACAACTCCCTTACTAAGGAATCTTATGCAACTACACTTCCTTTTATTAATGAGAATGAAACTATCAAACTACTTAACCCGTTGAGCAGCGAACTCAATGCATTGCGTCAATCTCTACTTCCTGGCGGTTTGGAAACCATTGCGCACAATCTAAACAATCGCAATAACAACCTCCGTCTCTTCGAATTTGGTAAAATATATTTCAAAAATTGTTCTGCTAATAATGATGATAAAGTGGAAGTAAGATTCCTCGAAAAACAAATATTAAGCTTCTGGTTTACAGGCAAGAACCATGACGATATTTGGAATGATGCTACACAAGAAATGAATTTCTACACCTTGAAGAATGTTATCAACAATCTTCTTGCATTCTTAAATATTCCACTTAAAAATATTACCATAAAAAATTCTGAATCAAAAATTTATTCACAAGGATTAGAATACATTCTTCCTAACGGAGAAATTCTATTCTCTTTGGGAATTGTTTCACCTAAAGTGCTCAAATCTTTTGATATCAAGCGCGAGGTTTACTATGCAGAAACGCAAGCAGGAACACTTTTGGAATTACAAAATAGCAATGTTCTTTACTCGCCAATTCCAGTATTTCCAACTGTGAAACGAGATCTTGCCTTGGTTGTTGACAAAGCTACAACATACCAAACATTAGAAGCCATAGCATTTAAATATGGCGGCAATCGCTTGAAAAGCGTTTCTCTTTTCGATGTTTACGAAGGTGACAAGTTAGAAGCTAATAAAAAATCTTACGCACTCAACTTTGTTCTTCACCATCCTGAAAAAACTCTTACAGAAGAGGAAATTAACAAAGTAATGAATAAATTGATTGCAGCATTTGAAAGAGAATGTAATGCTAAGTTGAGATAATGCAGATTTTTAACAATTTAGAGGATTTCAAAAAACTGGAAAATGCAGTGGTTACCATCGGCTCGTTCGATGGTGTTCATATTGGGCATCGATTGCTGTTGCAAAAACTTTGCACAACTGCCCAAAATACTGATGGTGTTAGTGTTGTTATCTCCTTCAACCCTCATCCACAAGAAGTACTACGCCACGACCCCAACTTTTTCACAATCCTTACATTAGAGGAAAAAATCTCTCTTCTTGAAAAAGAAAATATCGATATTCTGTTACTTCTTCCTTTTACCCCAGAATTAGCCAATTTATCATCAGAACAATTTGTAGAACAAATACTTATCAAAAAAATTGGCACTCGCACCCTAATTATGGGACCAGGCAATAATTTTGGAAAAGGCAGAGAAGGAAACTATCAATCATCATACAATTTTCTTTTAAAAAACGGCATTACTCCCATTCTGATAGAGGAATATCTAATGAACGATATTGCTGTTCGGTCCTCAAAAATCAGAGAAGCTATCATTGATAAAAATTATGCAAAAGCGGAAGCCCTATTAGGACATTCCACATTCAGAAAAAAAGAATAAAAATAAAAAAATATACTCTATGAGCAAATACTTAATCATCGTTGAGTCTCCAGCGAAAGCCAAAACGATAGAAAAATTCATAAGCAAAGACTACCAAGTAATCTCAAGTAAAGGACACGTTCGCGACCTTCCCCCAAAAGAAATAGGTATTGATGTTGCACAAGGTTACCTACCTCTTTATGAGATTATGTCAGAAAAGAAGAAATTGATTGCTGAAATTAAAGAACTTTCTACCCAAGCGGAAACCGTTTTGCTAGCAACGGATGATGACCGCGAAGGAGAGGCTATCTCTTGGCACTTGATTGAAGCTGCTAACATACCGATGGATAAAGTGAAACGTATTGTTTTCCATGAAATTACTAAAACGGCTATTGAACAAGCGTTGGCAAATCCAAGAGATATGGACATCGATTTAGTAAACGCACAGCAAGCTCGTAGAATTTTAGATAGATTGGTAGGATTTGAACTTTCACCTGTACTATGGAGAAAAGTACGTCCTCAACTTTCTGCGGGTCGCGTACAATCTGTAGCCGTAAAATTAATTGTAGAAAAAGAACGTGAAATCAACAAATTCACAAGCAGTTATAACTACAAAGTTGGCGGTATTTTCAACTCTACAGAAAACGACAGCACCTCTTTAGATGCTGACCTCAACACACGTTTTAATACAAAAGAGGATGCATTACGGTTTTTAGAAGATTGTAAATCATCTACATTTACCATTAACTCTGTTGAGAAAAATCCTGGAAAAAAATCTCCAGCACCTCCATTTACCACTTCAACATTGCAACAAGAAGCCGCTCGCAAATTAGGATTCTCCGTTAGTAAAACAATGGTAATTGCACAACAATTGTACGAAGCCGGTTATATCACCTATATGAGAACTGACTCCGTAAACCTATCAGAACTAGCATTGGAAAGTACCAAAGATGAAATTTGCAAAATTTATGGCGAAGACTACTCCAAAACGCGTCGATATGTGACCAAAACCAAAGGAGCACAAGAAGCGCACGAAGCAATTCGTCCTAGTATCATGTCAAATCACACTATACCTGGCGATACTTTCGCAAAACGACTCTACGAATTAATTTGGAAACGCACCATCGCTTCTCAAATGAGCGATGCAGAGTTGGAAAAAACTAACATTACCATCGATATCTCTAACCGCCCAGAAAAGTTTGTTACCTCTGGAGAAGTAGTAACTTTCCAAGGTTTCTTGAAAGTATATATTGAATCAAAAGATGAAGAAGATGAAGAAATTAAGGGTTGGCTTCCTCCTGTAAAAGTTGGCGAAAAATTCGCTATTGAAGAGGTAAAAGCTTGGCAAAAATATGCGATGGCACCCACACGCTTCACCGAGGCAAGTTTGGTAAAGAAACTGGAAGAGTTAGGAATTGGTCGTCCTTCTACATACGCCCCTACCATCTCTACTATCCAAAAAAGAGAATATGTGGTTAAAGAAACACGTACAGGCAGCGAACACGACATCATCGTCTTAACTCTAAAAGAGAACAATATTAAAGAAAGTTGTAAGAAAGAGAAGTATGGAAATGAAAAGGACAAACTATTCCCAACCGACATTGGAATTGTTGTCAATGAATACCTTCAAGAGCACTTCGAACCTATTATGGACTACGGATTTACAGCACAAGTGGAGAAGGAATTTGATGATATTGCAGAAGGAAAAATCGAATGGCAAAAGATGATTGATAGATTCTATCTATCGTTCCACCAATCCATTGAGAATGCATTACAACACTCTAACCGCGCTAGTGGAGAGAGACTTTTAGGACAAGACCCCAAAACCAATGCCAATGTTTATGCTAAATTGGGCAAATATGGTCCTATGGTTCAATATGGCGAAAATTATGAGGATCAAAAACCACGCTACGCACGTATGAAATCCACTCAATTTATCGAAACCATAACCTTAGAAGAAGCATTAGATCTTTTCAAACTTCCCCGCGAACTTGGAGAATACAACGGTGAAATGCTTACCATCGGCTTAGGTAGATTTGGCGCATACATCAAACACGGAAAAACATACGTTTCTTTTCCAAAAACTGAAGAACCTACCGAAATTAGCTACGAAAGAGCAGTTGAACTAATTGAGGAAAAACTAAAACTCGATGCTGATAGAGCTCCCCGTCTTTTAGGACAATACAACGACGTTGACGTTTTTGTCGCATCAGGAAAATATGGGCCATACGTAAAATATAACGACCAAAATATATCTTTCGAAAAGAAAATATCTCCTTCAACACTCACTTTGGAAGACGCAATTCAAATTATTGATAGTGCTAAAACCAAAAACATACTGATTTCATTCCCAGAAGATGAAAATATTAAAGTAATGAACGGAAGATATGGCGTTTATATTACTAATGGAACTGACAACTTTAAAATCCCGAAAGGAACTAATCCACAACAACTTACTTATCAAGAATGCCTAAATATCATTGCTAGCAGCAATCCAACAGCCAAGAAAAAATATACGCGTAAAAAAAGCTAATTATGGAATTAGAATTGGAAAAATATCTCTCTCCCATCGACTTAGAGGAGCTTAATATATTTGGACAAATAAAAGAAAATCAACGTATTATCAACTCTATTAAGATCAATAAAGATAATGAAAAGATTTTATTGGACGACATCCAAATTGTAATTCTTGGTGTACCAGAGTCTCGTGGCGCTGTAAATAACTACGAATGCTTACACGCTGCCAATGAGGTGCGCAAAGAACTCTATAAACTTTTCCGATGGAATAAACCCGTAAATATCTACGACTTAGGGAACTTGAAAGTGGGTACTACACTTGAAGACACCTACGAAGCTCTTTCAGACGTGATAAGTTATTTCATTGAAAGAGAAATTATTCCTATCATTATTGGAGGCAGCAACGACTTAGCATTTGCCAACTATCGAGCATACGAAAAACTAGAACAAGTTGTAAACATTGCAGCTATTGATTCTCAATTCAACCTAGGAAATGTGGAAGAAAAAATCAATTCTAATAACTACCTCAATAGTATCATACTGCAACAGCCCAACTTCCTGCTCAACTATTCTAACATTGGATACCAAAGCTATTTAAACTCCCCTGAATCCTTGGCTATGATGAAAGAGCTCTACTTCGATACCTACCGCGTAGGCGCACTTCGCAAAGATATTCTTGAAGTAGAACCTATTGTTCGCAACGCAGAAATGGTCTCTATTGACATCTCAGCAGTAAGACGCCCTGACGCACCAGGAAACCCGAACGCATCAGCACATGGGTTCTACGGAGAAGAGATTTGTCATATTGCTTATCTAACCGGAATTAGCGAAAAGATGAGTTCGTTCGGTATCTATGAGTTTAACCCCGCATACGATAATAATAACCAAACTGCTCAGCTCATCTCTCACGCAATTTGGTACTTTATAGAAGGATATTTAGGACGTTGCGGCGATATGCTCTTCCAAAATAAAGAAAATTACACAAAATTCTCAGTTACCGTAAATGATGCACCTGAAAATCTC
>Ga0233362_1000103_pt1 | contig 18459 bp, 4 predicted proteins | sample ElkDunMinimDraft_22_FD_180674 | JGI IMG/M metagenome (GOLD analysis project Ga0233362, IMG submission 180674) | Fecal eukaryotic communites from dung pellets of Tule Elk in California, USA - Elk Dung C1 | ecosystem: Host-associated > Mammals > Digestive system > Large intestine > Fecal | place... | reverse complement strand
CGCAGGGTGGCATAATGCCCCGCACCATACAAATGCCCCGCTTTATGCCACCCGCGTGCTAACGCACGCCCGCTTGCGCGGCTGGCGGGGTTCACATACATCGTGGGTTATGTGTCCAGGGGGCAAGCCCCCTGTCTACTCTATGCCGCCCCGCAAGATGCGGGGCTCCCATCTTGCCGCGGCGGGCGCCGCGGGGAATTCCTCATTGTTCATTGTACATTTTTCATTGTGCATTGTTCATTGTGCATTTTTGCCACACTTTAGCCTTGAAAACGCATCATTTTACGCTAAAATATCCGCGCCCGCGGGCATCCGCACATTTTTCTAACACCAAACAATCCAATCAATCATATGGCTAAACTGACCGTACGCGACCTCGATGTCGCAGGCAAGGAAGTCCTCATGCGCGTGGACTTCAACGTACCCATGAAGGATGGCGCCATCACCAACGATGCCCGCATCGTGGCCGCCCTTCCCACCATTAAGTTCCTCTTGGAAAAGGGTGCCCGCTTGGTGCTCTGCTCCCACTTGGGCCGCCCGGATGGCACCGGCTACCAGCCGGAGTTCTCCCTGAAGGCCGCCGCTGAATGCCTGTCCCAGCACCTGGGCAAGCCCGTGGCATTCGTGCCCGAAACCATCGGCGAGGCCGCTACCGCCGCTCGCGCCGCCCTGCAAGATGGCGATGTACTCCTGCTGGACAACGTTCGCTTCGACAAGAAGGAAAAGAAGAACGACCCCGACTTTGCCAAGGCACTGCTCGGCAACGCCACCCTGTACGTGAACGACGCTTTCGGCTCTGCCCACCGCGCTCACGCCTCCACCGAGGGTGTAACCCACTTCGCAGAGAAGTCCGCCATGGGCTTCCTCATCGAGCACGAGCTCGAATACTTGGAAGGCAAGCTTGAATCCCCCGCCCAGCCCTTCGTTGTCATCATGGGCGGTGCCAAGGTGTCCGACAAGATTCAGGTGCTCTCCAAGCTCATGGAAAAGAGCCAGACCTTCATCATCGGCGGTGCCATGGCCAACACCTTCCTGGCTGCTCAGGGCAAGAATGTGGGCAACTCCAAGATTGAGGCCGACAAGCTCGACCTCGCCAACGAAATCCTGGCCGATGCTGCCGCTCGCGGCGTCAAGTTCATCCTCCCCGCCGACACCCGCTACTCCTTCAAGTTCGAGGAAGGCGCAGAAACCTTCTGCACCGCTCCCTGGGCTGAGAACGGCGAAGTGCCCGAAGGCGGCATGGGTATCGACATCGGCGACAAGGCCATCGAGGAAATCTGCTCCATCATCAAAGGTGCCAAGACCGTCCTCTGGAACGGCCCCATGGGCGTGTTCGAGCTGGACTCCTTCAGTAAGGGCACCAAGGCTGTGGCCGAATGCCTCGCTGAGTCCGACTGCATCTCCATCGTGGGTGGCGGCGACTCCGTGACCGCTGCCAAGAAGTTCAAAGTGGCAGACAAGCTCTCCTTCTGCTCCACCGGCGGTGGCGCTTCCTTGGAACTGCTGGAAGGCAAAGTGCTTCCCGGCATCGGCTCCCTGAGCGAGAAGTAAGAAAGAAAAGCTTTCGTGAACAAAACGCCCGACTTGTGTGAGCAGGTCGGGTGTTTTTTTGGGGGGAGGGCAAGCTATTGCTGAGGCTCATCGAGTCGAAGTTTCACCGAGCGAAGCGAGATTTCACTGAGGGGCTCCCCCGAAGTTTCACCGAGTGAAGCGAGATTTCACAATCCTCGGATACGCCTGCAATTTTACTGTACTTTGTTTATCATAGAGCATACAATCACGCACATGGATAACAAAAAAGAAGGAAAACTTGCTCGCTCAGCCATTGCTTTTTCTGTCAAAATCGTGCAATTGCATCACAGAATAGAAAATCTGGGATTTCTACGCAACCAATTAGCCCGCGCTGCAACTTCCATTGGAGCAAATATACACGAAGCTGCATACGCAGAAAGCTCAACTGATTTTGTACACAAAATGAAAATTGCGCTCAAAGAATGCTATGAAACAGAATACTGGCTCATGGTCTTGGGGGAGTCATGCCCGGAGTTACGAGAAGAATCTTCCTCTCTTCAGAAAGAAGCCGGCGGGCTTCGTTATATGCTTATAGCATCGGTCAATACGTGCCAACAACGCAAGAGTTTTTCATAAGATAATCGCTCTCGCTCAGTGAAACCTCCGGCTCTGCCGTCGGTGAAATCTCATCGGTGAAACTTCATCACTTCGTGATTCAGTGAAATCTCGGCCGCTTTCGCGACCTCGGAAGTAATACACTCAAAAAGCTCGCCTTGCTTGCGCAAGACGAGCTTTTTTGAGTATGAGTAGGCCTTCGATTAGAAGTTGATGCGGTAGCCTACGGTACCGTTCACGTTGCTGTAGCCGGAGCGGAACTCGGCAGAGCCATCGATGAAGATGGAGCCGGCGTTCAAGCCCACGGGGATGGTGACACCTGCACCGATTTCCACGCCCACGGCACCGATTTCGGCGGACTTGACGGAGGTGGCGGTGGTGCCTTCCAGCAGGGCCACATCGGCCTCGCCTTCGCGGTCACCGGCGTCTACCTTGACCATGGCGCGGGCCTCGAAGATGGAGGCGCGGTTGTAGAGGCTTTCGCCCATCACGGTCTGCAGGCGGGCACCGGCACCGAAGGTGAGCACGTTCATATCCTGCTCGCCCACAGCCAAGGCATTGTCTGCACCGGATTCGGTGTAGGCATCAATGCTGCTGTGGCGCCAGGTCACGTTGAACACGGGCTGCCAGCAGGTGGTGCCATCCTCGTTCAGCGAGAAGGTGCGGGCTACTTCATACATGAAGCCATAGGCCATACCATCGGTATCGCCGCTGGTCTCATAGGAGCCACCGGGTACGCTCACGGTGCGGTTCAGGGTCACATCAGCGCGGCCGAGGGTGGCCACGAAGGTGTGGGTCCAAGCCTGGTGAGCCACACGGGCAAAGAGCGACACGTACTGAGTATCGAAATCACCCTCGGCGCGGTCGGCAGAGTCGGCTTCCAGGTCGCCGTACATAGCCGTCACGGCCATACCCATGGTGAGGTGGTTGGTGATATCCACATCGAATCCGACGGTACCGCCCCAGCTATCCATGGTGTAGCCGGCAGCCAAGCCATCGGCATCCATCTCGCGGTGGTCGCCCTCGGCGTTGATCCAGGCGTTCACGTAGGGCATGCCTTCGTTCACCTCGCACTGGTTCACACCCATGGTGGTGGTGCGGTTGCGGATAGCGCGCAGCTGGCGTTCCACATCGGCAGAGAAGGCAGAGCCCAGCACCGCCGTGCCGGCACCGGCCGTGGCGGCCAAGGCACGCTCAGCGGCATCGCGGTTGCCATTCTGCATCAACTCAGCCACGGCGTTGTCAATCGCCTTGAGGGCGGAGTCTGCCGGCAGCTTGGAGGGATCCACATTCCAAAGCAACTCGGCACCGGCCTTGGCGTTCGGGTCGCTTGTGCCTTCCTCGTAGCGGTTGGTCTCGCTGGCGACCAAGTCCACGTACACCTTATCGCCCTCTACCACCAACTTGGCTGTCTCGCTCAGGCGGCGGAAGGCGTTGTCGGTGATATCAAGCGTGATGGTCTTGCCATCCAAATCGCTCAGTTGGCCCGTACCTTCCATGAACAGCAGGTCATCATCTGCGCTCAGCACCTCGCCCGCAGCGGAGGAGAGTGTCAGCGCAGCACCATCTTTCATGGTAGCAGAGGAACGGTTGATGCGGATAGCAGGGGCGCCGCTGTCGGTGTTCATCTCCACGGTAGTGTCAGAGCCATCGAGCAGCTTTAATATGCGCAGGTTGAGGGTCTTGTTGCCGTTTTCCTCCGCCACGTTGATGACAGACTTGCCTTCCAGCTCCAGTTCAACCTCGCTGTCAGCTACCGTTGTCACCTTGTCGAAGGTCTGCGTCCCCTTGCCGGGGTGCACATGGATAAAGCCCTCATAGTCGCTCAAATCACCGCTAAAGGTGCAGTCCTGCTGCGGGGTAATATGGACTTGCGGCCAGTAGCCGGCGGCACTGGAGGAGCCTTGCAAGGCACCGGTACCCGTCAGGCCATCAACATCCACAGCATTGCTATACTTGTTGGTATTTTCATCCACATTCATCACCAAGGTAGACCCTTCCTGCAGCTCCAGCACCACATCTTGCACATGGGAAGTTTCGTTCAGGGTGGCGGTGGCCCCCTTGGCTATGCTCAGGGTTTCCTTACCCTCGCCCGCGCCCTTGATGCCGAACCCATTGTCAACCACCGCGCCATCGAGCAGCGTCACCTTGCCGCCGGAAAGCAGCTCCAGGTCACCCGTCATGTCTAAGACACCCAGTTCATCGCTCACCTGCAGTGTACCGCCGATAGAAGCCTCGCCGCTCACCTGCAGCCAGCCCGTTTCATTCTCCACGGTCACACCGCCCAGCAGCTCGCTGGCATTGCTGCCCTTGCCGTTCAGCTTCAGGATGCCGGAGGTGATGGTCACCGGGCTATCAGCATCAGCCGTCAGCGCACCGTTGATTTGGTACACAGAGTCGGTATCCAACTCACCGGCATTCTGAGCACCGGGCGTAGCCACGGTGTTCAGCAGCTGCAGCTCGGTACCGGTCACATCAATGTCACCGTTGAAGGAGAGGGAGCGCAGGTTGCTATCCACATCGGCAACTTCCAGGTTGTTGTTGATGGTCACCAGGTCGTTGCCATCGCCCGTGATGGTGAGGTTGGCACCATTGCCACGGCCAATCAGGTTGGAGAGCACCAGGCCTTCGCCATCGCCGGCGTCAGCTTGTGTCAGGTCTATCACCGTATCCTTGTCAATGTAGACAGAGGCATAGGGCTCCGAGCTGCTGTACACATTGGCACCGTTGCCGGCCCACTGTGTGCCGTCAGCGCCCACGTTGTCTTCCGAGCTGCGGTAAATATCATCATCGCTCAGCGGCACATCGGTGGCAGACAGGGTCAGCTTGCCATCCGTACCGAAGGTGGCAGAGATGTTGTAGAGCGCCAGCGTGGCATCCCAAGCCACGGCACTTGCCAGCTGGGCAATGCTCTTGTCGGCAATCGTGTAGCTCACGCTGCCGGCATCCAGCACATCTCCCAGCACGCCGTTCACGCCGATGGTCACCGTCGCGCCGGTGGCGGCACTCACTGCCGCATCGGTTGCAGCATCATCCGCAAAGTCGAAGAGCACATTGCCCGCGCCATCAGCCAGTTTGCTCGTCAGGTCAAAGGCAGAGCCATCTGCCAGCTTCACGCCGTTGAAGCCCGTGAGCGTGGTCACACCCTTGGCGGTCTCGATATCCCGCAGCAGCACATCTGCATTGGCAGCACTTAAGCCACCCATGGCTATCGTCTGCACCACACCCTTGTCATCAATGATGACGTGCCCGTTGAAAGCATCTGCACCCTTCAGGCTACCGGCGTGGATGAGAATCGTCGGGGCCTGCCCGGCGGCATTCTTGGTCTTATCCAAGCCATTCAGGTTGAGCACAGCCTCGCTGCCGTCGAGCACAATGGCATCGCCGCCAATCTTGCGGTCCCAAGCCGTACCAACGGTCTTCACCTCACCACGGAGGATGGTGAGCGAATCCAGCACCACGCCACCGCCAATTTCCAACGCCACCGGGGTGGTGTCATCCATGGTGATGCTGTCGTCCACATCCACCACCACACCATCTGCCGTGCCGGTGGTGCCGTTTGTCTCGCTCTTGATGCTGCTGCCCGTGCCGGTGAGTGTCAGGTTCACACCCTCTACTGTGCCGCGGCTACCCACGGTGATGGTCTCCACGCTCAGCGCAGCGGCGCTGCCGCCTGACTTGGCGGAGGCCAACTTGGCATTTTGGCCGCTCACCTTCAGCTTCTTCATGGTGTCGTCATTCACCTTCACGGTGGTGTTGGCAGCCACTGCCAGCGCACCCGTGGCGGCGGTATCCCAGGCCACGGCGCCCTGCTCCAGCACCCAAGTACCACCGCTCAGCGTGGTATCGGCTGCGGCGTTGGTCTCCGTGCCCTTCAGGGTGAGGCCGCCTTGCTTGAGGTTGAACACGGCGCCCGACACAGCCGTTTGCAACGTACCGCCCTCAGACACAATCTTCAGGTGCACATTGTGCGTGCTGGCATTGTCCCGATACTCGAGCTTGGAAGCGTTCTTGAGCTCAAGCGTACCGATACCCGTATCATCCCCCAGTCCATTGACAGAAAGCAGCATACCTCCGTCAACAGTCATCGTGGCATTCTCCAGCACATGTATACCATTGGTCTTAAAGACATCGTTGGTGCCGCCACTCAATTTCATGTCGCCGGCACACACCTTCACCACGTGGCCATCGTGCACATAGGTGCCATAATTTGTCAAATCCATAGCCACCGTGCCGGTCAATGCAGCCCCGGTGTATCCCTCCGGTGCTTGGTTGATATACAGGTATCCCGAACCATTGGCCGTGGGTGTCACCGCCAGGGTGCTGCCGGCTGCCGCCTGCAAGTGCGAATCACCTGTCACCGCGCCCAAGTTTACCTTAGCATCCTGCAACGCACGCAAGGTTGCACCTGTCAGCGTCACCTTAGAAACAGCCAAGGCCTTGTCTGCATCCGTGGCAGCGGCATAATCCAACACCAGCGCGGCACCGCCGGACACAGCCGCCTGCGTGGTGCTCAGCGCAGCCTTGTTCTGCGCTATAACCGTGCCGCCGGAGATAGTCGTGTCGCCCGCGTAGCTATTCGCCCCGGTGAGGGTGAGGGTACCCGTACCGGTCTTGGTAAGGGAGGCACCGGTGTTGCCACCGATAGCACCACCGCCAATGGTGTAGTTGGTGGTATCGGCCTGCACAGTCATGTTGCCGATGTTCACACCGGCACCTGCCACGGTGATTTCCACCTCCGTCACTGCCGCACCGGCACCATCCGTCAGGTCATCGAAGAACACGTAGTCCAACTGCTCAAAGTCTGCCGTGGTGGCAGAGGGAGTCAGCGTGCCATCCACCATCTGGGCTTTCACCCAGGAATCAGGTGTCTGGTCGGCGGCTTCCCAGGTGCCGCCATCTGCATCATTCCAGAAGAGCGTGTCGGCGGCACCCATCGCACGCAGCACGAGGTCGTACAAGCCATTACCGGCATTCTGCACAAAGTGCAGGCTATAGGTCGTGCTGCCGGTATCCTGTCCGTCCAAGTTAGTGGCAAAGAAATCGCTCGCAACAGCGCTCGTATCGGCCAGCGTCAAGCCGCTGATGAGCGTGTGGTCGCGGTAGCCATCCCCGGCATTCTCTTCTGTCGGGTCCAGAATCTCCGTCAGCGCATTGGTGATGGAGAGATTCAGCAGCGTCTTGGCACCGCCACCGGCCAGCGAAATCGTATCACCCGTTTCCTCACCCACCTGATACAGCGTATCCGTGAGCTTGTAGGGAGTCTCCGTGCCCGGTATGGTGTTGGGAGAATCCGTCACGCGGAAATTCATGGTACCCGCACCCAGCACGGTGCTGCCGCCCAGAGACACGGCACCAGCTGCTTCTGCGCTGTTGTCTGCCAATGCATCGGCCAGCGTCATTCCCGCACCCAGGTTCAAACCGATGATGGTGGCATCATTCACCACTGTGATGAGGTCTGCCCCCGTGGCATCTGCTGCGCGGGTGTAGCCGGTCATATCCAGCACACCGCCGGTGGCGGTGAAGCTGTGCGTGCCGCTCTGCCCGGTGGAGGCAATAGCCAGCTTGCCAGCGCTCACCGCATAGGTAGAGCCATCACCCAGCACCCCGCTGAACTTCTGCATGCCACCCAGCAGCTTCACATCCACCGTGCCGGCTACTGCGCCGGCGTAGCTGGCATTGGCCACTGCCATGAGCGTGTTGGTGATGTTGAGCGTATGGCGCGTGGTACCCTCGGTCGCAATCGAAGCCTCGGCCACAGAGCCCTTCAGTACTTTCACATTGTAGGCCTCCGTGCCATCCATCAGCTTGAGGGCGGCAGAGGCATTCATGTCGATGGTTGCATTCTTGGCTGCGCCTGCATGTGCCAAATTCAGCTTCCATGCCGCCGAATTCAACTGCCAAGTGCCGGAGAAATCGTTGTCGGCAGCCAATGTCAACGTGCCATTGGCGTTTCCACCGCTAGATCGCATCGTCACGATGCTGCTACCGCTCACATTTGTAGAAAGTTTTGCCGTAGCCTCAGCACCCAAATCAAGAGTCGCATCACCATCGAATGCTATAGCCCCATCGGCATCTGCAAAGTCATAGTGACCTGTGTAGAAATACAACTTAGTTCCGGATGCCAACGTGGTCTTGCCAATGGCCTGACGCGCCTCTGCCGTACCCATACCCACCAACTGAACCGTACCGCCTTGGATATCCAAATCGCCGCTCAAATCATTGGTGCTGCCGGTGGCAAAAGCCCCCAATCCCAAGAAACCACTGCCGGTCTTGGTGAGGGTATAGCCTGCGCCGTTGAAGCTGCCATTCAGGCGGTGGTCACCCGTACCGCCGGCGTAGATGGTGGTATCTGCCGCCAAGGTGATGTTGGAGCTGATCTTTGTCTCGCCGCTCGCGGCAGTAATAGCCAAGGCAGCAGCCCCGGCTGTGCCGGCGGTGGCGGCGGCATCCCCCGCGCCGCTCAGCGTCAGGTTCTGCCCAATCTTCAGGGAATTCCCCGTAGTGCTCACATTCACAGAGGAACCTGCATTCACCACCAAGTCGGTAATCTTGGCAGCAGAAGCAGCTGCGGCGGCATCATCTATCGTGAGCACGCCATCCACATCCGTGGTGCCGTAGGTCTGCACGGGCATGCCCACGTAGGCCGTGGCCAGCGTATCGGTTGCAGCGCCATCCACAATGGCGTCCAAATTATCCACACCGTTCACCAGCACCAGCGTGCCCGCGCCATACACTTTGTTGGCCCAATCCGTAGAGTTGGTAATAATCATGGCGCCATCTTCCAGCAGTTGCACCTTGCCTTTGGTTGTGCCGCTGGTCAGCGGTGCCGCCGCCGTGAGCGTGCTGCCGCCCAACACCTGCGTCTCACCCGTATAGGTCTTGTTGGTGTTGTCCCAGGTGAAATCACCGTCAATCTTCACCGTGCCGGCATTTTGAATTCCATTGGCAACGGCGCTGTGCAGGGTCAGCTCTGCTCCCTCAACCACATACACCGTACCACCCACCGTGGCACCGGCTGCCCAATCCATGGCGTTGCCGGCCTTGATGACGACATTGCCACCCAACTTACCGGCAGAAAGCAGGTTCAGCGTCACCCCGCTCACGGGGCCGCCATCACCTGCATTCAGGCCAACGCTGAGCTCACCTATCAGGCTGCTGTAATCGGCAGAGATGTTGTATACCGCCGTCTCCGCATCGGCTGCCTTGGACAACAGAAGCCCACCCCGCGTGTCATTAAACGTCGTATTGGCGCTCAGCGCCTGCGCTCCCTGCACAATAATCTTGCTACTGGTATTATCAAACACCGTGGTGCCGCTGTAATCATTCGTGCCCGACAAGATGATGGTAGCACCGGCACTGATGCGCAAGCTACCTTCACCGGTGAAGTTCTGATTGTAGGCGTTGCTATAGGCATCATTCTCCTTCTTGAGGCGCAGCTCGGTGTTAGCCGCCAGTTTCACCGTACCGGTCAGCACCTCTGCACCGTATACCGAGAAGTAGCCGCCATCAAGCGTAGTCGTGGAATCTGCCGTGAGGCCGGCAATGGCCGTCCCCAATGCCACAGGGCTGGAGGATTGTGCCCCACCCCCCTTGAGCGTCACATCGCCGTTGATAGTCATGTGTGCGCTGTAATCCGTGGTGTTGTCTGTGTTCCATTCCAAGGTGGAACCATTGTTGAGCACAATATCCACGGCATCGGCATCGGCAATAGCACCGTTGTTCAGGAGCAGGGTGGCGCCATCATTCACCGCAAGGGTGGTATCTGCCTTCATATCCAACGAGCCTGCCCAGAAGCAAGCCGTGCCGCTGTTCACGGTGATGCTCTCTGCCGAGGCGATGCCGGAAGCATCATCAGCCGGGGCGAAGATGTAGGTCTTGCCCTCACCGCCATCGATAAGCACCTTGCCCGCTGCCACGGCACCGGAGATGGTCACCGTCTCATTGTCCGCCGTCAGCGCGCCGAACTTCACATCAGCATCGCTGGTGAAGTCCTGGTCTTCAGCGGTGAAGTCCTGCCCCGCCGCCCAGGTACCCGTGCCCTCACCCCATACAAGGTAATTGGTCTGCATAGGCACCACCAGCTGCAGCTTGCCGTCTGCCAGCTGCAAGCCCAAGGTGGCGGTGTCGATGGAAGCATCCAACCCGGAGATGGTGGAGAAGTAGGTAGAGGCCAAAGCATCCGTCAAGCTCAGCGCGTTGCCATCGCTGCCCAACAGGCTGCCCACCCCGGTGAGCAAATCTACTGTATTATCTTGCTGCGAATCCAAGACCAAGCCGCTAAGGTTCAACGTAGTACCACCTGCCAGAGTCAAGGCACCGTTGTTCAGGCTCAAGGCATTGCCTGTGCCTGCGTAGTCCAGCGCCAGCGTGCCGCCGCTCAGCGTCAAAGCGCTGCTCAGGGTGGCGCCTGTCTTGCCGGCCTTCAGGGTGCGGTTTGTACCAATCTCCAGTGCAGTACCGGTATTGAGCGTACCGCCCTGCACATCGATAGTGCCCGCAAAGGCAGCATCAATACCGCTGAGCGAGGCTGAGCCCGTGCCGCCCTTGGCAATGGTGCCTACCCCGGTGATGCTGTTGGCATAGGTACCGGCATTCACCTTCAGTGTACCGCCATTGTTCACGGTAATGGCCGTGGTGCCCATGGTGGCACCCTCTGCCAGCTCCAGCGTACCGCCGTTGATAGTGGTGGCACCGGTGTAGGTATTGGCACCGCGCAGTACAAGTGTGCCTGCGCCCTGCTTGGTAAGGGCAAGCACATTCTCTCCGCTATTCATCATCAAGCCGCCAAAGTCACCTTCCGTCACCGTCAGCGTGCGGTTGCCACCCTGTGCCTGCACAGCATTCTCGGCATCCACTACACCATAAAGGCCATTGATGGTGGCATCGCTGTCCAACAGCAAGTAGCTCTTGGCCGTGGTGCTTGCCAGGTTAATATCGGCATACTGAGCTGCATTTTGTGCACCCAATCGCAGGTTAATATTTTTATCAGCACCCGTCCCATCATCATCTACGGTGGTAAATGTACCGGCAAAAGTGTTGCTGTTGCCCGTAATCTTGTAGGTTGAGGTCGCTTCCCATGCAGAATTGGCAAACTGCACCGTTCCGTCACCTTCCAGCTGTGCTGCAAACTCGATATTCTTGCCCCAAAGCTGATCAATTTTGACCACTCCGGCAGCATCGTATGTGTTCCCAGCAGGATCTTCCACGTTGAAGCGAATGGTAGCGGCATCTGTATACTTCATGTGGCCATCCTTGTTGCCCAACACACCACCCGATATCATGTCAATATCGGAGCCGAATTCCATCGCTGCTTGCCCATAGTGTGTCCACAAAGCACCTTGAGCACCTATGATGACTTTATCCGGGGTAAAGGTTGCTACTTGCCCCGAGTTTTCATCTGCTCTGCCACCAATGTACAGCTGCCCACTTGCTATGTTGACCGTACCGTTGAAATCCTTGAATGCGGCACTGTCTCCCGAGCCGCGCACCACGGCAACTGTGTTGGCATCTGCAAAATCGATGGTGAACATACCGGCTCCACTTACCTTGCCAAGCACAGATGCATGATTCATCGTACCGTAGGAACCTAGCGCCTTTATCGTGGTGATGGTCAATGCACCACCGGCTTCAATCGTCGCACCGTTGGTAAACGAATTGGTAGTGGAAATGGTCAACTCACCGCCATTCTTCACCGTCACCGCCCCGGAGCAAGTAATGCTTCCACTGCCCACAAAGCTGTAGCCGGCGCCATCTACGGTGATAGCAGCAGGCTGCACGGCACCGATAATGCTGATAGCTTCGCCCGTGCCGGAGAAGGTCACGCTGTCCCCATTCAGGAACTGCTCTGCAGCTCCGCCGGAGGTCCAGTTGGCTGCACCACCGGCTGCCCAATCATCAGATGCGCCACCGGTATTCCACACCAGATTATCCAGATTATTGGTGCCGATGGTCACTTCCAACTTAGCCAAACCATCCACCACACTTTTATTCACCTGCACGCGGGAACCCACGCTGTATTCAAAGTTTACATCGCTTTCATCCATGCCCACAGCACCCTGCATCAGCTCGAAGGTGCCATTGGCAAGGGAAATCAGCTTCAGGGTGATGGGACCATCAAAGCCCTCGGCCACCACCTTTTTCTGCCCCGCTGCCAAATCATACGCAAAGCCGGTTCCGGCAGCAGCCGTCAGCGTGCTGATCGTAGCGGTCTCCGCACCGGTTTGCACAAAGCCTTCTTGAATATCCAAGGAGGAAACGGTGGTTGCAGCCGTCAGCTGAGCAATGCCGGAGCCGGTCTTGATGATGCTGCCCTCACCTGCCAAGCTGGCAGCACCATAGGTTGAACCACCTTCCAGCTTGAAGGTAGCGCCATTGTTTACCGTCACCACGCTGTTGAGCACACCGCCATCTGCCAAGGTCAGCGTACCGGCTGCTACAGTCGTGGCTTGAGTGTAAGTATTATTGCCACTCAGCACCAACTCACCGGCACCGACCTTGTTCAAACCGGCCACATACCCCTCCGGGATGCTGCCCCCTTCACCGTTGATGCGGTCGGTCTTCTCATGAATCGACCCGGCAATCTGCAACTGTGCATTCTCTTCCACCGTTATGATGGTGGCATTCTGGCGCAACGATAAGTTGACACCTGAAATGGAAGAAACCGTGGGAGAGGCTGCAGTGGCACCCGCTGCCGCAAGTGCGTTAATCTCAGACCACTTACGCACCGCGCCACCATAGGCCAAGTCCAAATTCGACCTGTCAACACCTATCATCTCCGCTCCTTGCAGGTTGATATCAATACCGGAGCCTGTCAAATTGCTCGTGGTTGTCGCACTCAGCAAGCCACCTTCGTACACATTGATGGCATCCACCACATCTTCACTGTCGCCCCAGCCCGTAGCATCATTGGCGTTCAGCTTCAATGTACCGTACACATCAATACTACCCTTGAGCGCGCCACTACCGCCACCTGTGCTCAGCACCAGCTCACCACCGGCTTTCACCACCGTGCCCCCTGTGTAGCGCTGAGCGCTCGAGATTTCCAACACACCTCCATTTTCCACGGTCAGCGAAGCAGCACCGGTTATCTTGCCGCTACCGGCAAAAGCATAACCCGCCCCGCTCACGGTGACGGAGGCAGGTGCCACATCCCCGGAGATGGTGATTTCTTCGCCCGCACCGGCAAAAGTGACGTTATCGCCATTCATGAAGATGGTATCAGCACTGCCATTGCCGTCTGAATCCCAGTTGGCAGCACCGGCAGCACTCCACACATTATCTGCTCCGCCCGGGGCATCCCAAACCAAGTTCGCAGCCCCGCCGGAAGTCACTTGAATACTCAGCAAACCGGCTGTCACATTCTTCGTGACCTGATAGCGTGCATCTACCCCTTCTATGCTGACGTTATCGGCATTCAAGCCCTCAGCACCTTGGAAAAGATTATAAGTACCCTCGGAGACATTGCTCAGGTTCAGGGTAAGAGCTCCGCTGTAGTTGGCGGCAGTGATAAGGGCGGGAGCGGTGCCCAAATCGTATGCAAAGCCGGCACCATCTGCCACCGTGAGGGCAGAAAGCGTGAGCGCTGTGGCACTGCGCACATAACCTTGCCGGATATCCATGCTGCTCAACGCATCCGTGTTGACCGTATTCAACACCAATTGACCGGCACCTTGCTTCACAATTGCACCGCTCAGCGCCACATTGGACAAGGATATGTCCTGAGCCGCTGCCACAGTAGCATTGCCAATAGTGGGTGCGGCCGTCAACCCCGCACCATCCAATGCCCAAGCGGAGGTGGCAGACTTGAGGGTCACGCGCTCGCTATCCCCTGCACCGCTGCCTTGTATAGTGATGGTGGCGCGGGTATTGCTGCCGCGCGTGAGAGCCGTGGCCGAAGTAAATTCCAACTCGCCCCCGGTCACAGAGAACACATCGTTGTGGTTTTGGCGCAAGGTAAGGTTGCCTATTTTCAGCGTACCATCCGTCATAGTCAACTTGCCCCAGTATGCACCGTTGTCGTTTCCGGACGAGTGACCCAGTGTAAGCTTGCTTGTTTCTACACTACCTCCACTGATGATGATTGTACCATGATTAATCGCATACAAACCGGTTGCACCATGACTTGTACCATTGGCAATCAAGCTCTTACCTGAATCAATGGTATAGCTAAAGCTGTTGGCAGTACCATTGCCGTGAATCATCATGGCACCTACCGCTTCAATGTTATAGGCTTGGGTAACATTCTGCGTCAGCTTCAATTCCGATTGGTTATCTTGGTGATTAAATGCCATCTTGACATAGCCGCCGGCTTCCGTCGCAATCTTCGTGCTGTTGAGAACACCATAATCATCGGCATTCACATTGGAATCCACCGCAGTCAAATCCAGATAAGCACCATTCTTCACCGAAATACTGCCGGTTTCCCCTATATCAGCAGCGGTCATCGTATTCGGAGCCAGCACGCCACTAACCACATTCAAGGTGCCGTTGACTGCTAACTTCTGTGCAGCCAGCTTGTAATCACCGCCCGCTACATTCAGTGTAGCATCGGTGTCCACCGTCACTTGTGCAGCAAGCACATCTTCCCCCAATGTCACGTTGGACACGCCGGCAAAGGTGACGTTATCACCCGTGGCAAACGCGCAAGCATCGCCACCGTCAGCCTCACTGGTAAAAGGTGTATTATCAGCCTCGTCATTCCAGGTCATGCTGCCACCCGAGTAGAATAAATTATGGTTCAACCGCGTCATCGTGATGGCACCATCTGCAAAGGCATATTCATACCCCAACGCAGCATCCTTAATCATCGCGGCAGACAAATCCGCCAAGTTGTGCGTGCCGGCGCTGCCGGATGCAAAAATGCTGTATGAGCGGTTGCCAATGTCATCTTGCGTGTAGGTAGCATGGGCCAAATCGATAAGTGCACCATCCCCCAATGTCAGGCTGGCATCTGCCCCCAAGGTAATGGCGGTATTTTCCCCAATGCTCAGCAAGGTAGATACCGTCACATCCCCCACAAAGGAAGAAGCACCGCTGATTTCAAGATTCGCAGCGGATATAGCGCTATTGTTCATCGTGGCTCCGGCTATCACAAGCTTATTGAAATTGCCGTCCACTGCTATGGTTCCGGTTCCGGATTGAGCCCCACGAAATGTTAACGAACAATAATGATTCGCTGTAAGAGCCATATTTCCGGAGTACTGGCTCATATTGCCCGTAAATGTGTAGTGCTGGAACTTAAAGCCACCTGTGAAATTTCCTGTACCGGTCACATCTCCCGTAAAGATATAGGAGGTGTGTGACGAGCCATTGTTAATCACACATGATTGAATCTCCAGATTGTTGTTAACTGTATACTCACGGGGTGATGTCTCTGTACCACCTCCGGCAGAATACAAATAGTCTGTCCCGGTACCATCTAAATTCAGAATAATCTTGCATGCCACCGGAGTTTCGATGAGTCTGATATCATTTGTGTCATTACCCTCAATCGTCACGGTCGGGATATCTGCCAACGCCCCTTCGATGGTGAGGTTGGAGAATATGTTGTTTTCACCACCATCTGCCTGCAAGCTAATGCGCGTAATATCAAAAGCATTTCCCAGCGCCACATCAGATGCTACCTCTGCATCATTCAGCAAAAGATCCATGGTGTATGAATCATCCGCTCCTTTGGTCACAATCCCTTTCAGCGTGTAAGCATCACTCGTTCGGGTGCCAAGCTGGCCCACCACATCGGTTGCGCCATCGCTCGTCACATCAAAATAATGCTCCGTTCCCGTATGCCAATCAGTTGCTTCTGTATGGTAAATGTAAATATCCGCCGTTGTATCATTCGTCAGGCCATAGTTGATGTTGGACGTCTCATAGCCCATGGTACCCAAAACCAGCGTCTGCGTGGTACCGGTCAACGCGACGGACATGATAGAATTGCTGGGAGAAGACCCCTGCAATGTCATGGTGAATGTGAGCGTATTATCTGCACCCACGGTGTACATCTTATCTGCACCGGCAGTCTGCACAGCCAGAGCCTGCCCCCAGTTGGTCGTTGTAATGGTGGCTGCTGCGCCGTCCGCCGCAGCATGGTATACCGGCTTGCGCCCATCGCCCCCTTGCCCGGAAGACATGGCCCAAGCATCGCCGGATGCGAGCAAATCATACGTATCAGCCCAAGCAGAGCCGGTAGCGAAAGTGACGGAGGAAACCGCAGCAAAGCATGCCAAAAGCGCTTTGCGAAGCATGGTGGGGAGGTGTAATTTCATGATGAGTGGAGGTGATTTTTTGAGTAAAATTGTCTGTAGAGCAGTAGGGGCAGGTGTAGACAGTACACCCATAGTGTATCATCACTATCTTTAGCATGCCCGCAAGCCCAAAGCAAGCGAAAAAAACGAAAAATCCCCCAATTTTGTCGATTTTAACGCCAAATAACCCCAGCCGTTAGCTCTTCCACCTCCACCGGTCACCTTTAAGAAACCTAAATTGACTGCCTCCTCCTCCCGTTTTCTGGAAATCTCCCCGAAATTTGGCTGGACTCATAACGGGTTGCAGAAAGTTTTAGAAAAGCCTTGTTGTCGATGTTTTACAAAGCGCATTAACATTACGTACTCACATTCCTATTGAGGTAAATTTATGACGAAATGTAGCTAGAAATGGGTTGTTTTCTGGTATACTGTCGCCCGGGGTAGACGTGCTCGATAGCGACTACAAGTGGCAAGGCTAAATTTACTCCACCCTCACCCACATCAGTTGGAAAGCTACTGGCTACCAAATCGGGGATGCATAACAACGATCGCAACTACTGCGTGTTTGTCCGGATTCGCATACTAACGGGCCGCCCCTCCCACCACCATCTCTGTAACATGACGCACATAACATTGCACATCCCCCCAAAAAACATGTTATACTCAGTAGTAATATGATACGCTATCCGTTCTTCAAAAAGTACGTAACGATACTCATACTCGTTACGCTAGTTCTTTTACCTGCAGCCGCTGGAATCTGTTATTGGGTCAATTTATATTATCCTTTCAAAATAGCTTTCCTCATTTTTTTTGCAATAATGTTCTTTTCTATAATTTCTATTCTGTTGTGGTTGAATTTTCAAAAATGCCCTCAATGTGGATGCCATTCTATGGGGCTTCAAAGTGAAGCTATAGAAATAACATCCATAGAATTTGTATACCAACACATGTATTTATATTGCCGGAATTGCGGTTGTTTGAAAAATACAGATTTAGCTTTGAAGTCAAATATTTTTATAAAGAAAATACCTATTCACCTTAAGAACAACCCTTAAACACTAAGATTGAACACATTCTTGTGTTTTATTCTTATTGTTGATGATATGCGGAACACAATCCGGCGTCAGCCATCATTTGAACGACTGAACTATGGTTACGTTGCCCTCTGCCAGGTTTGGCATCCCATTGCTTGTTACTGTTAAAATCTCCCATTACTACCATTTGGGAGTGATATTTGGACGCGTGCAAGTGATGATAGATATAATACTCTTCAATGTAGCGAAACTTTGTCCACACAGCTAACAGGTCAAAACTGTCATTAACGCGAACGCATGCAAATTGTCTGAGACAAAGAGATTCCCATGCATTATCCGTAATGCTGACACGAGGTGCTACAAAAATGCCCAAGCCCTTATTCTTGTTATCTCCCCACCATAACCCGCCGGTGGCAAACTCTCGGTACTCCCTGTTACGACAATGCAAGGGATTCTCGCACTCCTGGATAATGTAAATATCTCCGTCCAGCTTCCGGATTTCCGGAAACTTCTCGCGGAACTTACCCTGCGCATTCCAGCTGATAATCCTCATGCAGATGCTGGGAGTATAATGAAAAAGGAGCGGTAAGTCAAGCCGGCGATACATCAACAAGCAGGGCAAACGCATTAAGGCGAGATCTGACTTAAATAGCTGCTAGTGCTTGAATTTAAATTGCAAAATTCATATTTCAAATTTCACATTGAAAAAATGGGCGCTGTCGCGCAAGAAAATGGGTGGGGGCATCTGCGCTTGCTGCCTCCGCCTTGAAGGCGGGGCGAGGCCAAAGTGTCGTTATCGTTTCGCTTTACATCTGACGCAAGTCAGCTAGCTCCAATAAATTATAAATTTGAAATCACGCAGATGTGCCATAATCCTAATGCGTTTGCCCTGATGAACAAGTTCACAAGGGGGTAATCGAGTAGGGGGCTTTCGCCCCCTCTCACACCACCGTACGTGCCATTTATGGCATACGGCGGTTTCCAATCAGCGTTTGAGGAGTTGATAAAACGAGATATATCCCTCTGCTCGCAGCCATGCGTTATCCATGCAGATA
>Ga0233362_1000102_pt1 | contig 18742 bp, 13 predicted proteins | sample ElkDunMinimDraft_22_FD_180674 | JGI IMG/M metagenome (GOLD analysis project Ga0233362, IMG submission 180674) | Fecal eukaryotic communites from dung pellets of Tule Elk in California, USA - Elk Dung C1 | ecosystem: Host-associated > Mammals > Digestive system > Large intestine > Fecal | place... | reverse complement strand
AATACTATTCCGTGTTTTAGGAGGTGCATTATTGGGTTTTCTGTTTTGGTGTTCTTTTCCTATAAACCTCCATTTTATAAAAAATCAACCTCTTGATTTATCCTACTTCGATATAAAAATTTCTCTTCTATTTTCTGTCTTAATTTTTATTGTTATGCTATTCCTTTATTCTAAAATTAAGGAATCTTTTCGTTGGAGACAAAATGATGAATAACCCGAACTTATAAATTAATTTCAATACTATGAAAAAATAATCTTAGCATTAGCGGTTCTCTGTTTCTCTTTTGTTGCTTTTGCACAAGAAACAGACAAGAAAATCTCTTACTATCACGCAATTGAAGTAAAAGGACTTTTTGGTGGTGGCGCAGGAGTTGGAATTAGCGACCTACACGGAATCCAATTCAACCCCCATCTTGTATTAAGTTTGGGATTAGGATTTGATTACCATGGTTTCCGCACGCCAAATCATAAAGCAATGGACGCAGCTGCATTTAAAACCTATTTGGAACTGAAATATATCATCCTTAAACGCAAGTGGAGTCCTATGATTTCCGCATCTTTGGGATATGTAGGTGTTTATACTAATCATAGAGAAATGGCAACTATCCGACATAATTGGAGTAATAACCTGCTTTTGGATACATTTATAGGATGCAACTACAAATGGAGTTCTAAAAACAGTCTTTATTTCGGCCCAGGATATGATTTCTCAAGAAAGGTAGTAACGTTTGGTGTAGGCGTAAGTTTCTAATATTGATAATTTCCTTCCTCTCCGGCTTGCAAATTATCCCTGCGCAATCGGAGAAAAGAGAGAACTTCTCCCAAATCCTCCGAAATTCGACTCAAATAGTTTTTAGAAAATAACGTTTGAGCCGATTTTTTTTAGAAAAACTAAAACTATATGAATTGAACCGAAAATAGGATTCATAACAAACTGACAAACAACAATTTATTATATCTGAAAGATTATAAAAATCCAATAAATTTTGACAAAAATGAATTATAACTTTGTAACCATATTCTCACAATTTTGCTTAACAAAACTTTGTCAGATTGGAAAAGTTTCTAAAACCATCCGATTTTTATAGCTGACAACATAAATAGAAGTGATAGATTTGAAAATCAAAATGGGTCTAACGTAAAGTTAGCCCCATTTTTTTCTAACATCCAATATTCTAAAAAAAATATCGTTTCTTACCTTTGCGATACAACATTTTGCGTATTTTTGCAAACTTGTTATTTTAGGAAAATTATTATTCAATTCTTCTGATAAAAAGTAAAATTAAATAGTGTTTTTATGAATAAAACGTACAAACTCACAAACAACATCTTAGGATGGATTATTGGCATTGTGGCTTCTGCAGTTTATATTATGACAGCAGAGCCGACAACCTCTTGGTGGGATTGCGGCGAGTATATCGCAACCGCATCCAAACTTTTAGTAGGACACCCTCCTGGAGCACCTACGTTCCAAATTCTTGGTAACGTTTTTAGCATTTTTGCTGGTGATGATGTAACCAAAATCGCATTCTGTATCAACTGTATGTCAGCAATTTGCAGTGGTATGACCATTATGTTCCTCTTCTGGACCATAACACAACTCGGAAGAAAATTGGTAAAAAAATTGGGTGAAATGACCCCTATGCGCACCATCGCTATCTTCGGATCTGCACTCGTTGGCTCATTAGCATATACTTTCTCCGATACCTTCTGGTTCTCTGCTGTTGAAGGTGAGGTGTACGCAATGTCCTCTTTCTTTACTGCATTAGTTTTTTGGTGTATCCTTAAATGGGACGAAGAGTTTGATAATCCGAAAGATAATGTAAACCCAAATCGCTGGCTTGTACTTATTTTCTATTTAGTAGGTCTTTCTATCGGAGTTCACTTGCTGAACTTGCTTACCCTCCCAGCTATCGTTTTGGTGGTTTACTTTAAACTTTCTAAAAAAGCTTCCGTTTGGGGCGTTGTTCTTACGCTTGCTCTCGTTTCTTTTGTGGGTTCCTTCTTCTTCGCTCCGTTGGCAATGGTTTTAATTTGGCTTTTCGTTTCCATCCCTTGCCTCTATATGGCTATCAAAAAAGGTGCGTTCAATTCGTTGGCAGAATGGGGCGTATTTCTCTCATTAATAGGTTCTTTCATTCTTTTAGGCGTTATCCTATACGGAATTATTCCTGGTGTAGTAAACTTTGCTGGAAAGTTTGAAATCTTCTTTATCAATAGCATTGGCTTGCCTTTCAATTCAGGAACTATCATCTTCTTCCTCCTATTGGCAGGCTTGGTAACTTGGGGAATGTTGTACAGCATTAAAAAGGATAAACCCGTTCTAAAAATTGCTCTTTACTCCTTTATCTTCCTCATTATCGGCTACTCAACTTTCCTTACTTTGGTTATCAGATCTAATGCAAACCCAACAATCGATGAAAATAATCCTGAAGATGCCGTTGCACTTTTGGCTTATCTAAACCGCGAACAATATGGCTCAAATCCTCTTATTTATGGAGAAACTTTTAACTCTCAACTTATTGATTTAAAAGATGGTAATCCTGTTTATGTAAGAGATAAAAATTCAAAAAAATATATCATCTCCAACGACAGAAAACGTACAGAATATGTTTTCAATCCAGACCACGAAATGCTATTCCCTCGTATGTGGTCACGCGAAAAACGTCAAGAATATATCAATTGGTTAAGTAATCAATCGGAAGATGGAAGTCGTGAAGTGAGAAATTTGGAGAGAGGAAAAATTCCGACAGGAGAACAAAACAAAACCTTCTTGCATACATATCAATTTAACTATATGTATTTCAGATACTTTATGTGGAATTTTGTAGGAAGACAAAACGATTTCCAAGGTCGTGGCGATATAAACAATGGCAACTGGGTAAGCGGTATCAAACCTATCGACAAGATGTTGGTGGGAAGATATGACAATCTTCCATCGTCAATGGAACGCCCAGGACACAACACCTACTACTTCTTGCCGCTACTTTTAGGAATTATTGGCTTGATCTACTACTCGAAAAAAGATGGCATCAACTCATTCATCGTAGCTATGTTATTCGTAATGACAGGTTTAGCTATTGCTTTCTACCTGAACATGTACGCTTTCCAACCGCGAGAACGAGATTACGCCTTCGCTGCTTCGTTCTACGCCTTCTCAATATGGATTGGCTTCGGTGTGTTTGCACTGATATCACTGCTTGAAAAACTTAAAAACTCTAAAGTTCAAGTAATCTCTTCCGCATTGATTGTGGTACTTTGTCTGGGTGCAGTTCCTGGAATTATGGCAAAAGAAAACTGGGACGACCACGACAGATCTAATCGCTACACCGCTTTAGCAATCGCGAAAAACTACCTCGACTCTTGCGAACCTAACGCTATCATATTCACTTTGGGCGATAACGACACCTTCCCGCTTTGGTACGCTCAAGAGGTTGAAGGCTATCGTACCGACGTTCGCGTGTGCAACTTGTCGCTGCTCAACACAGGCTGGTACATCGACCAAATGAAACGAAAAGCCTACAATTCTGACCCACTTCCTATCTCAATGGAATGGGAACAATATAAAGATGGTAGCCGCGACCAAATTGTTTTCGATAAAGGTCAAAATCAATTTATTGATATTAAATCTGTTGTGGATTATATCAAGGAACCACAATTCGACAATATGCGCTTTATCACTTTGGCTACGGGTGGCTATCAAGCTCCTTCTGGAAAAATTATTCCAGGAAGTTTCTCAATCCCTGTTGATAAACAAAAAGTGATTGAAAATAAAACGGTTGCATTAAAAGATACCGCTTTGATTGTCGATAAAATCGAATGGAATCTTAAATCAACAGATGTTTTGAAAGCTTACCTTGTAATGATGGATATTTTGGCCAATAACAATTGGGAACGCCCAATCTATTTTGCAGGAACTACTGGCGCAGAAGGCTATTTTGGTTTGGAAGAATATTTCCAACAAGAGGGTTTGGCATACCGACTTGTACCTATCAAAACCCAACCTACCAGCGGAAACGTAGGTCATATCAACACAGATATTCTTTACGACAGATTGATCAACACCTTCAACGACCATTCTCGTACCGACAAAGTAAACAATCCTAATGCTCCTCAAAAAGAGGCATATCCTTACTTATGGGGTGGTATTAACGACCCACGTGTATATAATTGCGAAGACAACATCCGGTTATACTCACTAATCCGCAGCTTACACCAACGTTTGGCAGAAAAACTTATCACCGAAGGTAAATTCCAAAAAGCAGAAGAGGTGCTAAATCACGGAAATAAAGTACTTGACCCGGCCGTTAACCCTTACCTTACTCTGTCTCAAATCTACTACTCATTCTCTACCGTTTACTATATGAATACCTACTTCAAAATTGGTACCAAATCGGCCGACGAAAAGGGTATGAAAATGGCAGAAACTCTTCTTTTAGACTTGAAAGAAACTTTCGATTGGTTTAACGAATGTGATGAAAGAACTTTAGAAATTCAATCTGAAAATATCAATTACTGCACCATAATTCTTTCTGAACTTACCTCTCGTTTGCCAGCTGAAAAAGTGGAACAACTCAGACCGATCATCAGCCAAATCAACCTTTCTGGCATTCTCAAACCTCAAGTTACATCTATTAGCAAAACTATCAACAAACAGATTCCTAAAATCTCTACTTTATTCCAAGAGATTTATCAAAATCTATCTGAAATTCAAAGAATTAAGGATATTGCACAATTAATTGGTGATACAGATTTGTACAACTATTGTAACTCAGAAATTGAAAAACATTTGACAACCATTAAGGGAATTGACCCCAGAATGGAAAGTTCATATCGCGAAGCATTGTAAAAACATTAATCGTAAAATTATGAAAATATTAGTCGTAGGAAGAGGAGGAAGGGAACACGCAATGGCGTGGAAAATTTCACAAAGCACAAAAGTTTCACAAGTTTACGTTGCTCCAGGCAGCGATGCTATGGCAGAATTTTGTAAATGCGTACCTATTAATGAACAAGAATGCGAAAAATTGGCAGATTTTGTTCAAAATGAAGGAATTGACCTTACCTTAGTAGGTCCAGAAGCTGCTTTGATGAAAGGCATTGCTAACACTTTCCACCAACGCAATCTTCCTATCTTTGCGCCAACACAAGAAGCTGCAATGATTGAAGGTAGCAAGCAGTTTGCCAAAGAGATTATGATGAAATACAATGTGCCCACTGCGCAATTTCAATCCTTTGCCGATTACAACTCAGCAATAGCATACGTGCGAGAAAAAGGCGCACCCATCGTTATTAAATATGATGGCTTGGCAGCGGGAAAAGGTGTTGTGGTTGCCATGACCTTTGAAGAAGCAGACCAAGCACTGAAAGAGATGCTTGTGGATAGCAAATTTGGTTCCGATAAGGTGATTATTGAAGAGTTTTTGCAAGGACCAGAATTTTCTCTTATGGCGTTGGTTCACAACGATATAGTGCTTCCGTTGGCAATTGCGCAAGACCACAAACGCGCTTTTGATGGCGACAAAGGTCCCAACACTGGCGGAATGGGTGCTTACAGCCCTGTGAAAATCATTCCACAAAGTGCTATTGATACCGCACTCGAAACCATTATGAAACCTGTAGCAAAAGCGCTCATTGCCGAAGGAAAACCTTTTACTGGCATTCTTTACGGAGGACTTATGCTCACCGCTGAAGGTCCGAAAGTAATTGAATTCAACGCTCGCTTTGGAGACCCCGAAACCGAAGTAGTACTTCCTAAAATGAAAAGCGACCTCGTGGAAGTTATCCTCGACCTGATGGCAGGAAAGACACCTTCTATTGAGTGGCACGACAAATTCTATGTTGGCGTAGTTTTGGCCTCTAAAGGGTATCCTGAAAACTATGAAAAAGGTGCCGAAATTAAAGGACTTGAAAACTGCCAATCGCTTGTATTTCATGCAGGAACTGCTAAAAAAGAGGGCAAATGGATTACGCAAGGCGGACGCGTGCTGATGGTAGTTGGCGAAGGCGAAACGCAAGCTGAAGCCACCCAAAACGCATACAATGCTATTCACAATATCGACTGCAACAACCTATTTTATAGAAAAGATATTGGTTATCAATCCTTATAATCCAACAATAGTATGAATTATTTGGATTTTCTTATACTGATTCCGGCCGTGTGGTTTGCCTACAAAGGGTTTACGCACGGCCTGATTCGTGAACTTTTTTCGCTGATTGCTCTCTTTTTGGGCATATTTCTCTCCTTTAAATTTACAGACTTTGTAGCAGAATGGATTGGAAATGAAAAAATTCCGCATGCTGTCTATTCAGCCCTTAGCTTCCTAATTGTGCTAATCATTGTTTTTTTTATTGGAAGAATTGTAGAAAAAATTATCAAGTTAGTAATTCCCGAATTGATTAACAATCTCGCTGGCGCTATTTTTGCTGTTGGAAAAGTTTTAACCGTGTGCAGTATGCTGATTTTCTTTATGGAAACCTTAGACACGCACGAACTATTTTTTAAAGCCCAAACCAAAGAAAACTCATTTCTCTATCCACACACGCAACCCATCGTACCTAAAATTCAAAATTGGTACGAAAAAAACCGCATTCACGAAAAAATCCCTTTTGAGAAAGCAAAAACTCCTGAAATACCATGTAGTGAATAGATGGGGTGTAAAATACTCCTTTTCGGAACCATAGAAGCTAAAAAATCTACGGATAAAAATGAAATCACAAATCATTTTTCCATATCCTATTTTTGTATATTTTTGCAGATGCAAAATTAAAGTTTCTGGTTGAAAAAGAAATTACTATGAATAAAGAGATTTTCAAAAAGATTTTCCCCTATATTGTTGCAATAGTAACTTTTATAATTTTAGCTTTGGCTTATGTATCTCCCGTATTAGATGGGAAAATTATCAATGCTGGAGATACCAAAAGTTGGCAAGGAATGGCACGAGAAGTTCAAGAATATAGGGAAACAGGAAATAATACGTATTGGACAGGATCTATGTTCGGTGGAATGCCATCATACCAAATAAGTTGCCAATATCCGACTCCCGCTGTTGATATAAACTTTAGAAATATTGCTCAACTCTTTTTTTCATCTACTTTGGCACAAGTTTTATGCCTATTTTTAGGCTACTTTATACTTCTTCGCGCATTTAATATCAATGTTTGGCTCTCAATTATTGGTGCTATTGCTACAGCTCTATCCTCCTATTTTATGCTTATCATACCTGCTGGACACAACACCAAAGCAGACGCATTAGGATTTCTTCCTGTAATTATAGGTGGATTCTATTTGATTTTCAGGAAAAAATATGGGTGGGGAATCATTCTAACAATGGTATATACCTCTTTCTCACTTATGCTACACCCCCAAATGACCTATTATGTATTTATGCTGATTGGCGTTCTCTTCTGCGCAGAACTATATACGCACATTCGTGAGAAACGTTGGAAAGACTTAGTATTGGGCATACTTTTCTTCGGATTATCTTTTGGCATTGGTGTGGGCGTTCAAATCACGCCGTTTATGGTGAATCAAGAGTATGCCAAGGAGACTATGCGTGGCGGACATTCCGAATTGGTACAGGATGATTCCGATAATAAAACCGACGGATTAAGTTTATCGTACATGACTCAATATAGTTATGGTATCGGAGAAACTGCCACTTTACTGATTCCCGGTGCTCGCGGATACGCTTCTGCATATAACGTAGGCACCGACTCAGAAATCTATAAAGCAATGGTTAAAAATGGAATACCTCGAAGAGAAGCTGCCGCTATGTGCGAAGGTATGCCAACCTATTGGGGCGGCGAAGAAGGTACTTCAGGTCCAGTTTATGTGGGAGCAATCGTTTGTTTCCTTTTTGCTCTAGGTTTACTTATCGTAAAAGGTCCTTACAAATGGGCTTTGCTCATCGCTACTTTATTCTCTATTTTCCTCTCTTGGGGTTCAAATTTTATGCCTTTAACTGAACTTTTTGCCAACTATTTTCCAATGTACACAAAGTTCCGGGCTGTAGAATCTATCTTAATTGTAGCGGAAATTACTATGCCTCTCTTAGGATTTTTGGCGCTCAAAGAGATTATGGATCAAAAAAAACAAAACAATTTTGACCACAAAAAACTAGTTAAAAACCTCTATATTTCTGCTGGTATTACCGCTGGTTTCTGCCTAATTGCCATCTTGGTAAGCTACTCATTTTCCTTCTCTTGGGGACGAGACGAGGACATATTTGCTCAATGGCCAGAATGGTTATCTAATGCTGTAATTGCTGAACGCGGCGCTATCTATCGTGCAAGTGCAATTCGCTCACTATTTTTCGTTCTTCTTGGTGCTGGAACTCTTTGGTTATATATTACCGAAAAACTAAAATTTGGCTATTTTGCAGCTATACTTGGAGTGCTTGTTTTAACAGATATGTGGTCCATTGATAGAAAATTCTTTAATGAGAATAATTTCGTTAGCGCAAGACAAGACAAAGCTTACTTCACCGAACAACCTTGGGAAACAGAAATTCTTGCTAAAGAAAAGGAAAATCCAAGTTATAGAGTTTATAACCTTACCAATCCTCAAGGACCTTTCAATGACTCTCGTACCTCTTATCGACTCAAATCCATTGGCGGTTATAATGCCGCAAAATTACGCCGTTACCAAGATTTAATCGATGCTCACATTACAGAAGAAACCAATCCAATGATTCAATCAATTCGACAAGAAGGAAATCGATTAGTACTTGCCCAAAGTGATACTACAGATTATCAGGTATTGAATATGCTGAATATGAAATATGCTGTAGTGGGTCAAGAACAACCTTTTGTTGTAGAAAATCCTAATGCATTTGGCAATGCTTGGTTCGTTGATTCCGTTGTGATTGCCAATACACCTAATGAGGAATCTGACGCATTGAAAAAAATCAATCTCCGCAACACCTTGGTTACAGATGTTAAATTCCAAGATTTTGTAAAAGATTTTCAACCTCAACATGATAGTACAGCGGAAATTAAACTCACAAAATATGCGCCCGACTATGTGGAATATGACTACACTGCTTCTGCACCAGGTACTGTTGTTTTCTCAGAAATATACTACCCTTACGGTTGGAATGCTTATATCGATGGTAAACCTGCAGACCATTTCCGCGCCAACTACACCTTGCGCGCTATGAATGTTCCTGCTGGAGAACACCATATTCGCTTTGAATTCCGGCCTGCAACTGTAGAAAAATGGGGAAAAGTTGCTGTAGCTTGCAAATACACAATGTATCTTGTTATATTAAGCATTGTAGGATTTGCCATTTTTAATAGTATGAAAAAAAGAAAACAATTGCAAAAATAAAAGTTTAAACATTAAATTTATCCTCATTTTGCCACACTATTTTCTATCATAAAACGATATATATCATCTGCAACTTAATGGTATATACAGTTTTTCATATAAAATAGAAAAAAAATAATATGTGGCAAAAATTGCATCTGTAAAAAATAAATTGTACTTTTGCCACGTTTTATAAAAACATTTTTCATTCAAAATTTTATGAAAACTATAATCGGTAAAAATCTGAAAATGTTTCGTGAAGCAACTAATTTTACTGCACAACAATTTGCTGATTTATTATCTATTGAGCGCTCAACATACGCAAATTATGAAGCGGGTATCCGAGAGATGCCATTTGAGTTGTTAGAAAAAACTGCAGATTTTTTAGGCTGTGATTTAAGTGCTTTATTATCAGAAAATGCAAGCAAGGCAGATTTGATGTTGTGCGCTTTTCGTATGGATAACCTCACATCAGAAGATGCCGAACAAATTTCAAAATTCAAGAAATTCGTCAAGAGTTATCTAAAAATGCAAAAATTGTTACAAGATGAGCAGATTAAACATTCAACAAGCCGAAAGGTTAGCTCAAAAACTTCGTGCTGATTTGGGGTTAAATGATAGCGAACCCATTCATACAAAAACGATATTGAGAAAAGAAAATATCGTTACAATGTACCTGCCTCTATCTGAAAATGTTTATGGACTATCGTTAAAACACGAAGGACATAAATTTATGCTCATTAATAGTACTCGCACACGTGGAAGACAACACTTTACAATTGCACACGAATTATACCATCTTTATTTGGAAGATAATCCTTCTCCTCATATCTGTAGCAATGGAAAAGATACTACTGAAAAAAATGCTGATATGTTTGCTTCTGCATTCCTTATGCCAAGCAATGGAATAAATTCAAATATAACCACAGCTGAAATCAAAAACAAAAATATATCTCTGGCTACAATAATTCGTTTAGAACAATATTTTTCTGTCTCACGCAGGGCTCTACTTATTCGTTTGCGAAATCTGAATCTATTATCTCAATCTCAATTTGATGAATATTGCCAAACTTATCCCATTCAAACAGCTAAAGATTATGGATATGATATTTCTCTATATAAATCAGGCAATACAAATCTTGTATTAGGAGATTTTGGAACATTGGCACGCACGCTATTTGAAAACGACATCATTTCTGAAGGCAACTATTTTGAGTTATTAAATCAAATTCCTTATGACGAAGAGTAAGATCGTTCTGGATGCTGATGTTATAATTCACTTTTACAAAGGGGGATTTTTGACACTTTTGCCTAAAATCTTCCCTGAGTATCAGTATATTGTCTTGTCACATGTCTATAATGAGATAAAGGGAGATATTAAAAACCAATTAGATAATCAAATACTCTTTTTAAAGGATATTAGTATCATAGAATTTGCCCCTAAAGGAAAAATGCTACTAGAATATGCCGAATTGATTAAAACAAGAGGAAAAGGAGAGAGCGCATGTATGGCCTACTGTAAGTACAATCACGATGTCTTAGGTAGCAGCAATCTAAAAGATATAGCCGATTACTGTCAAGCCAATGATATTGTTTATCTAACAACCATTGATTTTATATATTTTGCCATCAGAAGTCAACTAATAACCATTGATGAGGCGCATTCTTTTATTGCAACGGTGCAGGACAATGGTAGCCGTCTGCCAACAATTGATTTTAACACATTTATAAGCACTAAATTACTGTAGAACTTGACTTCTATTACTGCAAATCATACTTAAATTTTTCTATTGAAATTTGTGTAAAAATCTTTCTTGACACTGATTGAAACTTGTAAAAATTGCACTATTTTTGCAAGCACAACAAAATTAATTATAAACACACCCTACCTATGTTATCTATAATCATTTGTACATATAATCGCGAAAAATATATCGGTCCATTGTTGGAGAGCATCGCCAAAAACGATTATCCAACAACTGACTATGAAATTGTGTTGGTCGATAACAATTGCACCGACAATACGCGTGGAGTATGTGAGCAGTTTGCCACTACCCATCCTGAAGTGGCACTACGCTATGTAGTAGAGCCAGAGCAGGGACTATCTGCTGCGCGCAATAAAGGTATAAAAGAAGCCCAAGGCGAGATAATCATCTATGTGGATGATGATGCATTGGTGGATACAGATTATATCCGTACGTATGCAGAGCATTTTGCAGATAACCCTACTACAATGGCAGCAGGTGGCCCAATAGAACCGTTGTATGAAACAGCAGAGCCAGCATGGATGTCGCCCTATACCAAATCGTTGCTGACAGCATGGATGAATTATGGCGATAAGGTGCGCGAATATCCTAAGGGACGTTACCCAGGCGGTGGAAATGCAGCATATCGCAAGATAGTTTTCGACAAAGTAGGTTTATTCAATACCGAACTGGGCAGAAAAGGCAATTTGCTTTTAGCGTCCGAGGAGAAGGATATCTTTGATAAGATGAAGGCTTTGGGTATGAAGGTGCTCTATCTGCCTACTCCTGTACTCCACCATTGCATTCCTCAGGCAAAGTTGGAGGAAGACTATTTTAATCGCTTAACTCTACAGATGGGTCGTAGCGAGCGCATGCGCACGCGTGCTATATCTAAAGGTAAGTATATCAAACGCCTTTTGTCCGAAGGCGTGAAGTGGTGTGGGACATTGGTATTGCTATCTCTTTATACGCTACAAGGCGCACCTAAGAAAGGTTGGAAACTTATCCTCTTCCGCAAAAACGTAACTAAAGGATTGTTGGGACTAATAGAAGAATAAGTTGCATGCTAAATAGGAAGGATTTAATCCTTTTCACCATTCTGATTTCTGTAAAATCGGGTTCCTATTATCAGCAAACTCCAAAAATTAGAATATAAATCAAAAATGGTTGTTAGTGTGTGTGGAAAATTTTACATATCCTCCATGGATAATGCTTTGTATTCAACCGAATATTCGCTGAGATGAGGATAAAGGGTGGCGCTTTTTCTGCGCAAATGTTCCAAGTCAATATTGCTTTTATTCCGTTTGATTTCTGCAATTGTTGCGGTTTTATTTAGTTCGTTTAATGCAATTAGGTCAATTTCATTTTCTCCTTTACGGCCCCAATAACCGCCAAATTTTGTGTATTGCTTTTGTTCTATAAATTGTGCCCGAAAATATTGTTCTAAGGCGTAGCCAGAAAAAGTGGGATAATCTCTTTCAATAAGTTGCGCTAATAATTCCTCTGCACCAGATTCAATATAGCGACTATATTTGTATATGAATCTAAACCAAAAACGCAGAAATTGATCTTCAATAAAATATTTCACATTCTTTGTTTCCGACTTGGAGAAGATAGGCACTCGCTTTTTAATCAGCGCATAATCCCGTTCTAATCGGGTTAAGTACCCGCTAATTTCACGTTGAAGCAGATTTTCAATAGCAGTTCTACTGGTCTGTCCAGATGCAATGGCTGCTAATATAGAAAAGTAGATGGTGTATTCTTTTCCAAACTCCTCAATCAATAAATTTTTGCCTTCGGTGATAAAAGGAGAATTAGGTTGGGTAATAAAAGTAATCATCTCCTTATGTGTTAGCAACTTACTATCAACAAAGAGTTCTACATATTTGGGAACTCCTCCTGTAATTGTATATAGAGCGAGTAAATCCTCTGAAGTGTAGTTGGGGTTATTTTCAGATAGAATTTTCTTTAAAACAGAAGGCGAAAATGGGTGTAAGATGATACGCTGCGTGGCTCTGCCAAAAAACGGTTCTCTATGGTCTTCAAATATTTTGTGCATTAGCGAGTAAATGGACCCGCATAACAAGAGATTGATTTTACTCTCATCCTTATTCACATCCCAATAATGCTGCATATCGCTATATACGGAGGGATTGATGTTATAAAACTCCTGGAATTCGTCAATAATCAGGTTGAACTTCTGGTTTTTAGAAATTTCCATTAGCATTCTGAAGAGTTGTGAGAAGGTGGAAATCTCACCATAAATCGGCAAATGCAGCTTTGTTTGTACCTCATCTAAGAAATCCTGGCACAACAGAATTTCTGCTTTTCTTGCCACAAAAAAGTATAAGGTTGGACTGTTTTTCGTAGCTTCTAAAAGCAATTTTGTCTTTCCGACGCGCCTTCTTCCCACTATGAAAGTCATTTGCGCATTGTTATAGGACAGCTGCTCGATTCTTTGCAGATCTGCCAATTCTGAATCTCTATTATAAAATTTCATATTTTTCAGGTTAAGAAACACACAGTTCCGAACTCTATGTTTCGGAACTGCAAAAATACAAAAATTTTGAATCTGTGCAAATGGTTTTTGATATAAATCTAGAATTTGGGCAGAAAAGGATATAAATAAATATTTTTGGAAATGAGGCGCGTTTTCCTATAGTAACGGAGCATTGGAAGGTGCTTTTTCTGTTTTCTTGAAACATAATTTTTAAAAGTAGGCAATTCTGGGATTCATATCAGGCAGCAAGAATTATATTCGGATAAATGAGATTTTTGTAGTTAAAAAAAGGGATTATGTGAAATATGAACGATAATTTATCGGGAAAATGTGAAAAAATGGCATTTTATGCTGCGGATTATGTGAAAAGTATTATCTTTGCAGGTGTAATCAAAGATTTTAGATATGGATAAACTGCTTAGAAGAAAGGTTGATAGCTATTTGATGGCTTGGAAGAATAATCCCGATAGAAAACCTCTTATAATAAAAGGTGCCCGTCAGATTGGAAAGACTCGCTCTATTGAGTGGTTTGCTAATCGGAACTACAATAGCGTTGTTCAAATTAATTTCATAGAACAACCTAAATATAAGAATATTTTTGAGGATGGTTTTGAGGTTGATGCGATTCTAAAAAACATATCGTTGCTAAATCCGGAACTCAAGTTTTTACCAGGAGAGACTCTTTTCTTTTTTGACGAACTACAAGCATGTCCCAATTGTGCTACTTCATTGAAGTTCTTCAAACTTGATGGACGATTCGATGTTATCTGTTCTGGTTCATTGATGGGCATCAATTATAGAGAGATAGAATCCAATAGCGTTGGTTATAAGGAAGATTACGAAATGCATTCTATGGATTTCGAGGAGTTTCTTTGGGCTAAGGGATATTCCGAGGATTTTATTGATGAGCTATACCAGCACATGTTGGAAATTAAGCCGCTTACAAACTTGCAAATGGATCTTCTTTTTGAACTTTTCCGTGATTACGCTACTATTGGGGGTATGCCAGAGGTCGTAAATAGATATATCAGGAGTAAAAACTTCAGCGGAACATTGGGCATACAGAAACAGTTGCTCAAAGACTATGAAGAGGATATTACCAAATACGTAGAAGGATTGGATAAAGCTAAGGTTAAAGCTGTCTATAGTCATATTTCCACCTTCCTGGCCAAAGAAAACAAACGTTTCCAAGTTACCAAGATTGCAAAGAATGCAAGAAATAGAGATTATATTGGGTGTGTAGAATGGCTTGCTGATGCAGGTGTTATAAATGTCTGCTACTGTATGAATCATCCAGAACTTCCGCTAAAGGGGAATTATGATCCCAAGCTTTATAAGATTTATTATAAGGACACAGGTCTCCTCATTGCATCACTTGATGAAGAAGCTCAGGAAGATTTGAGAGCCAATAAGAATCTTGGTACATACAAAGGTGCTATATACGAGAATATAGTAGGAGATATGCTGGTAAAACAAGGATATAACCTCTATTATTATAATAGTGATAAGCCGTCTCTTGAAATGGACTTCTTTGTGCGCGATGCCAACTCCCTAATTCCTGTGGAGGTAAAAGCCAGCGACAATGCAACAGTATCATTGAATAGACTGCTAAGTGATGATAAATATCCTGATGTAAAATATGGAATTAAGTTGGGATATAAAAATATTGGTTTCAATGGTAAATTCTATACCTTCCCATACTTTTTGGCTTTCTTGTTGAAAAGATTTGTGGCGGAAGTAAATAAATGATTGGTAGTATCCCAAAAAGTGTGTAATTTCCAGCAAATATGATATATTTGCAAAACCAATTTTTACACACTTTTAGGGAGAGTATCCTACGATGTGAATCGTGGTGCCAGCGTTTTTATATGGTTTCCGCTATACCAATTAACGAGTAAGGCAAGTATCGTAATGCCTCGTGCATTATGATTCTTGCCTTGCTATATTTAGATTATTACAAGCTGATTGTGAATGTTTATGGGCTAATTACTTTAATCCTTAAGACAGCCAAGAGGAATTACCTTAACACCATCTTCGCGAGTATAGGCAATTTCACCACCAGTCAATACAATGAGGAGGTCTGGTTCTCGAAGAGGCATTTGTTTCTCTGTTTTATTCTTCTCACGAATTAATTTTTGCATCTCAAGCAAATGCGTTGCACCTTCATCAATGTCTCTACTGCCAAGTTTACATTCAATCAGTGCATATCGCTGATCATCAAGATGTAAAACTATATCTGCTTCAAGTCCATACCTATCATGGTAATAAGACACTTTACCTCCCATAGATTGAGAATAGACCTTTAAGTCGCGAATACACATACACTCAAATATGAATCCAAATGTCTTTAAGTCCAATTCAAGAGTTTTAGGAGAAGCACCCATAGCTGCAACGGCAATAGACGGATCTATAAAGCATCTTTTTTTACTTGATCTTATTGCAGATGCAGAACGAATAGCAGGACACCAGGCTTCAATATCTTCTATTACGAATAAACGCTTTAATGCATCAACATACTCATCAAAAGTGGATTGCGCTGTTGTTTCCATTTCCGCTTTTACATCTTCCAACATTGCAGTTTTCTTTGCCAAAGTGCATAGATTTCGAGCATAAGAACGTAATATCAGTCTAGCTAACTCTGGGTTACGTTGTACATCGTCTATACTAGAGATCTCCTCATTACAAACCTTGTTTAGATAGTCTTTTGCTATAAGCAGTTTGGCTTTATCACTTGTTACACTCAAGGAATCAGGCCAACCACCTCTACAAGCCACCATAATCAGTTCTTCAATAGAAAGTTTGGATGTAACACCGTCAATATCTAAATCTTTATTATCAAACAGCTCAAGAAAAGATATCTCACCTGAAGATTCTGTTGACTCATACAGACTCATTGGATACATTGTCATTGTGGAAATTCTACCGGTTCCTGTATGCATTCTTCTTTCCTCTTCTGGTGTATCCTTTTCGTTCTTTTTCTTTATAACGGTAGAACCGGTAAGAATAAACTGACCTTTAAGTTTCCTTTGGTCAACTGTTGTTCTTACAGCATCCCAAAGTATTGGAGCATCTTGCCATTCATCAATAAGTCTTGGTGTTTCACCTTTCAAAAGTATAGACGGTTTTGTCCTGATTGTAGCTAAATAGCCTGCTCGCTTATCCGGATCCTGCAATTTAACCACACTCTTTGCTTGTCTTTCTGCTGTTGTAGTCTTTCCACACCATTTTGGCCCATTGATTTGCACTGCACCAAAAGCCTCTAATCTCAAGGATAGTTCCTCGTCTGCTATTCTTCTTAAATAATCCATATCAGAACTTGATTTTAATTTGTGCAAAAATAGCAATTCTTTTTTTATCTCGCAACATATCCTGTGTTTTTGCGGTATTTTATCCTTTGAATTTGTGATGTATTACACTTTGTTTTTGTGGCAACTTGTCCTTTGTTTTTGCGGTAGTATCCCAAAAAGCTTTTTGGGATACTACCGCAACAAGTGTCAACAGGTGGTATATAAGTCCCTGTAAATTTACACCAATAAAATTCTATAAAGCAAACAAATCATCCATTGTAAGTTGGATATGGATGTTATTTGCCCATTGGTTGCGCTTCAATCCATATGATGTAATCATCAACAGCGATACGCCTTTTTTTGTCTTAGTTACCTGTTGAAAGATAGATAGTTTTTCGCGCAAAACTTTATCATATGCTTCTGTAATCTCATACTCGCCTTGGTTATACTTAATCTCGCACAAATTAATTGTTCTATCTTCTCTATCAATCAGCATATCAATCTGTGTGCCTTTCTCATTGCCATTTTTAGGTGTATATTGCCATGAAAAGACGCTACTTGCAATGCCAGAGATACCAATTGCCTGCTTGATTTGCTCGATGTGTTGCATGCACACTCGCTCGTAGGCAAAGCCACTCCAAGTGTTGAATAGGGGTTGATTAATCTTTTGTGACCAGTATGCAGATGTCCTGTTGTAATTAGCCATAAATTTAAAATAGAACAAGGTGAAATTATCAATTAGCTGATAAGTCATCTCCTTCTTGTTCTTGCCCAGTGCACGGAACGAACGAATGAAATCACATTGCTCCAATTCCTCCAGAATAGTGGTTAGCTGTCCACCTATATTCAATTTGGTAGCGAGGATGATTTCTGAGCGTGTCATGCCTACTTTTTTTGTTCCTAATGCCCTGATAATCTCAATATATGGTTGTGGATTACGGAAAAGTGAGGCGTATAGTGCGTTAAACTCATTTTGCAGCGGGCTACTTTCTTGGAAGAATAGCGCATCAATGTTTTGTGCCCAACTATACTCACGTTGCAGAAACTTCCAATAGTACGGAACGCCGCCAAGAATCATATAGGTGTCCAGTACATTGCGACGACTCATACCTAAGTTATTGGCTATAGCAAACTGCTCGCACTCGCGCAAAGAGAATGGTTTTAACGGAATGAGACAGGTCAAACGGTTATGCAATCCGCCATAGTTCTTGACAATCTTACTGATAATCCATGAGGTGGCACTACCGCAGATAACCAAAATTATATCTTTTCTCGTTGTTGCCCAACCATTCCAGAAGTGATCCAACGCAGCCACGAGATTGGATTTAGGAGTGTCCATCCATGGTAATTCGTCTATGAATACCACTTTTTTCTCTTCGGGACGACTTTGCAAAAACTGCCCCAAAGCAAAGAAAGCATCCGACCAATCGGATAAGCGTGGCACTTTTGCCATGCCTGCCATTTGCAATGAACGACCAAACTCTTTGAGTTGCCCCTTGCGGTTAACGTTTTGTAAACCTGTGTGTTGAAAGGTGATTTGATTGGCGTATGTTTCTCTAATCAAATAGGTCTTGCCCACACGGCGACGACCATAGATTGCCACAAACTCTGACTCTGTTGATTCTAACAAAGAAAGCAAAAGTTTTTGTTGTTTTTCACGTCCAATTAGCATACTTGTTCTCCTTATTTTGAATTTGCGTGCAAAGATACGGATAATTTACCAAATGTGCAAGAAAAAGTGAGATTTGGTAAAGAATAATGCAATTTTTGCGAAAAAATGCGTGATAGTTCACCAAATGTGATTAAAAAATAGTAGATTTGGTAAAGTATCGTACTTTTTTAACACTAGTTGAGACATCGCTATAGGTAGTTGCTCAATGGTTACTGTACCTCCGATGCT
>Ga0233362_1000100_pt1 | contig 18944 bp, 13 predicted proteins | sample ElkDunMinimDraft_22_FD_180674 | JGI IMG/M metagenome (GOLD analysis project Ga0233362, IMG submission 180674) | Fecal eukaryotic communites from dung pellets of Tule Elk in California, USA - Elk Dung C1 | ecosystem: Host-associated > Mammals > Digestive system > Large intestine > Fecal | place... | reverse complement strand
GGTGCGGGTCCCAGCGGGCCTCGCGCGCTGTGCCGCAATCTACCACCGAGCGTACCCCCTCGATGGTGAGAGAAGTTTCCGCGATGTTGGTGGAAACAATCACTCGAGGGGAATCCCCCGGCTCTACAGCGCGGGCTTGGGCCTCCGGGGTGAGCTGGCCGTGCAGGGGGTATACCTCGCGCCCGCGCATCCAACTCACTTTTTCCAGCAGCTCAACCGTGCGCCGGATTTCGTATGTGCCCGGCAGGAATACGAGAATATCCCCACAATCTGTGTGCTCCATCAGCTCACGCACAGCGTTGGTGCATTGCTCCCAAATAGGTGGCGGCTCCACATAGCCCCGGGCATTGCGTACCGGGATAGCTTGGCGGTACATGATTTCAACCGGGTAGAGCCGCCCCTCTGCCCGCATCACGGTGGCGTGCGGGAGATAATTCTGCAATTTATCCAGCTCCAGCGTGGCAGACATGACCACTATTCCCAAATCCGGTCGAACTGTGCGCTGCAGCTCCAATGCGCGGGCCAAGCAAATATCACCCGAGAGTCTGCGCTCGTGCACTTCATCAAACACGATAGCGGCAATCCCTTCCAGTTCTGGATTTTCGGTGATGATGCGTTCCAAGATACCGTCTGTCACAAAGAGAATGCGGGTGCGATTGCTGCGGCGGGAATCGAAACGCACGGTGTAGCCCACTTCCTCTCCCAATTTACAGGGAAATTGGCGGGCAACAAAACCTGCCAGCAAGCGGGCCGCCAAGCGGCGCGGTTGCACCACAATGATGAGTCCTCGCTCTGCTACCCCTGCTTCCTGTAGCATCCCCGGCACGCGCGTGGATTTGCCCGAACCGGTGGGCGCACTAAGCAGTACACAGAATCCGGGTGCGGAAGTCGCGCGGATGAGGTCTTGCCGTATGTTGTCGATGGGGAGCATGGTGGTGCGGATTCCTTAACATGGAATGCTAAGCATTGTCAAGGACGAACTCCACGCGCGTACTGACCTTGCTTGCCACGGGGGCGCCGCCGCGCAGGGCCGGGGTGAAGCGCCAGTGGCGCAGAATCCAACTCTTGGCCGTGGTGTCGAAAAGGCGATGCCCACTGCTTGAGGTGATGTGTACCGCCGTGGGGATGCCTGTGGCGCTAACATCAATTCGCACCCGCACGATGCCTCTCGCGCGCCCGCCCCGCATCTCTGCGGGGTAGGGGGGAGGCGGGGCACTTTTATAGGCAGGTGGGTTGATGTGCGCTGCCACCGCCGCCGTGGCTGCGGTGGATTCGGGGGGGGATACCGGTGCTGGTGCAGCATGGGGTCGCCGTGGCCGTGTAGCTACTTGCTTACGAGGTGCTGCACCTGGCTTGTGTAAGCTCTCAGGAAAATCAATGATGGGAAGTCCCGTTGCAGCTTCTTCCGGGGTGGTATCAAGATCCGGTACATCCACTACATCCGCCACAAGCAGAGGGCTCAGGAACGGTATATCCGGCATTGATTGCTCTGCGGGCGCTTGGTAGCAAGGCAGCATGTGTACGGGCTCTGCGGTGGCCGGCATGGGGGTGACTCGAAGCCCGTGTTCTTCCCCCCCCAGGTTGGGGTGGTACACGCCGAGAATGTGCCCCAACCCGGCGACGCTCAGCAAAAATGAAAAGGTGAGCAGCAAACTGCGCCAAGCAACTTCTGCGTTTGGCGGTGCTGGCCGTGGTTTGCGGCTCCGGTGTGCTTGTCTCTTCATTTTTCTATCCACAATAAGTGCGAATCTGCCACATCACAAGCCCCGAACAGCCTCGTATCTTGCGGAAAACGCACTTGCGGCGCGTGTGCCGAAAAAGCTCTGTTTTCCTTCCACGCCGGAACCCAAATACATTCCAGAGCCACCGTTGCATCAATTTCTTGGCACAGCTGCGCTACTTCATCCAAATGGCGGCAAGCTGCGTAGCGTTGTAGCAGCGTTTGCATGGCGGCGCTTTTCAAGCAGAAGGGAGCATCGTGCCCCGTGGCATCTGCTGCAAAGTGGCGGGCGTAATTCGGCAAATGAGGCGTGGCCACGGTGGCCCAAAAAAGGAGCTGCTGCCTCTGCTCCTGCATCATGCGCGAGCTGAGTTGCCACGAGACTGCTTCTGTGCGCAGTTCCAATCCGCACAGCCTGGCTTGCTGTGCCAGAATGCTCATGATAGCACTATTTTTTCCTGATGGCGGGTAAATCAGGCTGATGCTCAAGCGGGAACCATCCTCCCGCTGTAAAATACCATCGTTCCCGGTGTGTGTATAGCCGGCTTCTGCAAAACAAGCTCGCGCTTTTTCAGGAGAAAAGTCGGGAGCCGCCATGGTTGATTCTTTTTGCCAAGGATAGCCTCCGGTGAAGGATTGCAGCCGCTCATATTCCCCGCAAAATACTTGAAAAATGGCTTTATTCATATCCAAGGCGTGAACAATGCCGCGGCGCAAGTGAATGCAGGGCAGCGCTTTGGCATTGATGGCGATACCGTAGGGCGGGAGCGGGTGGTACAGGATGCTACGGGTGAAATGAAGGTGAGTTTCATCGGCGTATTCTTCACGCTTTTGCAGCCAGCCCGCTAAGTGGCGAGTTTGGAGTAAATTGAGTTGTCCCCGCCGCAATAGCTCCCAAGCTTGCGATTCATCGGTGAGAAAGTGGTATTCAATGGCATCTACATTGCAGGTGTGGCGGAAATGCGGCACGGTGTCGCCCCACCAATGGGGGACGCGTTGCAGGCGAATCATGCGCCCGCGTTGCTGTTTGTCAATCATGTACGCGCCCGTTGTCGGGGGGATGCGGGGCGCGTAGCGGGTGGCATAATCGCTTCCAAACTCGGCATAGAAACGGGGCTCCGCGGGGTGCAGCACACTGGCTACCATGAGGGGGGCGAGCGGCATCTCGCGCCGCAGGGTGATGCTCAGTTCGTGTTCGCCCCGAATCTGGATGCGCTCTACGAGGCTTGCCAGCTTCTGCCAAGCGCCATCTTTGCCGGCTTTTGCACGCAGGGCTGCACCCAATGCAAAATCTGCTGCTCGCAGAGGCTGCCCGTTGGAGTAACGCGCTTGCTTATGCAGGCGGAAGTGGATGCTGCGGCCAAGCTGCGCCCAGCTTTCTGCGAGCCCCGGTAGCAGTTCTCCTGTGAGGGGGTGCTGCCGCAGCAACGGAATGTCGATGCAAGTGAAGAGATTGTAGTGAAAAAACTGGGGAGACGCGCTGCCAAAGGCAAGAAAATGGGCTGGGTAAGGACCCACATTGCTGACCCGCAACACGCCGCCGCGCTTGGCTTGCGGGTCTCCCAAGGGGGGTACGCCTTCTCCCCGCTGCCAGCACAAGTGCGCGGATTCTGATTCTGTCAGCGGGGCTGCTTGTGAGATTTCGATTTCGCGTTGGAGGGATGGGTTGCTCCACAAATCTGCCGGGTAGATGGGCCCCCCTCCTTCATTAGCCTTGGCGGTGGGGGGCTGCTCCCCATGCTGAGTTTGTTGCAGCATGACCCAGCCAGTGCAGCACAGCACGAGCATGAATAGCAAGATGGAGCAGCCCCATTTCATCGTCAGAAGCTGATGGTGCAGCCACCATAGATGGCTGTTCTCGCGTTAATCATATCGGGGACGCTGTAGCCCCAGCCCTCATATCCTGGCTCGATGACGTATTTTTGCCCAGTCAGGTTTTCGATGCGTAGGTCAAAACTCACGTGTTCGTTGACTTTGTAGTGGGCATACCAGCGCAGCGAGTAGTAGCTATCTGTACTAGTGGCAAATGTGCGACCGCTTGCCGCCACAAGGCCTATACCCGTGGTCAATCCCTCCATGGGGCTTGTGTGCACATCTGCCGACCATGTTTGGCGGGCGGTGTAGGGAACTTGCTTATCCTCTGCGGCTTTGGGTTGCGTGATGGTGGCCGAAACCTTGTAGCCACTATCCCAAGCATCCCCGAAATCTCCACGCAATGCCAGCTCCACCCCCTGAATGGTCCAATGGGTGGTAGCATTGTAAAAGTCTGCATAGGTCTGCCACGTAGCTGGATCCGTGGTGTATTTATCGCTGATGGCATCATCTTTGCGCTCCCAGAAATAGGTAGCACTCGCATAGTGCCCCTTTGTGTACTGGTGCTCTATGCCCAAATCGAAACTCATGCTTTCCTCGCATTCCAACCGCGGATTCCCGCGATAGGTGACGCCATAATAGGAAATGGCTGCCTGGCTGCGCTGCAGAGCACCCGGCGCGCGGTATCCTGTGCCAAATGAACCGAACAGACGGGTGTTTTCTTGGTTGAAGCGGTAGCTGCTTGCCGCTCGTGTGGTGAGGAGGGCGTGGAAGAGGCTGCTTTGGTCCAAGCGCAAGGCGAGGCTGTTGTCCCACTGTTGGGTGGGGGTGAAACAGTGCTCGGCAAAGATGCTGTATGTGTTTTCTAACCCGCTGTAGGGGGAGCGTTCGCCCTCCTCGTTGGTCCCATCGTACTGGCTGCGCAACCAAGTGAACCCGCCCGAGGTGGTGTGTTGCTTGTTCCATTTGTAGGCATTGCGCCATTCTAGCTGCACATTGCGCGTATCATAATAGTTGCCGTGGCCGAACATGTAGTCGTTGCCGAAGTAGCCGGCCATGAGGCTGCTTGTCCACTCATCTGTTACCCGGCAACGCATTTTTGCCGTCACCAAATTCGTGCGGAAGGTGTAGGGTTGAAGCCCCCCGTAGTATGGATCGGGTGTGTAGTAGTTGTAAGCCGCGTCTTCTCGGCGGTAGGTCAGTGTCAGCTGGGCGTCTTCTGTCAGGTAATGGTCCAAGCGCAGAGCTTGACTGTAATTTTCGTACTCTCCTGCGTGGCTGACGCGGGGACTAGACCCATCTGCGTACCGTATATCGTTGTTGGTACACTCTGCGGTAGAGGAGAGGAAAAAAGCGGTATTGTCGACACGTCCCTGCACGGTGGCGTTGCCCGTGTAGGAATCAAAGCTGCCCATTTCGTTGAAGATGCGGGCGCTGGGGTCGCCTTCGCCCTCGGGCGTCTCCATGAAGATGACACCCCCCATGGCGCCGCCACCGTAGGTGGCACCCTCCGCTCCGCGCAACACTTCCACTTGCTTCACGTCAAACATGTTGGCGCGGGCCATGATGTTGGGCGTGAGGTTGCTGCTACCTGTTGAGTTAAAAATGCGCATCCCGTCTATCATGGGCAGAGTCTCGGTGCCGCTGCTCATGCCGCGTATCGCAATGTTGGCTATGTTGCCTCGTTGGTTGTTGCCACCGCCAGGTTGGATGTATACCCCCGGCACGGTGCCTAGAGAATCGCTCAAGCGGTAGCGCCCCGCTTTGCGCTCTTTGTCGGCATCTAATACGGTGACGGACACGCCTGTGCGGTCATAGGGTAGGGCTATCCCGCTGTGCGCGGCCACCACCACGGGCGGCAACTCTGCTTCCACTATGGCCTCCGCCTGCGCGTAGGCATACTCGCCGGCCCACGCAATGGCCAGCACAACTCCTGTAACACCCCACTGGGATGCAATATTTTTCTGTATCATGGTAATGTGATGCCTGGTGGAGTCTTGGTGCTTCGCCAAAGAACTCCGTGTTTCAAGGCGAATCCCCTGGCTGGCATTCCGACTGAGTGCTCACCCTGGTGGCACAATACGGTTGCGGCACAGCGACGGATTCTCACCGTCTTCCCCATCTATTTCCTGCGGCTTCCAGCCGCCTCCGGGGGATTCTGCTGCAAGCTTACCTTGCTTGCAGTTATCTAGGGGCGATTGAACCACACTTCTATGGCTCCTGCAAGCAAAATAATTTTTTCCTATGATAGGTTCCTTGCTTGACTCCGCGTGTTTCCTGTGATACCATCCCCCGAAAGAGCTTGGAAACTACCCAGACACCTTTTATCTAAAATTATGAAACCCGCTACATTCAACTGCACAGTACTGCGCGACGGCCACCAGTCTTTGGCTGCTACCCGCATGTCCACCGATCAGATGCTCGATATTGCTCCCATCCTTGATACTATGGGCTTCTCAGCCTTGGAAACTTGGGGTGGTGCTTCCATTGACTCCGGTCTTCGCTTCCTTGGTGAACACCCGTTCGACCGCTTGGACACGCTCAAGAAGCTGGCCCCCAAGACCCCGCACATGATGCTGCTGCGTGGCCAGAACCTGGTGGGCTACACTCACTATGCTGACGACGTGGTGGAAGCTTTCGTGAAGTTGAGCGCCAAGCACGGTATGAACATCTTCCGCATCTTCGACTGCCTCAACGACCCGCAGAACATGCGCACCTCCATCAAGGCTGCCAAGGAAGCCGGTGCTCAGGCTCACGGTACTATCTGCTACACCACTTCCCCCGTCCACAACCTGGAGTACTTTGCCAACTTGGCCAAGGAAATTGCTGATATGGGCGCAGATGCCATCGTCATCAAAGATATGGCCGGCCTCATCCCCCCCGCCGAGACAGCTGCTCTGACCGAAGCTATCAAGAAGGCCACCAACCTGCCTGTGTGGATTCACACCCACGAAACGGCCGGTCTTGGCGCCGCCACCTACGTGGCCGGTATCAACGCCGGCGCTGATGCTGTGGACGTATCCATCGCACCCTTTGCCAACGGCACAGGCCAGCCTGATTGCATGCGCATGCTGGCCCTCATGAATGGCTACGACCGCGCTCCCGAACTGGCCGATGAGGCTGATTTCAAGGCCAAGCTCTCCCAGATTTCCGCTATGCTGCAGCCTGTGTACGATAGCCTTTCCCGCTTCACCAGCCACGCCAACGAGGTGGTAAACAGCGATACTTTGCGCTATCAGGTGCCCGGCGGTATGCTTTCCAACTTCCGCAGCCAGCTCAAGGAAATGAACATGACCGACAAGTTCGAGGAAGTGTTCGCTGAAATCCCCGTGGTGCGCAAGGCCCTCGGCTGGATTCCCTTGGTCACCCCCACCTCTCAGATTGTGGGTGTGCAAGCTATGATGAACGTCAAGTTCGGCCGTTGGAAGAACATCACCCCGCAGTGTGCCGACGTGGCTCTTGGCTACTACGGTCGCACTCCCGCTCCTGTGGATCCCGAGCTGCAGGCCATGTGCGCCAAGAAGATGGGCAAGGACCCCATCACCTGCCGCCCGGCCGATCTCATCAAGCCCGGCATGCAGGACCTGCGCGACAAGCTCGCCGCCAAGGGTATGCCTGTCACCGATGAGAACTGCGTCATCTACTGCATGTTCCCGCAGCAGCTGGAAGACTACTACGCCGGCAAGAAGCCCGAGCCGCCCACCACTCCCAAGCAGGAGAACTTCGGCGCTCCTGCCGCCCTCACCACCGTGGGTGTTGCAGCAGCTATCTCCGGTCGCAATATGAAGCTCAACATCATGGGCCGCGAGTACGACGTGACCATCGAGGAGAAGTAATAGCCCCTCAGCCCCTCCTTTTCAAACCCCGCATCTGCTCCGGCAGCTGCGGGGTTTCTGCATGAGCCCAACAACGGGTAGGAAGTATCAGCGATTGAGCAACATTGGCTGAACAGGGGCCGGGGTAGGGGCAATTTCCAAGCGCTGTTCGCTCCCCTGAAAGCGCAAGTAGTGGCGCCCTTGGCGGGGAAGATTGAGCGCTGCGGCTCGGCGCATATCATCTCGGCAAGTTGGCAATGGAGCTTGGTCGATGATGGCACCATGCTCATCTTCCAAAAGAAGATGGATAACCTTATCGGTGCGGGGAGATATATCGACCAACAAGCGTTGGCAATGAGGCGGAAGGCCGGCCTTTTCGTACCACGCGCGCGAGAGCGCCAAGTAGCGTTCCGTCACATCCTCTGCCGCGATGCGGCTCTCGAAGTTCCATACGGTGGGGAAGAAGCCCCCTTTCCCTTGGGAAGAAGCAGCAAAGATGCGCTGAAACGGAATATTCGGGTTAATCATACCCACGTATTCCATCACCCACGGGGTGTTAAAGCTTTTTTCATTAAACTCCAGCATCTTCCATTCTCCATCGCACCAAGCTTCGCACCACGTGTGGTTGCCGCGGATATGCCCCCAGGTGCCTATCCCCACCGCGCGCGCGGGGATGCCAACGGAGCGCAAGGCACATACCAGCAGGATGCTTTGCCCTGTGCATGATACCTTTTTCTCATTCAGCGCCTCCAGTGGGTTCATGAGGGGGTGGCGGCGCTCGGTGGAGTAGTACACCCCCGTAGCTTGCGTCATGTGGGCGGCTACCATAAGAGCTGCCTCACTTGCGGTGCGACAATCCTTGACCAATGGCCGGAATAGAGCCTCCAAGGCTGGGCGCCAGTTGCTTGGTTTTTCATCCAGTACGCTATCCGGGTGCAACGCCGCTTGCTCCACTGCTTGCGGGGCGGCTCCGCTCCACGGAAATTGAGCAAAAGCAACAGATGCCAAAAGTAGCAGAACTGTCAGAAGCCGCTTCATTCTACCTTACCATAAAGGGTGAATCCTGTGCACTCATCAATGCGCACCGGCACAATGCTTCCCACCTCGGCTGTGCCGCCCTCGATGATGACCGGCTTGTTTTGCGAGGTGCGACCTTGCAGACGACTCTCATTGTTCTTGCTGGGCCCCTCTACCAAAATGCTTTGTAGGGTTCCCACCAATGCTTGGTTGCGGGCAATGGCAATGCGGTTTACGGTTTCCAGCAAATCGTGATTGCGCTCTTCTTTCACGCGCAGGCAAATCTGGTTGTCCATAGCAGCGGCCACGGTGTCGCGGCGCGGAGAATACTGGAAAATGAAGGCATTGTCGAACTGAATACGCTCCACCGCTGCCTTTGTTTGTTGGTAGTCCTCATCCGTTTCACCGGGGAATCCGACGATAATATCTGTCGTGATAGCCAAATCCGGGCGAGCCTCGCGCATCGCTTCGCACAAGCGCAGGTATTTTTCATTCTTGTAGGGGCGGCGCATCAGTTGGAGAATGCGGTCGCTGCCGCTTTGCATGGGGAAGTGTATGTGGCTGCAAAGCTTGGGTAAATAGGTGTAGGCATTCACCAAATCCTCTCGGAAACCGATGGGGTGCGGGCTAGTGAAGCGGATGCGCTCCAGCCCATCCATGTCGTTGAGCTGCTCCAGCAGGCGCACAAAGGCTGAGCGGCCATTGATGATAGCTTCTTCTCTCCCGTAGCGGTTTACGATTTGCCCCAAAAGTGTCACTTCCTTTACGCCCCGTGCCACCAATTCTCGCACTTCCTGCAAAATGTCTGCTGCCGGGCGGCTGCATTCGCTGCCCCTTGTGCTGGGTACGATGCAATAGGAACAGCGCATCTCGCACCCCTGCATGATTGAGACAAAAGCCGTGCAATTACCGGAAGGGGGCAGGTGGTCGCGAATGGCGTTTTGGAAACCGTCTTCCTGCTGTGTGCGGCAAATATGAGCACCCTTGCGGAAATGCTCGGTGATATTTTGTCCCAATCGGCTGCGCAGCAAACGGTTGCAAACCTCATACACATGGTGATATTGCTGTGTGCCGGTCACCACATCCAAGCGGGGTACATCGCGGAAAAGACTTGCTGCGCGGCTTTGGCTCATGCAACCCATGAATCCATATACCACCCAAGGCTTTGCCGTGGGGCGAGAGCAAAGCAACCCCATCTTACCCAGCGCTTTCAGCTCGGCTTTCTCTCGTACCGAGCAGGTGTTGATGAGAATCACATCGGCTTGCGCTTCATCTTTGGTGAGCTCGTATCCTCCGGCCAGAAACATGCTGGCAACTTGCTCGGAGTCTCGCTCATTCATCTGGCAACCGTATGTCTTGATAAGTACGCTGGGCATAGGAGTTCTCTTGGGTATAATGCGTTCTGTGCTCGCAGCAGGGTAGCAGCTCGAGCTCCATCTTGCAAGCTTTATTCCTATCTGCTTGCAGAAAGGGGATTTCAGCGGTGAGAAGTGTATGGCCCTGCCTACCTACGGTTCGCGTGGTCAATCTTGGTTTGTCGAAAGCAGATTTGTGATTCGGTAGGTTGAATTTTATGGCCTTTTTCCAGTGTCAGAGCACACAACTCGCACTACCCCCGCTTTTTCGCAGCGCACGCCAAAGTATAGCCCCGAGAGCGCAAAGACCGCGTAGCAGCCGGCTACCCATAAGTCTGCCCGCGGTTGGTTCATCAAAAAGCTGGCGCCCAGAGCCAGTAGTCCGCCCGCTATGAACCCAAGACCTTGGGCCATGCCAGAGAGTGCCACTGTGGCGGCCTCATCGGCGGCGTTCACCACGATTAAGGTCATGCCGATGGAGAAAATGCAACCAATGCTGAGCCCAAAGCAGATGGAGAAGAGCGGCCAGAGCTCCAAGCTCCCCTCCAAGAGCCCCCAACACCCTACGATGGACAGAGGAACCACTAGGTAGAGCAACTGCGCGCGCCCGCCCAGCTTGCGGCACAGGGCATCTGTAAGCAAGGCACTGGGAATCTGGCACGCCGTTGCCAGTGCCAATACCATGCCGGCCTCCACCAGCGGCAAGCCCCGCTGCCGCATGAGGGTGGCAAGCCATACGATGAGCAACCAAGCTCCCGCCACGCGAAAGAGGTAGAAGAGGGAAACATCCCAAGCTTTTCGCTGGCGGAGCAGGGGGCGTATGCTGCTGCGTAGCGTGCTTTGTTGCACCTCCGGCGGGTGCTTGTGCCGCATGAGCTCCAGCCACAGGATGACCGCCAAGAGCAGCGGCATGGCCCAGAAAAGTAATCCTTTTTGCCAGCCACCCAACGCGAGGGCCACGGGGTCAGCGGCTCCTGAGCCCACGGCTGTGCCCAAACTCACGCAGGCGGTGTAGGCTCCCATCAGCACGGGGATTTCCCCGGGGAACACCTGCTTCACAATCCCGAGGATGACGGATCCCGTAATGCCCAGCCCCAGCCCAATGGCTACCGTGCCGCCATACAATCCGGCTATGCCTCCATAGCTGCGCCACACCACCCCGCCTATGGCAAACAACAGGGCATATACAATCAGCAAACGCGGGCGCACCACATTGACCAAGCGCGTGCCCAAAGGTGCTGCCACCCCTAGGCTCATGATAGGGAGCAAGCCGAATAGCCCACTGCCACCCACGCTTAGCCCCAAATCCCGCATCAAAAACACCAGCAGCGGATCCGCCGCTGAAAAGGACATGCGCAGATTGAAGCTCACCAGCAAAAAGATGATGATAAAATGCACCCTGTAGCTGTGCAGACTTCCTCCGTTCATAGCAAGCTTATTGTAGGCGTGCCATGCCCGCGTTGCAATCTATCTTGCTAGCTGTTAAAACGAGCATCCCCGGTAGCCCTGAGCTCCCGGGGATGAACTTTATTGCGGCGCTCTTATGCCGTTTTTTTGCGCCGAATCAGCCGCCAAAGGGCGGTGAGAAGCTTCCAACATGCTTTCGGGAGCCATAGTACAATGTTTAGTGCAATGAGAGGGAATTTAGCGATGAGTGCCACTATCACCATGAAAATGAGTACTGCTAAGATGGGGTGATGCAAAATCCAAAGCCCCACTTCATACAGGTTTTGCGCAAACTCCAGGGGACCGTCGCTGTAAATCGCCGTTGTTGTCACGACCACTACGGCAGAGGCAATACCCGCGGTCTTGGCAGTATCCAGTACTTTGTTCAGCTGCGATGGCGGCATCTTCGCCATTTTTTCAGCCGCGGCTTCTCCTCCCTCGCGGGCGATGAGTACCACCGTCTTGTACCCTTCGGAAGAAAGAGCGTTTTTTGTGGCGCAGATGGATAAGTTCTGTCCCGTCGCGGGGCTGAAAGTCTTGAGCGCAGTTGCGACTTCCTTGTCGGGGCAAAGTTTGAGCGCCTCTTCGGCTATGTTCGCGTGTTTCAGCATGGCTTCTGCGGCATCATCCCCCAAGCTCTCCACTATTGTGATGCGCTGCGGATGCTTGCTCAGGGTGATCATGGCATCATCTCCATACTGTTCGACGATTCGTGCAACGGTAGGAGACTTTTTTGTGGCTTCTTTGATGAGCTTTTCAGCCACTTCTCCGGATGCCTTTGATATCATCTTGATGAGGGATTCCACCGCTTCCGTTGCCACACCGGCCTGTGCAGCCGGTGCGAGGAAAAGCGCCGCAGCCACGGCAAGCGCCATCAAGAATTGTTGCCATCGTAATCTCATGGTGGGTGTATGCTTTAGTCCCATTCTTTGATTCGTTTGTTGAGAGCTTCGAGCATGATGCGCTCGAACTCCGCGCGCATGGTTGCCGCGTTCTCCTCCAGTTTTTTGCCCAGCTCCGCCTCAATTTGGGGAGTGGGGTCGTTGAAAAAGCTGATAATCCAATCGACAATCACCCCGGCTACAAGTGAAATGCCGAACGTGCCCCAGCCGGCTGCGGCAGAGGTGGCCAACACTCCGCTTGATATGGCAACCTGAGTACACACATACCCGGCTACCTCGCTTCCGACAATGGCGGCCACATCCATCATCATTTGTTCCATGACTGTTCCGTCTAAGCCGGTGGGGAGTGTGTGCTTTGGTGCCGCTACCTGTTCTTCGCTTCGGGTCTTGCCGATAACCGGTCGCCCCAGTTGCTTGGCCATCCCGTTTTCAATCTCCTGCCAGTCATAGGCAACTGCTTTGACACTCATGGCCAGCAAGCGCTGGTTCTCCTCCGGGTTATACAGAGTGTTGCCTATTTGCTCTGCAGTCCACTTCTGAAAACCCTCCTTGCCGTCCCAGATAAGCTTCCATTTTGCTTTGTACCCCACCAGAGTGTCGGCCAGCTCCGGTATGCGCTCCTTGCGTGCCAAAAGAGCTTTTTCATACTCGGCACCCCGCATCACAATGGCCTGTCGGCAGCTCTCGTGCCCCGCTTGCAAAACCGGGTTTATGAAAGTATTTTCTCCCATCAGGGCATAGACAACGTAGCCAACGATGCCCAATAGCATGGTGGCTATGAATATCCAAAATACTTTGGATGATTTTGTTTTATCGGTGCTCATTTTTGTTTTGTTTGCTTGGGGCTAATATGTTTTTGCGTCAAACGGTTTCGGTAGATGGCCTCCTTATTAAGAGGCTGGCTGGTGCTTTGCAAGAGAAGTACCATAGCGCATTCTTCTCCGACCTTATTGTAGGTGCCATCTTTTGTTGATTCGGCGTGGCCGGAATCGCAGCCGGGCATTTCAATGGGTTATAAAACCTTTGGGGCGCGTATGCTCATAAAGGAGATAAAAGTTCGCCAGGTGGCTTCTTCTCCGCAAACTCTTGGCGGAGGTAGCGGATGAGAGCCTCTGTTTCTTCGCCGGGGGCAACACCCGGCGGGAGCATGGTGGCATTCCATTCCTTACCCCGCACTGTGATGGGCCCCTGTAGACCTTGGTGAAGAATTTCTTGCAGACGCGAAGGCTCAGCGGTGAGCCATTCGGAACCGCGTAGGGGCGGGTAGCGGTCGTCTTGCCCCTCGCCGCGGGAGCCATGGCAGGCCGCACACTTTGCGAGGTAGAGAGCGTGCGCTGCATCACCTTGGCGGGTATGGGCAAGCGCTAGTTGTTGCCGTGGGTGGGCGTATTCTGCGATATGGGCTGCGGCTTCTGCCGAAACAAAGGGGTGCGAGCTTTGGATAACTTGTGTGAGGAGGGGGCGCAGAGGTGTTCCGGGCACGTGTTGCTCTGCAATACCGGGCAGGGGGCTATCAAAAAGCCCCGGGTGGCAGAGGAGGCAACCATGGCTGCGCACTCTTTGCTCTCCCGGGGTGGTGGCGCTTTCTATATACAGTATCACCGCCAGCAAGCCGCATATTGCGGCTACACCGGCGGTGATGCTGAATGTGTGCCTCATGTAAGGCAGGATAAAAGTTGCTTTGATCAGTCCACGTTGCCTCCGTCCAAATCAAGCACGCGCTGTACCTTGGCACCCAAGCACAGGAGCTTTTCGTCCAGCATCTCGTAGCCGCGGTCAATGTGGTATAGACGGTGAATCTCTGTGGTGCCTTCGGCGGCCAAGGCGGCCAGCACCAAAGCGGCAGAGGCGCGCAGGTCGCTCGCCATGACGGGGGCCCCGGAGAGCCCTTCCACCCCGGTGATAATGGCGGTGCCGGCATCCACTTTGATATTGGCTCCCATACGCTTGAGCTCCGAGCAGTGCATGAAACGCTGCGGGAAGATGGTGTCCTTCACCACGCTGATGCCGGGAGTCACGGCAAAGAGAGCCGTCATCTGCGCCTGCATATCAGTGGGGTAGCCGGGGTAGGGATTGGTGAGAATCTTGCCGCTGCGCGGGTTCTTGCCCGGTTCCACATAGACAGAAGTGCCGTCTTCGTTGAACTGCACGGTGTGGCCGCATTCAATCAACAAATCTGCCATGGAGCGTATGTGCTCCCGGCATACGCGGTTGATGGTCAGACCATCGCTCACCATGGCGGCGGCTACCATGAAGGTGCCGGCCTCGATGCGGTCAGGAATGACGGTGTGGTCGCAACCATGCAGTTTCTCTACGCCGTGAATGGTGATGGTGCGGGAGCCTGCGCCTTCAATGCGGGCACCCATCTTGTTGAGGAAGTTGGCCAAATCCACCACTTCCGGCTCGCGGGCGGCGGATTCAATGACCGTGGTGCCCTGGGCCAGCACAGCGGCCATCATCAGGTTGTCCGTACCCAGCACGGTGGGTCCATTGTCACCACGCATATCGACCGTGGTGCCGACAAGACCATCCGGTGCCTCAATCACCATGTTGCCGCCCTTTACACGCACCTTGGCACCCAGCGCTTTAATGGCTCTCAGGTGCAAGTCCACGGGGCGATCGCCAATAACACAGCCGCCGGGTAGTGGCAGGGTGCAGCGGTGCATGCGTGCCATCATCGGCCCAAGCAAGCAAATAGAAGCACGCATCTTGCGCACCTGTTCGTAAGATGCGCTGGAGCTGATTCCCTCCGGTGATTCGATGCGCACCGTTCCGCTGGAACGTTCAACGGACGCACCCAACTGACTCAATATCTGGAGCATGTAGTTGGTGTCGGATACGTCCGGTACGCGGGAGATTCGCACTGGTTCATCTGTGAGCAGCGCTGCTGCCAAGATGGGAAGTGAGGCGTTTTTGGAACCACTGATATTGACGGAGCCAGAGAGCTTGTAGCCGCCTTCGACGATGAGCTTGTCCATGGTTAGTATAGAAAAAGAGGATGTTTGGTAGAACTGATGAGATTCTAGCATGCCCCTTGCCAATTGCAAGATAAAAGAGCTCGCTTCGCTCAATCTCCCAAGAAAATCTCTCCCAACCATAGAAATCTCCCGCACCGATACCGGCATAGACAAAGCTCAACTTTTTTGGAGTGTCGCCTATGGTCGCAGCGAGAACGATGCGGATATCATCCCGGGCAGCAGCTACGACTGGACACAGCACGCGCTGCAACCGGATGCGCACCTGAGCTACGCCTACGCGCCTCAAATACAGCCGCGAAGAGTCTGACCGTTGTCTGGTGCCGGGAAGCGATGCGCGGGAATGCCTGCATGCCGGAGGGCAGAAGAGAGGTCTTGCAGGGTTTCTTCGTATCCCTCGTTGGCGAGCTGCCAAGTGCCGAAGTGGCAGGCGATGGCGAGCGGTGCGTGCAGGGCTTGCATGGCATCCACGGCATCTGCGGGGTTGGTGTGATTGTTGCGAATCCACTCGGGACGGTATGCGCCAATGGGGAGAAGAGCAACATCAGGAGGGCCCAAGCGCTTGTGGATGGATGCAAACCATGACGTGCGTGCTGTGTCTCCCGCGAAATAAATGGAGGGACCTCCTGATGAACGAAGGTAGAATCCACACCAAAGGGAGCGGTTGGAGTGTTCGGTGGTGCGGTATCTCTTGCTCCAGTGGCGAGCCGGGACGACATGGCACTCCAGCCCTCGGATGGTGACGCTTTGCCACCAGTCCAGCTCGCTGACGTTGAGATTATACCCACAGTGGTATTCAAGTAGGCTTTTGAGCCCCAGTGGTACAATGAAGTGCGGGGCATCCCGTTTGGCGAGTTTTTGCAGGGTGTTGACGTCGAAGTGGTCGTAGTGATCGTGCGAAATCAGGCACACATCAATGGGGGGAAGGGCCTCCCAACTGATGCCAACGGGACGCTTGCGACAAGGCCCTACGCCTTGAATGGGGCTCGTGTAGTCACTCCACACGGGGTCGGTGAGAATGTTGAGCCCACATGTGCGAATCAACAGGGTAGAGTGATTCACCATGGTGACTTCCCAGTCTTTTCCCGTTACTTCCGGTGCCAGTTGGGGGGAATGTGCATTGCTCTCCACTTCCGGGTAATCTCCTCGCAATTTGCGCTCCGACAGCCATCGTAGTGCTTCTCGCGTACCCATGGGGAGCTGGGGCTCCGGGTTGTAGAAATGGGTGCCGTCAAAGTGATCGGTCACAGGGCCATGCCATTCACCGGCTCGGCAGAGGGTGCGGGGCAAGAGCCAGTCTATACCCTTGCCGACAGCGGCTACTGCCCCCACACCCAGCAAGCTTTTGAGAAACCAGCGGCGGCTGCGTTTATGTGGTGTTGGGGGTAGATTGTCAGGAGGTGGAGTGTCGCTCATTCGGCTGAATCTTCTGTTTCATCCTCAAGAGCTTCCATTTCTGGCTCCGCTTCTTCCACTTCGGCATCTGCGGCAGCTTCTTCGTCCAGCTCACCCTCTTCTTCATGTTCTTCTTCCTTTTCTGAATCAGAGGAGAAGTTGGACAGAAGCGGTGTGAGGAAATCCAGCAGGACACCGGGGGTGAGCAGCTCCGGGGTAATGGCGGGCTTGGCCTTGGGGGTGTATAGTACATTTACGGGAACGGAAGTACGCCCCAGTTTCTGCATTTCTGCTTCGATGTCCGGGTTCTTTTCCGTATTATCCGCTCGCATCAGGATAACACCGGCTCGCTTGATTTCGTTGTATACCTCCTCGTTGTAGGCGGTCATCTTGTTGTATTGGCATGTGGCGCACCATTTGGCGGTGAAATCCACATAGACAGGGTGACCTGCTTCCAAGGCTTCCTGCATGGCTGCGGGGGTCCAGGTCTGCCATTCGGGGACGGCACCGGCTTCTTCGCTATCCTTTGTGGTGGGCATGCCACCCCAAATGCCTGCAATTAGCAGCAAGATGGCCACAATCAACCCAATGATGCGGCTCTTGCGGCTACGGTAGATGGGACACCAGCGGCCGTATACCCAGAATGCCGAGCAGAAGACTACAAGTGAAGTGAGCACGAACATGACGGCCAAAGGGTCTTCCTCCGGCATGAAGGAGAGATAGACAGAAAGCAACCAAGCGGCGGCAAGGAAAAGGCAGAAAGAGAGGCCCTGCCGCAGGGATTCCATCCAAGCTCCCGGGCGAGGCAGCTTGCTTACCAGAGAGGGGAAGAAGCCCAGCACGATGTAGGGGAAGGACAACCCCAGAGCCATGAAGGTGAGGGCGATGACCATCCACACACCCGGCAGGGCCATGGCAGCGGGCATGGCTGCACCCAAGAATGGGGCGGAGCAGGGGGTGGCAACGATCGTGATGAAAAGGCCTTGGAAGAAAGAGCCTGTGAGGCCGCCGCGATTTTGGAGCTTTTGACCGGCACCGGTAGCAGATACGCCGATTTCAAATACGCCGTACATGCTCAGGCCTACCACGGTCAGCAACAGGGTGATGGCGTAGATAACCCACGGATTCTGCATCCAAATGGCCCATTTGCGGGATTCGGAGCCGGCATCATGCCACAGGGTTTGCAACCATTCGTTCCATGGGGTTGTGGCCAAGATTGTTGCATTGGAAAGTGCAATGAGCATGATGCCCAGCAACCAGAACGAGATGAGAATTCCCAACACGAAGGCGAGGGAGTGGAGCACCACCTTGGCGCGGCTGCCGCCCCCCAGCTCGACAAAGCTCATAATCTTGAGCCCGATTACCGGGAAGACGCAGGGCATGAGGTTCAGGATGAGGCCGCCCAAGAAAAGGTAAAGAATGATGCCACCCAAACCGGCGGGGATGCCGCTTGCTGTGGGCTTTTGGGGTACGGTATTCACCGTGGTGTGCTTGCCGTCGAAGGCGAGAATGCCTTTGATGGCGGGCAGGGGCATGCCGAGGAGTGTTTCATCGGCAGGGGGATACATGTCATTGGTACCCTTGTTGCGAGGAAGGTTGAGGGTGTAGTGATTGCCTTCTCGGGTGAGTGTTTGTGCTGCTGTGGGGTCGATGCTGTTGTCATCGGAGAAGAAGTACACGTTTTTGAGTTCCCCATCCCAAGCGAAGTGCAGTTGCACGGCATCGGCTGTTTGAGTTGCGGTTACTTCCAGTGGCAGATTGCCGAGGACTTCCACGGTTTTTTCGGTGTTATTCCACGCCTGTGTCGTTGAGCCGTCTCCCGCTGCTACGGTGATGGTGGTAGTGGACGTTTCGGGATTGGAGCATTGCCCCTCCTTGCAGGCTTGGGCTGTGGTGTTGATGGTAAACGTAGCATCTCCGGTTGATGCGGCGGCGGGTGTTACTTTCCACACAGCAATGGCATCCGTGTAGGCATAGGCAACCCCTACGCTGTCTTCGATACGGTGCGGCGGTTGCCAGTAGGGCCCCTCGATTTGGTAGCCTTCGGGAGCTTGCAGTGTTGCTTCTATCGGCATGCCCATGGTTGCCGGGTTGCGGAAATAGGTGTGCCATGGGGGTTCCGCACTTGCTTTTAGACTGACATAGAAGGCCTCACCCGGTTTGTAGCCGGTCACGCTCGCTTGTGCGCTGGTCGTGACCAACGGCTTCTGGTCACCAAATCCAAAGTCTATGCCGAATTGCGCTGTCACCACCTGTGACGCGCATGCGAGCGCGATTAGTACTGTGCGGAGGAGGTTCATGCCACGCAATGTACCACAAGGCACCTCTTTCTGCAAGACTAAAGGATGATTCTTTGCGCGTCGTGGGTTCGAATCCTAAGATCGAGTAGGGGGACTTTCGTCCCCCTCTCACACCACCGTACGTGCCATTTATGGCATACGGCGGTTTCCAATCAGCGTTTGAGGAGTTGATAAAACGAGATATATCCCTCTGCTCGCAGCCATGCG